>Ga0172382_10009623_pt1 | contig 13140 bp, 9 predicted proteins | sample Leawel138RmetaG_FD_122245 | JGI IMG/M metagenome (GOLD analysis project Ga0172382, IMG submission 122245) | Leachate microbial communities from a municipal landfill in Southern Ontario, Canada - Leachate well 138R metaG | ecosystem: Engineered > Solid waste > Landfill > Unclassified | place...
GAGCAAGGCCGACACTGACTGGAGCTTCCTGCTCGAGTTGTACTGCAGCGGCCGCGCGCAGGCCGTCCGCTGGCTGCGCGCTCACTTCGACGACCTCGGTCGGCGTTCGACGGTCGACCTCGAAGCCGAATTTCTCCTGCCGGCCGGCGAGGCGTAGATTCCCCGGCTCTGTCACCATCTCCCCATTGCCCCGAGCCTTCCTGCGCCGGGGATCGCACGAGACGCATGCCACCCGACTCCTCCGAACCCCGAACGCCCGAAACGGGAGCGCCGCCCCGCATGCAGGCGCAAACCGCGCCCTCGGGCGCGACCACGCTGACAAGGCGGCTGCAGGCGCTGTCTGCGCAGGTGCTTCGCGCGCTGCGTCGCGGCATCGAGAAGGAGAGCCTGCGCACCCGGCGCGACGGGCGCCTGGCGCTGACGCCGCACCCGGCCGAGCTCGGCTCCGCGCTCGCGCACCCGCACATCACGACCGACTTCAGCGAGGCGCAGCTCGAGCTGATCACCAGCGTGCACACCAACGTCGACGCGTGCCTGGCCGAGCTCGTCGAGCTGCACCAGTTCGTCTACCGGCACATCGGCGACGAGATCCTGTGGAGCGCGAGCATGCCCTGCGGGCTGCCCGACGACGACGCGATTCCGCTCGCACGCTACGGAACGTCGAACGTCGGACGCGCGAAGACGGTCTACCGGCAGGGACTGTCGTACCGCTACGGCCGGCGCATGCAGACGATCTCGGGCATCCACTACAACTTCTCGCTGCCCGACGCGGGCTGGTCGGCGCTGCGCGAAGTCGACCGCTCGGCCGAATCCGAGCGCGATTATCGAGACGCGGCGTACTTCGGGCTGATCCGCAATTTCCGCCGTCACTCGTGGCTGCTGCTGTACCTCTTCGGCGCTTCGCCGGCGGTCTGCAGCAGCTTCCTCGACGGTCACCCGCACGCGCTGCAGGCACTCGACTCGGGCACGCTGTACCTGCCGTACGCGACTTCGCTGCGCATGGGTCCGCTCGGATACCAGAGCGACGCGCAGGCCTCGCTCGCCGTCAGCTTCAACTGCCTGCAGAGCTATTCCGAGTCGCTCTCGAAGGCGCTGTCCGAGCCGTATCCGCCGTACGAGCGCATCGGCGTGCAGGATGGCAACGGCCTGTATCGGCAGCTCGCGACGACCCTGCTGCAGATCGAGAACGAGTTCTACGGCACGATCCGGCCCAAGCGCAGCATCCGTCCCGGCGAGCGGCCGCTGCGCGCGCTCGCCGAGCGCGGCGTCGAGTACGTCGAGGTGCGCTGCCTCGACATCGATCCCTTCTACACGGTCGGAATCGGCGTGCAGACGATGCGCTTCCTCGACGTGTTCCTGCTGCACTGCCTGCTCTCCGACAGCGCGCCGGATACGCCGGAGGAGATCGCGGCGATCTCGCGCAACCAGCATCGCGTCGCGCAGCGCGGCCGCGAACCGGACCTGCTGCTCGAAGACGGTCCTCGCGAACGCCGCCTGCGCGAGTGGGGAGACGCGCTGCTCGACGCCTGCGAGCCGATCGCCGAAGCGCTCGACGCCGCGCACGGAACGCCCCGGCCGCGCCCGCATCGCGATGCGCTCGAGGCGGCACGCCTGAGCCTCGTCGAGCCCGCCCGCACGCCGTCGGCACGGACGCTGCACGAAATGGAAACGCGCTACGGCAATTCGTTTCCCGCCTTCGCGCTCGCGCATTCGCTTGCCCATCGCGACGAGCTGCTCGGCCGTCCGCTCGATCCTGCCGTGCACGCGCGGCAGGAACGCATCGCGCAGGCGTCGCGGGACGAACAGCGGCGCATCGAGGCCTCCGACTCGATGCCCTTCGAGATCTATCGCAGGCGCTATCTCGCCGGCGAGCTCGGCGCCGACAGCGCCGGCTGAAACGGACGCGGCGCGTCCGGCGCGGTTTCGGGCGCCGCGGCGCTCGCCTCGATGCGGCGCTTCAGGCCGCCGAAGCGACGACGGTATTGCGCAGGGGTGAGCGAGACCCGGCGACGGAACAGCCGGGCGAAGAAGCTCGCGTCCTGGTACCCGACCTCCCAGGCGATCGCCTCGACCGGCTCGTCGGTGGCCTCGAGCATCTGCTTGGCCTCCTCGAGCCGCAGCGTGTGGATGTACTCGAGCGGGTTCATCCCGGTCGCCTGCGCGAAGCGGCGCTTGAAGGTGCGTTCGGGCAGGCCGGAGATCGCGACCATCCGGCGCACCGGCGAGTCCGTCGCGTAGTGGTGCGCCGCCCATTGCTGGCAGCGCCGGACGATCGGATCGTCGACCTGCGTTCCGTGCGTCAGCGACGCGTAGGCGATCGGGCTCGTCGCGTTCCAGTCGAGCAGGTTGATGCGGGCGAGCTCCATCGCCGCCTGCGGGCCGGCGTGGCGCGCGACGAGCGCGAGCACCAGCTGGTGCCAGGCGACGCCGCTGCCCGCCATGACGATGCGCTGTCCCTCGCCGGCGAGCACCAGCCCCCGCTCGGGATGCCAGCGCGTGGACGGATACTGCCGGCGCAGGGCATCGCAGTACGCCCAGTGCGAGGTTGCATCCAGGCCGTCGAGCAGGCCGGTGCGGGCGAGCAGCAGCGCACCCGAGCACGCGGAGGCGAGGAGCGCGCCTTCGGCGTGGCAGCGGCGGATCCATTGCGCCTCGACGTCGTAGCGCGTGCCGAGCGGCTCCGACGGCGGCAGCGCGAGGTCGGTGATGCAGACGATGTCGGGACGCCGGGCGGATTCGAAGCTGGCATCGGGGGTGATGCGCACGCCATTGGCCGCGACGAAGGGACGCCCGTCGCGCGAGACGATCTGCGGCAGGAACGGCGATTCGGCACTACGGCCATGCGCCATTTCCCAGTCGCGCCGCACCCCGGACAGCGTGTCGAGGAACCCGTACAGCGTCGAGGCGGTGCTGTCGGGAACCCCGAGCAGCGCCACGCGCACGGGCGCGGCGATCGATCCGGAGGCAACGGCCATGGCACGGATGTCCGCTTTGTTGCAGAAACGACTTTAGCGGGATCGGCGCTCGCGCGACAGACTCGAACCATGCCGGATTTCGGCATGCGAGCAAGCGATGGAGAAGACGCCATGAAGACCGATCACGCCGGCCATGCGGTGAGCGGGGCAACCCAGGCCGGCCTCGAAGCCTACGAACAGGCCGCCCACGAGTTTCGATGCATGATCGCCGACCCGGTCGCGACGATCGATCGGGCGATCGAGGCGTGTCCGGCGATGCCGATGGCGTACGTGCTGAAGGGGTGGCTGATGCTGCTCGGCACCGAGCCCGAAGGATTGCCGGTGGCGCGTGACTGCGCGCGGCGGGCGGAGCCGATGCAGGCCACCGATCGCGAGCGCGCGCACGTCGAGGCGGTGCGTGCCGCGGCCCACGGGCATTGGCGCGAAGCCGGACGTCGTCTCGAGGACGTCGCCGCGCGCTGGCCGCACGACGCGCTCGCGCTGCAGGCCGGACACCAGATCGACTTCCTGTGCGGCGATGCACGGATGCTGCGCGATCGCATCGCCCGGGCGATCGGCGCGTGGAGCGAATCGATGCCCGCGTATCACGCGCTGCTGGGCATGTACGCGTTCGGTCTCGAGGAGACCGGCGACTACGAGCGGGCCGAGCGCTTCGGTCGCCGCGCCGTCGAGCTGCAGCCGCGCGACGGATGGGCTTGGCACGCGGTGGCCCATGTGCACGAGATGCGCAACCGACCGTCCGACGGGATCGCCTGGCTCGCGCCGAACGCCGCCACCTGGTCGCACGACAGCTTCCTGGCCGTGCACAACTGGTGGCACCTGGCGCTGTTCCATCTCGAGCGCGACGACGTCGACGAAGTGCTGCGCCTGTACGACGGCCCGATCTTCGGATCGCGCTCGGCGGTGGTGTTCGATCTGCTCGACGCCACCGCGATGCTGTGGCGGCTGACGCTGCGCGGCGTCGACGTCGGCGACCGGTGGGAGGCGGTGGCGCAGCGGTGGCTGCCGATCGCACAGGTGAACGACTACGCGTTCAACGACGTGCACGCGGCGATGTCCTTCGTCTGCACGGGCCGTAACGCCGAATGCGAGCACGTGGTGGCACGCCAGCGCGGCGTGTTGCGGCAGGCCGAAGAGGCGGCCGGAGACAATGCGTTCTTCCTGCGCGAAGTCGGGCACGACGCGACGCGGGCGATCGCCGCTTTCGGCGACGGCCGGTACGCCGAGTGCGTGCGGTTGCTGCGTCGCATCCGCAATCACGCGCATCGCTTCGGTGGAAGCCACGCGCAGCGCGACGTGCTCGACCTGACGCTGATCGAAGCCGCGATCCGCAGCGGCGACCGCGCGCTCGCGCAGGCGCTCGCGGCCGAGCGTGCGGCGCTGCGGCCGCACAGCCCGCCCACGCGGCGCCTGGTGCAGCGGGCGGGCGCCATCCGCCCGGCGCTCGGGGAGACCGAGCGGCTCGAGTCGGCGGCGGCGTAGCGGCGACGGCGGCGCAGGCGCCGATCGGGCATCGCGCGTGCATCCCGAACGGCGGCGCGCCGACGGGCGTCGCCGAACGCGGAGGATTCGAGCGCCGTGCGAACGATTCGAAGAACCGGACGACCGACCTGCGTCGCGGGCCGGGCGAGGCGGTGGCCGGCGCGCGCCGTCGTCGCGGCAGTGGTGGCCGTCGCGCTTCTTCCGCGCACCCTCGAGGCGACGTCCGGCTCACCGCTCGCCGTGCCGGAGCCGCCGGCACGGCAGGCCTCGTTCCCGGCCGCTTCGGCACGCCCGTTGCCGCGGGCGGACTTCGGTGCGGCCGAACCGTCCGCGGCCGCACGGACGATCGCCGACTGGGCGCTCGCCATTGACGATCCCGACGGTCTGCCGTTCCTGATCGTCGACAAGCGTGCGGCCACGCTGTACGTGTTCGATGCGCAAGGGCGTTTGAGCGGCTCGTCACCCGTCCTTCTGGGCCAGGCGCGCGGCGACGACAGCGTGCCGGGAATCGGCGAGCGGGCGATGTCGCAGATTCGGCCGCACGAGCGCACGACGCCGGCCGGACGCTTCGTCGCCGAGCGCGGCGTCAACCTGCATGGCGAGGACATCCTCTGGGTCGACTACGACCACGCGGTGTCGATGCACCGGGTGCGGGCGACGAACCCGAAGGAGCGCCGGCTCGAGCGGCTGCGTACGCCGACGATCGACGACAACCGGATCTCCTACGGCTGCATCAACGTACCGGTGCGGTTCTACGAACGGCGCGTGATGCCGGCATTCGACGCGGGCATCGCCGTCGTCTACGTGCTGCCGGAGACGCGGCCGCTGAGCGATTATTTCGACGTGGCGCCGATGCTCGCGCGACCGGCCGAGTGAAGGCGCCGAGCGGATCGGCGCAGCGATGCGGAAAGGTCGCCGGCGCGTTCGCCGGCGACCCGCCGATCCGGGAACGATCGTCGAGAACGATCAGTTGCGATCGGCGCGCGGCGCGCGCGCCATCGTCGTGCGGTCGTTGCGCAGGTCGGAGCCGGGCGCGTTCAGGCGCGAGCTCACGTCGTCGCGGTCCGCACTCGGTGCCATTCCCTGCGACGCCTGGCGGTTGGAGTCCTGCGCGTCCGGATTCACCTGGGTGGGGCTGCCGGTGGCCGAGCCCATCGTGCCGCTCTGCGCGGTCGTCGACGGAGTGCGATCCTGCATCGTGTCCATGCTCGAGCTGCCGCTCTGCGTGCCCATCGTCGAGCCGCTCGTCGTATCGTCGCTGCGCATCGTGCCGGGGCGCGTGTCGCGGGTGCCCGGTGCCATCCCCTGGGACGCATCCCGGTTGGTGTCGGTCGCGCTCGGCGTCGTCTGCGTCGGACTGGTGGTGGTGCTCTGCGCCTGTGCGACACCGGCGGCACCGAAAAACGCGACGGCGGCGAACGTCGCGAGCATCGTATGCCGGCGCGGGAAAGAAGTGGCTTCGCGGGTCATGGTGTGCTCCAGATGGTGTGGGATGCCTTCGGTCCGCAGGGCGGTCGCCGATGACGTACACCGAGGGGTGCAAGGCGGATGCCCGTGCACCGTGCGAAGCTCGCAGCGCTCAGGCTCGAAGCGCGCCGCGGGCGTCGGTCGCGGGGCGCAGCGCGCGCTCGAGCACCACCGCGACGTGTACCGCGTCCCGCCGCGCGCCGTCGGCGATCTGGTGCCGACAGCTCGTTCCGTCGGCGACCACGAGGGTGTCGGCCTTCGCCGCGCGCACCGCCGGCAGCAGCGCGAGCTCGCCCATCTTCATCGACACGTCGTAGTGCTTCGCGTCGTACCCGAAGCTGCCCGCCATCCCGCAGCAGCTCGACTCCACGGTGCGCACCGACAGTCCGGGAATCCAGCCGAGCACGACCTGCGCGGGGCGCAAGGCATCGAAGGACTTCTGATGGCAATGCCCGTGCAGCAGCGCTTCGTCGTGGCCGATCGGATGCAGCGCGAGCGCGAGCCTTTGCGCCTCGTGCTCGCGCACGAGGAATTCCTCGAACAGCAGCGCCTGGCGCGCCAGTCGCGCCGCCGCTTCGCCCAGGCCGAGCACGAGGAACTCGTCGCGCATCGTCAGCAGGCACGAGGGCTCCAGGCCGACCACCGGGACGCCGCGTTCGACGAAGGGCGCGAGCGCCGCGAGCGTGCGCCGCGCCTCCACCCGCGCCTGGTCGACCAGTCCCACCGCGAGGAACGTGCGCCCGCAGCACAGCGGCCGCTTCGCGTCGTCCGCGGGCAGCGCGCGCGCGACGTGCACCCGGTATCCGGCTGCGCGCAGCACCGCGCGTGCGGCTCGCAGGTTGTCGGGCTCGAACCAGTTGTCGAAGGTATCGGCCCACAACACGACCTCGCGCCCGTCGGGGCACGGCCCGGCGTCGTCGCGGTCGTCGGTGAACGGATCGCCGCGCCAGCGCGGAAGCGGGCGGCGCGCGGAGAAACCGAGCAGCCGCTCGCTCAAACGTGCGGCACCGGGCACGCGGTCGCGCAGCGCGAGCAGCGCACGCCATCGGGAGGCGTGGCGCGCGTAGCGGGGCAGCCACGCGATCAGCCGCTCCTTCCAGCGAAGCGGATGGCTGCGGTTCCAGCGGTCGAGAAACTCGATCTTCATCCGCGCCATGTCGACGCCGGTGGGGCATTCGCGCCGGCAGCCCTTGCAGCTCACGCACAGCTCGAGCGCTTCGTGCACCGCGCGCGAGGATTGCTCCTCGTCGCCGAGCCGGCCCGCCAGGGCCAGCCGCAGCGTGTTCGCGCGCCCGCGCGTCAGATGCCGTTCGTCGCGCGTGACGCGCCAGCTCGGGCACATCGTGCCGGCGTCGAACTTGCGGCAGTGGCCGTTGTTGTTGCACATCTCGACGGCCTTCGCGAAGCCGCGGGCCGGATCGCCGCCGGAGCCGGGCGGGCCGACGTGCTCGGTGCGGGGGTCGTTGCGCACGTCCCACGCCGACCAGTCGAGTGCCGTTTCGCGCGGAAGCGCCGCATATCCCGGCGGGTAGCGGAACAGGCGCTCGTCGTCCATCCGGGTGGCGCGAACGATCTTGCCGGGATTCATCGTGCCGGTCGGATCGAAGGCGTCCTTCACCTCCTCGAAGGCGCGCACGAGCCGCTCGCCGAACTGCCAGCCGACCCATTCGCTGCGCACCAGTCCATCGCCGTGCTCGCCCGAGAACGCCCCCTTGTATTGCCGCACCAGGGCCGCCGCTTCCTCGGCGATGTGCCGCATTTTCGTCGCGTCCCCGGCGCGCAGGTCGAGGATGGGGCGTACGTGCAGCGTGCCCACCGATGCGTGCGCATACCAGGTGCCGCGCGTTCCGTGCCGCGCGAAAACCTCCTCGAGCCGCTCGGTGTAGTCGGCCAGGTGCTCGAGCGGCACCGCACAGTCCTCGATGAACGAGACCGGCTTGCCGTCGCCCCGGAGCGACATCATGATGTTCAGTCCCGCCTTGCGCACGTCCCACAGCGCTTTCTGCGCCGGCTCGTCCGAGAGGACGACGACGCTGCCGGGAAGCCCGAGCTCGGCCATCGTCCCTTTCAGCTGCTCGAGCCGCTCGAGCAGCGGATCGCGCTCGTCGCCGGCGAATTCCACCAGCAGCAGCGCATCGGGCGGCATGCCGCTGCGCAGGATCGCCGCGCGCTCGATCGTGGGCCGGAACACGGGGTTCTCGCGCGCGAGATCGATCATCGTCCGGTCGACCAGCTCGACCGCCGTCGGACCCAGCGCGACGATGTGCTGCGCGCTCTCCATCGCGGCGCGGAAGGTCGGGAAATTCACGACGCCGAGCACGCGCGCCTTCGGCAGCGGCGCGAGCGCGAGCACGATGCGCCGGAACCACGCGAGCGTGCCTTCGGAGCCCACGAGCAGGTGCGCGAGGTTGACCGAGCCGTCGGCGGTGTAGGGACGGGGCGACTGCGGATGGAACACGTCGAGGTTGTAGCCGCCGACCCGGCGCAGCACCTTCGGCCAGACGCGCTCGATCTCCTCGCGTTCGCGGCGTCCGATCGCGAACAGCCGGGAGACGAGCTCGGCGCTGCGCGCGCTCGACATCGGGCGCTGCGCGTCGACGCCGAAGGGGCCGAAGCGCTCAGCCGTGCCGTCGGAGAGCAGCGCGTCGATCGCGACGACGTTGTGCACCATGTTCCCGTAGGCGATCGAGCGCGAACCGCAGGAGTTGTTGCCCGTCATCCCGCCGATCGTTGCCTGCGCGGACGTCGAGACGTCGACCGGAAACCACAGCCCGTGCGGTTTCAGGAACGCGTTCAGCGCGTCGAGCACGACGCCCGGCTGCACTTCGACGGTGCGCGCCTGCGGGTCGAAGGCCAGGATGCGGTTCAGGTTCCGGCTGTGGTCGATCACCAGCGCCTCGCCGACCGTCTGCCCGCACTGGCTGCTGCCGGCGCCGCGCGGCAGGACCGGCGCGCCTTCCTCGCGGGCGAGCTCGATCGCGGCGACGACGTCGGCTTCGTCGGCGGGGACGACGACGCCGAGCGGCTCGACCTGGTAGATCGACGCGTCGGTCGCATAGCGGGCGCGCGTGGCCGGGTCGAAGCGCACGTCGCCGCGCAACACGCGGCGCAGCCGCTGCGCCAGGCGGCTGCGCTCGGCGCGGCGCACCGACGCGCGGGCTGTGCGCGGCGCGGCGTCGATTCCCGGTGCGCTCATCGGGCCGGCGCTCCGTCGTCCCAATGCGCGAGCACCGCGTCGCGTTTCGTGCGCAAATGCTGCTCGAGGACTGTGCGCAGTCGGGCGCCGTCGCGTGCCTCGAGCGCATCGAGCATCGCCTGGTGCTCGCGCACCGCGATCGCCCATTTCTTCGCATCGAAGTTCGAGCGGAAGCGCAGGTGCTGGATGCGCGTGTTGACGCTGTCGTACATCTCGGTGAGGGCGCCGTTGCCTGCGCAGCGGTTCAGCGCGCGGTGGATGCGGTGATTCAGGTCATAGTAGGTGCGCAGGTCGCGCCGCGCGTGCGCGGCGAGCATCTCGTAGTGCAGGGCGCGGATCTCGGCGAGCTCGGGCTCGGTGCGCCGCTGCGCGGCGAGTTCGCCCGACAACCCCTCGAGCGCACTCATCAGCTCGAACAGCTCCTCGACGTCGGCGCGCGCGAGCGCGACGACGCGTGCACCCCGGTTCGGCGTGAGCTCGATCAGCCGCTCGGCGGCCAGACGCTTGAATGCCTCGCGCAGCGGCGTGCGCGAGACGCCCAGCCGCTCGCACAGCACCCGCTCGTTCAGGCGCGCACCGGGCGCCAGGCGTCCGTCGGTGATCATCGTGCGCAGGCGATCGGCCGCTTCTTCGTGCAGCGGGCGGCGGTCGATCGGCTCGAGAGCGGAGACGATTTGCATACAAAATGCGGAGTGGTACGCTGGGAGTCTAAGATACGCCGATTGGCGCCGGAAACATGCATACAACATGCGTTGGCGCCTCTTTTTCCATTCTACGAGGCTCCATGAAACTGTCGAACGGCCTGGCGTTGAACGCCCACCCGGCAGGCCGGCATTTCCTGCAGATCCCCGGGCCGACGAACGTCCCGGACCGCATCCTGCGGGCGATGGATCACCCGACGATCGATCATCGCGGACCGGAGTTCCGGGCGCTCGCCGACGCGGTCCTGCGTGGCATCCGCAAGATCTTCCGCACCGACGGGCCCGTCGTCGTCTACCCCGCGTCGGGCACGGGCGCCTGGGAAGCCGCGCTCGTCAACACGCTGTCGCCCGGCGACCGGGTACTGATGTGCGAGACGGGCCACTTCGCGACGCTGTGGAAACGGATGGCCGAGCGCCTCGGGCTCGCCGTCGATTTCGTCCCCGGCGACTGGCGCCACGCCGCCGATCCCGGAACGATCGAGCGCATGCTCGGCGACGACGCCGCGCATCGTTATCGGGCGGTCTGCGTGGTGCACAACGAGACGGCCACCGGCGTCACCAGCGACGTCGCCGCGATCCGCCGCGCGATCGACTCGGCGCGTCACCCGGCGCTGCTGCTCGTCGACACGATCTCGTCGCTCGGCTCGATCGACTATCGTCACGACGAGTGGGGGGTTGACGTCACCGTCGCGGGGTCGCAGAAGGGGTTGATGCTGCCGCCGGGGCTCGCGTTCAACGCCGTGAGCGAGAAGGCGCTCGAGGCGTCGAAGCGGGCGGGGCTGCCGCGCTCGTACTGGGACTGGCACGAGCACATCGCGGCGAACGAGCGCGGCTTCTTTCCGTACACACCGGCCACCAACCTGCTGTACGGGCTGCACGAGGCCATCGCGATGCTGCTCGAGCAGGGCCTGGAGAACGTCTTCGCGCGGCACGCGCGCCACGCCGCCGCCACGCGCGCCGCCGTGCGCGCCTGGGGGCTGGAGATCCTCTGCGCCGACCCGCGACGCTACAGCCCGGCGCTCACGGCCGTGCTGATGCCCGCCGGCCATAGCGCCGACGCTTTTCGCAAGGTGGCGCTCGAGCGCTTCAACCTGTCGCTCGGGCAGGGCCTGGGCAAGGTCGCCGACAAGGTGTTTCGCATCGGACACCTCGGCGACTTCAACGATCTCACGCTGATGGGTGCGCTGGCCGGCATCGAGATGGCGCTCGGCCTGGCCGGCGTACCGCACCACCAGGCAGGCGTGCAGGCGGCGATGAAGTCGCTCGCTGCGGCGGCAGGAGACTGAGCGCAGCGCCGCGGCGCGGACGTCATCCGCCAGGCGACGCGGTCGCCCGGGCACTGCAACCTGCGAGCATTCGCGCGAGGGGTCGCGCGACGCGGCCTACCCCGGCGAGGAGATCGATGCGCCGGAATCCGAAGGCGTCGCCGGCACGACCGGTTGCGCGTCGACGGCGCTCGCGTCCGCGGTCGGGAAGAACAGGTGCACGGCGGTGCCTACCCCCGGGGCGGACTCGATGCGCACCTCGCCGCCGAGCTGGTTGATGAAGCCGTAGACCTGCGCGAGCCCGAGTCCGGTGCCCTCGTTGCCCTTCGTCGTGAAGAACGGTTCGAAGACGCGCGAGAGCACTTCGTCGTCCATGCCCTCGCCGGAATCGACGACGCTCACGCGTACGCGCCGCTGCGGGTCGTCGAGCTCCCACTCCCGGCCCTGCGCCGCGCTCACCCGGGCCGTCTGCACGGTGATCGTGCCGCGCCCGCGCGAGTCGTCGATTGCGTCGCGCGCGTTCGCGACGAGGTTGACCATCGCGGCGACGAACTGCGATTCGTCGGCCAGGCACGGCGGCACGGTTTCGCCGAGCAGCAGCTCCACCCGGGCCTGGCGGCCCGCGGCCTGCCGAAGGATGTCGACATGGCGCTGCAGCGTACGGTTCAGGTCGAGGACACGCACGTCGAGTGCGCCGCGACGCGCGAACAGCAGCAGCTGGTCGATCAGCCGGCGAGCGTTGGCCACGGCGCGCTCGGAGGTCTCGAGCGCCTTGCGAACTCGGACGTCGGGCGGATGCAGCCGTTCGATGATCGCGAGATTGGTGCGCACGATGCCGAGCAGGTTCGCGAAATCGTGTGCCATCCCGCCGGTGAGCTGGCCGACCGCTTCGAGCCGCTCCGACTGCGCGATGCGCGTCTGCGCACGCAGCGCGATCTGCCGCTTGCGCCGGAGCTGGACGACGAGCGCGACGAGCAGCGCGGTGAGCGCGCCCATCGCGAGCGTCGCGCCGAGCGCCTCGGTGCGCCACGCCGCCAGCAGCGAGGGCGGCGCCTGCGTGAGCGTGACGACGAAGGGCGCGTTGTCCAACCGCCGGTAGCTCGTCATTCGCACGTGCAGCAGCCCGCTGCGCGCGACGAGCGTACCCGCCGGAGCGTCCTCGCCGGCGGCCCCGAATACCTCCTCGCGCGAGGCCTGGCGTCCGAGCAGCGAGTCGTCGGGCGGATAGCGCGCGACGCGCGTCCGGTCGTTGTAGAAGAGCTCGATCGTCTGGCCGGGACCCAGTTGCATGCTGCGGTACAACCGCTGGAAGTAGGTCGGGAGCACCGCGGCGACGGCCACGCCGGCGAAGCGCCCGTCGATGTCGATGCGCCGCGTCACCGCGTTGAACCAGCCGAGACCGGAGCGGCTGTAGACCGGCGGCGAAATCGCCTTCTCCAGCGTCGGGTCGAGGACGTAGCGGCGGAAATATTCGCGGTCGGCGAGCGACACGCGCGGCGCGTCGTCATGGTCGGTGTGATGCAGGATGCGGCCGTCGGCGCCGACGATGAAGATCGCGCGTACCGACGGAAGCCCCTGCAGCCGGCTGCGCATCAGCGCGCCGAAGCTCTCGTCGCCGGGGGGCGGGTCGAGCACCTGGTACGCATCGACGACGCCTGCGAGCACGAGATCCACTGTGTGGAAGGTGCTCTCGGTGTGTGCCTGCATCACCATCGTGAGCGCGCGCGCGGTCGCTTCGGCCCGGGTGAGTTCGACACGCCGTTCGTGCAGCAGAAGGGCCACGACGAGCGCGGTGACGAGCAGCCAGAGCAGCGCCGCAGCGCCGGTGGCGCCGCGGGCGTCGCCGCGAAGATCGCCGATCGTCATCCGGGCGATTTTGCCGCAACGGCCGTGCACCTGCGGTTTCCTCGCATTACGTCATCATCGCGGCATGCTCAGCTATCGACACGCCTTCCATGCGGGAAACCATGGCGACGTCCTCAAGCACGTCGCGCTGGTCGCGCTGCTCGCGCATTTCCGCCGCAAGGACACGCCGTTCCTCGTCGTCGACACGC
>Ga0172382_10009624_pt1 | contig 13140 bp, 10 predicted proteins | sample Leawel138RmetaG_FD_122245 | JGI IMG/M metagenome (GOLD analysis project Ga0172382, IMG submission 122245) | Leachate microbial communities from a municipal landfill in Southern Ontario, Canada - Leachate well 138R metaG | ecosystem: Engineered > Solid waste > Landfill > Unclassified | place...
AAAATCAAACATCACCTTCGTTCCATCATTATTTGAAGAAAATCTAAGCTCTCCACTTAATTTATCACGAACTGTCAAAGAAACAATTTGCAATCCCAGACTATTTTTATCAGTCTCGTGGATATTAAATCCAACGCCATTGTCCTCTACAGAAATAGTAGAAAATAAATGTCCTTTGCTAATAGAAATAATTATCTTTCCTTGCTCATCACTTTTACCTTCTGGAAAACCGTGTGTTAGTGCATTAGTTACCAATTCATTCACAATTAATGCAATAGACGTCGCTTTATCTGGAGAAACTTTAATATCATCACCTATAATCGAAATTACTACATCACTATTGTTTATAGCAAGTGACTGCATATTATACCTTATTCTTTCAATAAGAGATCTTATATATATCATATCATCATTTTCTGTATTAGTTAAAATATCATGAATTGAAGCAATACTTAATACCCTTCCACTGCTTTCCTTAAACGCTTGCTTCATTTCTATAGAATCAGCTAAACGAGATTGAATATTTAGAATACTGGCTATCATCTGTAAGTTATTTTTAATTCTATGATGAATTTCCCGCAAAGTTATTTTGCCTAATTTATCTCTTGTATAATCTCCATTAAACAATGCATTGCTACTTTCCTTGTCTTTAGCTAACTTTCTATACTTTTTATCTTGTTGAACACTCCGGCTAATATCTTTTTCACAAATTAACACCCCAATAGTTTCATTCATCGTATTTTTAATCGGTACCACATCTTGTTTAACTGCCTTATTCTCTTGAGTAATACCTTTAAGATCTCTCACCGGCATGCCATTTTCATAAGCATGATAAACTGCCGGCTCATTATCTTTAAGAACAGTCAAACCAACTGTATTAGTGCTATAAACGGAAAGACCACCTCTTGGTTTTGATTGTGCTACAGCAAACATATAATCATTGCTGTTACCCATAACATCTATAAATACATCGCCTGTAGTGATATCTGAAATATATGGCAAAATTTTTTCAATTGACTCTAATAACTCAATATCATCATTTTTAAGGCTGGTTCGAGCCTCGCAAAGTTTCCTTAGCAAAACTACAATTCCACCTTTCTACTCAAAGCTTATATCCTATCCCCTCTGGAGATTATTTCCTGAGCAAATGCTATATTAGAAATTTTCTTTTCTTTTGCCTTTGTAATTACCATGCGATAGGCAGTTGATTCACAAATCCCTTCTTGTTCCATCAAAATTCTTTTAGCTCTATTAATTACTTCGCGTTCAGATTTATTCATTACAACTGCTTCTGCAATCGCTGCAATACTACAACGTTTATTCATCGCAAGTTTTTGAAGTTCTCTATATGCCTCAGCTTCCATTATACCCTTTTCCTTAGCTAATATAGCTTTGGCTCTTTCAATTAACCGATTATCTTCAAGTTTTCTTTTAACTGTCTCGATTTCAGTTTTTGCTTCTTTAAGTCGTTTGCTTTGAGATATAGCAACTTCAATCGCAGGTAATAATAACCTTTGTTCTATTGGCTTTGTTAAGTATCCTGTAATCCCAATTTGATTTGCTTGAGTAAGTAAGTCTTTATCACAAAAAGCAGTAAGAAATAGAACACATCCCGCTATCTTTTCACGAATGATTATTTCTGCAGCATGAAATCCATCAAATACTGGCATCTTTATATCCAGTAACACGACATCCGGATTTTTTACCTTACAGAGTTCAACTGCGTCAAACCCATCTGCAGCATCTCCCACAACATTAAAACCCAACTCACCAAGCATTTGTGATATATCCATTCTAGTAATAGGTTCATCATCTACAACAATTGCAGTTCGCATTATATCTGCCTCCTGTCTAAGACTTTAATATATAATTTTAAGCATAAATATTGTAGGACCCTAATTTATCTAGGCAAATATTTGGTATCATTTAATTATCTAACATTTCATTCAGTTGAAAAGAATACAATTTATTTAAATATTTTTGCTACTTTTGTCTAATTATATCATATATGTTCTTGTCGTTCAACGCTAAGATTGGTGTAGGTTACAGTTCAAGTAATAATACCTAGTTGTAAAACTAAATTAGACTTTTGGTTTTTAAGGGGTCTATTTTATTTTTACAATTAGGTATTGCTCCTGTATCAAAGAAATCCAAAACCTCACTAATGTAATTCTTACAAATTAGCTGTATAATACTATTTACAAAAGACCCCTTAGGTATTTTGTTTTGTTTTTCTATTAGTGAGTTACCATAAAGTAACATCTCACTATCTCCTGTCCTAAAACAATTTTACACTAAGTTCACCGTTCCCCATCCTTTATCTTCTTCCGCCCACTATTCTTCTTATCTTCGTGTAAAGTCCTGTTTTATATTCCGTTGCCATTACTGTAATCTTTGCATTTTTCGTGTCATTATATTCCCTTAATGAATTTTCAATCCCTTTATTATTTAATCCTGTATCTAAGTTTTCTTTTCCTCCACTTCCCTATTTTCTAATTAAGTCTTTGCAGTAGTGGGCGATACGACAATCCTGACATACGATCGCATTATAAATGACCCCATCAGTGAAACAATTTCACATTACAACAGATTTTCTCCTGCACAGCCAAGTATGATGCAAATAATATCCTTAAAAATAATGCAGATATGATCCATTGCCCGTTTAGTGGCAGAACAAATGGAACCATAAACATCTGTTTTATTGTGTTCCACCCATTTGCCTTGCAAATAAATCTGATAAACTTCTTGATAACTGTGGCTTATCTAATGACAGTTCTCATCAAACAAAATTGTGTTAAAGCGATTACACTCTGTTCCAATCCTAAATAGTATTTCTTCATGCTTCGTTTTTTCCATAAAATCACATGATATATCTTTCATAACAAACTTAGCTATTCTGCATTGCGTGCCACAAAATCTCGAATAAGCGGGAATGTCACATCCGGCCGGTCATCGCCTATTTCATGGCCAGACTCGGGAATAATCGTCAATTCTGCCTGCTTAATCTCATTTGCAATATCCACAGAATGTTCTGGAGGCGTAGCATGATCATCAGCACCGGATAGAATCAGAGTAGGAACTTTAATTTTATGCAGTTCCGGCAAATAATCAAAACTTCTCATTTCACCGCTGGGTCCCCGCTGATGTGCAATAACCTCTGGAGAATAAATTGCCCGATCAACTGCCGCATCACAAGCAGCTTTTTCATAGTTGTAATGGTAAAGTGAACCAAACAGTCGAAAGAGCTTTCTGATGTCCTTATCTGTATTTAACAAACCTTCTTCATTCGCTTTTTTACCAAACTCAATTTGCTCCTTTGTACCTCGTCTCCTTACAACCTTGGGAGATGTCTCGAAATAACGATAGTTCGGCGCAGTACAGCAAAGAATCAAGCCCTGTAGATGCTCTTGATATTTTAAGGCATATTTTTGCGCAACCATTCCACCATAAGACATACCTAGTAAGAATATTTTGTTCAGTCCCAGATATTGCCGCAATGCCTCCGCATCATCAGCATTTTGTTCCATAGAACAGGTCGCAGTCGGTGCTTTTCCGCTAAGACCACAACATCGATGGTCGATAAAAACCAACTGCATAGAATCGGCTAAAGAAGAGAAAGCAGGTAGAAAATGATAATGGCTAACACCTGGACCACCGTGTAGGAAAAAGCAGATCGGCTTTTTCCGCATTACAGAACCATCAGGTACATATTGTTTCCCTTCAATATCAAAAAATAAATCAACATCGTTTATCCTTGCATACATAAATGATTCCCTCCATATTTAATTAAATTAAACTTACAGATTACAACACCTTGCCATATGACCAGGTGCAATTTCCTTCATTTTTTGTGGTTCCAAACACTCCGCACCTACGTATGGGCAACGGGGGGCAAATCGACATCCAGGTTTAGGGTCGATGGGACTACTAATTTCGCCTTTAATAAGGTGACGTTCTTTATGCCGCCGAGATACGTCAGGAACAGGCAGTGCAGCTAGCAACGCCTTTGTGTAAGGGTGGGCCGGATTTGCAAAAAGTTTTTCCTTACTTGTAAGCTCAATGACCTCACCCAAATACATCACAGCGATACTATGGGAAATATGCCTTACTACGGATAAGTCGTGAGTAATGAACATATATCCTACATCAGTATCATCCTGCACATCCATCATCAGGTTTAAAATTTGAGCCTGGATAGATACATCCAAAGCAGCTACAGGTTCGTCGCAAACTACAAACTTAGGATTCATAACCATCGCACGGGCAACACCGATGCGTTGGCAACGCCCGCCGTCTAATTCATGAGGATACGAATTGGCATATCGTGTGGACAATCCTACCGTTTCCATGATTGCGCAGATTCGATCTTGCATCTCCTGTCTGTTCTTGCACAAACGGTTGACTATCAGAGGTTCAGCGATAAGTTTAAACACTGTTTTTCTAGGATCTAGACTCGAATAGGGATCCTGAAAAATAATTTGCATCTGCTGCTTTAAAATTTTCCGCTCGCTACGGCTAGCAGTCAAGATTTCCTTACCCTCAAAAAACACTTGTCCGCTTGTGGGGGGAATTAGCTTTAGAAGGCATCGACCTAACGTAGTTTTCCCGCAACCGCTTTCGCCGACTACACCAAGTGTCTGGCCCGGCGCAATGGAAATATCAACATTCTCCACTGCATGGACAACACCTGCTTTGGTTTGGAAGTACTTTACCAAGCCTTTTGTTTCAACTAAGTTATTCAACATCTTGCCCTCCCTTCTATTTTCTCATCCTCAAGAAACAGATGGCATTTAATCTGCCTTCCATCCGAGTACTGTCGTACGGAAGGTTTTCTCTGCTCGCAGCGTTCAATACGATATGGACAACGGTCTGCATAAACGCATCCTTTCGGTAAATCACTGAGATCAGGCATTAGGCCGGGTATGGGAATCAGCCGTTTTTGGTCGGAATACAGATCAGGAATACTATTAAACAGCCCAACTGTATAAGGGTGGTGTGGGTTCTCTTTATTAAATATCTGTTCAATCTCACCGTATTCTATAATCTCACCAGCATACATAATGGCCACCTTATCGCAATTTTCCGCCACAATGCCAAAATCATGCGTAATCATAATAAGCGCTGTTTGAAGTTTTTTCTGGATTTCATCAATCATAGCCAACACTTGGGACTGGATCGTTACGTCTAAAGCGGTGGTAGGCTCATCGGCAATTAGCAGATCTGGCTCACAAGCCAACGCTATGGCAATAACAATACGCTGCCTCATACCTCCGGAAAGCTGGTGGGGATAACAGATTTTTCGGGACGCCTCAATTCCCACTAATTGCAGCAGTTCATCCACTCGCTTTTCGGCATCTTGCTTTTGTTTTCCATGCTGACGAAGCACTTCAGCAATCTGATCGCCTACAGTAAGCACTGGATTCAAGCTGGTCATAGGATCTTGGAAAATCATACTGATGAGGTTGCCACGGACGGTACGCATGTTTTTTTCATCCATAGCATGGATACTTTTGCCTTTAAAGTAAATATCACCTTTGTAGGGAATGCCCACACCTTTTGGCAGCAATCGCAGAATGGACAGCGCTAATGTAGTTTTTCCCGCACCTGTTTCGCCAACTATACCTAGTCTTTCACCTTTATTTAAAGAAAGGTTTACACCGTTTATGGCCATCACATCACCCTCCGGTGTACTGTACTTTACATACAGATTGTTAATTCTTAGCACCTCATCCTTGGAAATGTTCTCTGATATGGGAAGTATAGGCAGTTTCTCCTTTCCTTTACTCTTCCGGTAACCTTTGAGCTTCGGGTCCATAGCATCTCGCAAACCATCACCCAAGAGATTAAACGCCAGTGCAGTAACCACGATCACCACACCTGGAATCATGATAAGATAAGGTTCAGAACGCATGAACTCACGGGCTTCTGAAAGCATCAGACCCCACTCAGGCTCTGGCGCGGAAACCCCCAAACCCAGATAGCCAAGAGCAGCCGTGGATAGGATGATATAGCTGACATTCATTGTGATCTGCACCAAAGTAGTACCCAGTGTATTAGGAATTAAGTGAGTAATCAGTGTACGCATTTTGCTTGCACCGATAGCTTCGGCAGCTTCTATGTACTCATTTTCCTTTATTACCAACACACTCGAGCGGATAATACGGGAAAACTTTGGAATTTGAGAAATGGTGAAGGCAACAATCATATTTATGACACCCCCCCCAAGTACCGCCATAACGCAAATGGCTAACAAGATTGTCGGGACTGCAATTACGATATCAAGCAAACGTTGAACGATGTTATCCAACTTCGCATTGAAGAATGCTGCAGCAGCGCCTATCAAAATGCCGAATACGGCAGCAAAAAAGGTAGATGCAAGAGCAATAAACATCGTTATGCGGGATGCATATGCAATACGAGAAAAATAGTCACGGCCATATGCATCCGTACCAAACCAGTGCTTCATGCTGGGGGGCTGTAACCGTTCAGAAATCGTCTGTTTAATGATATCTTCTTCATAATCGAAAATCATATCAACACTTACAGAAAGAAGGAAAAGCAAAACCACAAGGATCAGACATATAAAAGCGACTTTGTTGCTTTTCAAGGAGTGCCAAATTACCATCCACTGGCTGTTATCGACACTATTTTTTTTCTTAGCCATTTGTTTTTTCCTCCTTCTTTGTCTTAATTTTCATGGGGCCTACGTACTGTGCCTTTATGCGAGGATCAATTGCAGAATGCAGTAGGTCAATCAGGAGATTGATGAGGACAGTAGCGATTGCAAGCACTACTATACAACCCATAACAATAGGAATATCCTTTGCATTGACAGCCTTAATCAGATAATTGCCAAGACCCGGAAGGGCAAATATACTTTCCACGTACACTGTAGCGCCTAGAAGCAGACTAAAGTTTGTCCCAACAGCAGTTATTACAGGGATTAGAGAATTAAATAGTGCGTGCTTAATAATCACACGGTCCTCCTTCATGCCCTTAGCACGGGCAGTACGAACATAATCTTGCCGAACCTCCTCCAGCATGGAAGTACGAGTCATTCGGATACATATACCTAGTGTGTTGGCACCTAAAACGAAAACGGGCATTATGTAATGCTTCCAGGTTGTAAGGCCATAAGACGGCAACCATCCCAAATGTACGGAAAAAATCATAAGCAGCAGCAAGCATAGCCAGAAAGATGGCGTCGATGCAATCACCATTGCAAAAATAGATGCGATGCGATCCACCAGTGAATACTGCTTAACCGCAGAAAGCATACCTATCGGAACACCGACCACCGTTGCAAAGATAATAGCCAAAACAGCGATTTTCAGTGTAACGGGAAACATCTGTTTAATGTTATCAATAACTGGATCGCCACCATACCAAGAGTTGCCAAAATCACCGTGCAACAAGCTGCTAAGGAACTGAGCATAGCGTACAAGGTATGGCTGATCAAGACCAAGTTTCGTGTTGTATGCATCCACCACTTCCTGTGAAGCATCAAGACCCAATACCATTCGACCTGGATCGCCGGGCTTGATATTCATGATGAAAAATACAAGGAATGTAACGCCTATAACCACTGGAATCAGCATAAATAAGCGCTTTATAATATATTTCCACATAATCTGATTCCTTTCTTTAATGAATAGTACAATATATGTCTTAACCTCAGATGTCATAGAATGGCAGCTGGCGGCAAAATCCTACCGCCAGCTTTTTTTAATGTGTGATAATTACTACCAGATCATGGTGTGGAAGGGCAGAGAACCAAGAATGCCGACTTCGCCAGTCATAGACAGACCCTCCTTCAGTGCAAAGGTACCAATAGGCCAAAATAGGCCGATATAGGGGACCTCCTCCTCAATGAACTTGTACATTTCTGCCAAAATTTCAGTGCGTGCAACACCTTCAACCGTTGCACTCTTGGCAAGTAGATTGCCGATGTTGGTGTCTGTGAACTTTGCGTAGCACTTGGGGCCAGCAGTGATGTAGATATCACTAATATTAGAAATGTCGCCAGAGGCGTTTGTCCAACTCCAGACAGAAGCCTCAAAATTATTATTGGCCATGTTGGTAGAGATAGAGCCAGTGTCGGCTTCTGAAATCTGCATGTTTATACCTATCTCAACCAACTGGGACTGAACAACCTGTGCAGCCTTCTTGTATGCAGCGGCACTGGGAACTATAGCAGTAAAACTAAAGCCATCCGGATATGTGGAAGCAGCCATCAGCTTTTTTGCAGCTTCCAGATCGTGTTTAGTAGGCTCGACACCGTCAACATAGCCACTAATGCCGTTACGGATGGGGATACCAGCAGGAGCACCATTGCCATCAACAGCAACAGCAACAATATCATCACGGTTGATAGCAAGGTCGATTGCCTGACGAACATTCTTATCAGCGAAGTATTTAACGCTTTGGTTCAAAACCATGAAGTAGTAACCAGTGGTAGTATACTCAATCAACGAACCCTTATTGATGGATTGGATGCGCTGAATGCTACTGGCATTGATGCTGGTTCCGCTACCACACATAACATCAATATCTCCTGATTCAAAAGCAATCAATGCAGTGTTCTCGTCAGTCATGAAGAGCAGATCAATAGTCTTGATTTCGGGTATACCACCATAGTAGTATTCATTAGCTTTAAGGGTAATCTTTTCACCAATAGTCCAGCGATCAACATAGTAGGGGCCGCTGGTGACGTTGGGTAGCTTAGCGATATCCATACCTGCTTCCATAGCAGCTTGGCTATATACGGCGAAATTTCCAGTGGTTAAAGCACTCAAAAATACGAAATAGGGCTGGGTCAGCCTGATGATGACTTCAGTTTCATCGGTGGCGGTAACGGAATCGATGAACTTTAGGAAAGAGTAACCGTAACCTTCTTCCATGTTGAGGTTAAAGGTATAGGCAACGTCATTTGCAGTGATGGGGCTACCGTCAGAAAAATAGATATCGTCACGCATCTGGAAGATGAGTTCGGTATAATCATCGTTCCAAGCCCAGCTTTTGGCTAGAGCACCAACAATTTCGCCGTTCTCTAAGCAAACTAGCTGGTTGTGGATAGAGGGAACGATAAGAGCAGTGGTCATCAAAGCAGTCTGATGCATATCAAGTGTATCAGGCTCTGGCCCGTACTGGACAACCAAGGTATCTTTAATTACAGAGTTCCCTCCATCAGAGGAGACAGGGTCAGCATTTTGGGGTCCATTGCCACTGCCACATGCACTTAGAAACATGACCAAAGTCATCATAATAGCAATTAGAGAAGTAAATTTGTAATTTTTCATATTAACTTTCATTCCTTTCACTTCGCCTAGGCACAAATCGTAATGAAAATACCTTGCGAGTTTTTATTTTAGTTATACTTAATTTAAAAATATATAGATATACTACGGGGTACGGAGGAGAGAGTAGAATTGTTTCTTCCACTTTTGTGGAATCATGTCGTATTTTAACTTGTACCGAGTATCTTCTCAAACCGAAATAAGTTCGTCACAAATACGTAGCTAATCATTGTCAAAGCAATTTTTTACGTTTCCTTTTCTGAGCACTCAGTTAATGTCTATATGTTTTTACCCATTTAGAGAGGATTAATTATGCTGAAAATTGTTCACCCTATCTGTATGGCGAGAAAAAAACTGATGATAAAAACATCACTTCGATGCAGGTCTACTAAAGTTCGGCTTGGTTCCCAACAGCTTTATCCCACCAAAATTTTGTCATTAGGTGAAGATATTTTACTCGCCCATTTATCAAAAGCACTAAATCTCTCTTTTGTGTTAGTAGCAAATTTAATGAGCTTCTTCAACTCTGCCTCTGTTATCTAAGGCACAGACAATTTATTTTCTTTAACTATGTCTACCCAAACTTCCAATGTTTCATCTTTTATTTGCTCAACCTTATAAATTTGCGTTAAATTCATTTTAGGTGCCTCCTCGTATTATTGATTTGTGCTTAACTTTTGACGGTTTTGCACATTTCAATTGTACGGGTTGATACCTATTTTTCAAAGTTCATTTTCTTTTGTTACAGAAATACTCCTATAATTTTTACCGTTCTACGGCCTTATAGTTTAATCTTGAAGCGGATGTTCTATTACCCATTGGTATGACAACATCGCTACAAGTCATTTGCTTGCTAATCTGAATGAAATCGTCGAAAATCCTTTGATTTATAGATGCAGCTCGAATCTTCTACCTACTGTTTTCAGCACACCATTTGTTACGGAAAACATAGTCAGTTTATCGCATACGATTTTCAATATTTTCTTTCTGATAGCAAAAACTTTATTCATCACCAATCATGAGTGCGATCTGGGCAAAGCAGCGGGAGCCGATTCCAATCACACGCTCATCAATATCAAAATAATTGTTGTGATGCGGCGCCACCAAAGGCATTCCAATTATCAACTCCGTTACTTGTCCGCCATTGTCCTTCACATCACGCATAATAGTAGTTACGTCCTCACAAGCGCCAAAGTTAAAGTCAAACAAGACCTCGTCAACACCATCAACTTGAGCCAAAATTTCTGCAGTTCTCCGAATAAGGGGTGGGTCACATTCAATACTGCTTGCCGCCCCCATAAAACGTGTCGTATAGGAGCAACCGTACATGTCCGCAGCCGCCCTGCAAATGCGTTTCGCCGATGTTTCCATATATTCATTAATGGCGGTAGTCGCCCCCCGGGTTTCAACTACCAATGTGGCATCAGAAGGGATCACATTGCGGGCAGTGCCCGAGTGGAGGCTTCCTATATTGATACGGGTAGCCCCTTCTTGATGCCGAGGAATAGCTAACATATTAAGCACGGCGGTAGCCGCAGTTGCCAAGGCATTTTTTCCCTCCTCAGGAGATATTCCAGAGTGGGCAGGCACGCCTTTAAAAGTTACGTCAAATTTGGTGCTATCCAAAAAGCCATGGGCACTGGCGGCAACGGTACCCACGCGCAAATTTTTTAAGCCGACATGAGCGCTAAAAAAATAGTCGCATAGGGAAAAATGCTTGGCCGCAGTAAAGCTGGCGGCACCTCGGAGCCCCTCCTCGCATGGTTGGAATCCTAGAATAACCTTTCCCCGCAACCGATCCCGATATACACAAAGTAGCTGCGCAACGCCAACCCCGATGGCGGCGTGGGCATCATGTCCACAGGCATGCATGCAGGTACTGTGCTCCGAAGAAAAACCCTCCGCAACAGGACGGTGCTTCTGATCATCACTCTCCTGCAACTCATTACAGTCGATATCCAAACGGATACCGATGGTAGGCCCGGGCAAGGCACCTTCGATCACAGTGAGACAACCGGTATAGCCACCTCGCATAGCATCTATCAAATCGGGTCGTGTAGATTTTGCCTTGGCTTGCTGCCAGCAGTTCTCAAGCACCTGTGAATCAGGGAGACCAAACATTTTTTCTTTAGTGTGGATAGAGGAACCATACTGCACAGTAAGCCCCAGCTTTTCTAGTTCCTCAATAATACGAGCCGTCGTGCGGAACTCTGTCCAGCATAATTCAGGATATCGATGAAATTCACGCCGGAGTTCAATCAGCCCCTGTTCAAATACATCTTTATTGATTCGTTCAAACATATTACACCTTCTATTTTCTTTTTATTAAATGACACTACTACTACTACTACTAATAATAATATTTTAGCAAGATATCACCTTATTTACCATCAAAATGGTTATTCTTGCTGCGTACTTTAATCTTTTCAATATTGGCTTCAATGTCTCAAGAAGCTTTTTACAGTCATCCAGCATATTTGACAAAACGAAGTCCTCTTGTTCCTAGTTACTTGTCTAGCTCGTTTAGCATGATATTGCTAAGGATTGGTGATAAATTCCCACCCTGAGATGTTCCTATATTCGTGGCTTCATGTTTCTTATTGACCATTACTTTCGCTTTAAAATATTTGCTTATCGGTATTCGCTGTCAGGGTCTTTCATGGTCTTTTTCACTAGCATCATCAGTTTGTCTTGGGGCACATTATAAAAGGACTTTTCTGGGTCAATGGCTACTATACGGATATATCCATTGCTGAGATATTCAAGCAGTTTGATTACCGCTCGTTATGCTTTCCCGCCTAGTCTAAATCCATAGCTATGTTCACTAAAATGGGACTATACTATTGGCATTATCACCTATACGATTGCCTGTTTTATGATTCTGTTCTGTCTACCACACACTTGGGACAAACTTCCATACTCCTCCTACTAGCTTTGATATTTCTATCTGAAGCATTGGTTGGGGTATGTGTTTCCGCTTTCGGATACGTCCCTTGATACTCGGCCAATTTTCTTTGAGGTATGCGTGACCTTTATCTATGGAAATTTCATCTACTTCACCTACTCCTTTATTAGCCTTCACCTTTTTATAGGCTAAATTCATGTTCTCTTAATTGAGTACTTATTACATTAGTTGCTCATACTTGTCACCTTTTCTTGTTTGCTTTCGCGCACAATAGCCTTATCTCCTGTTAATTTTTCTTTCAGTTACGTCTTTGATACTTTGACTCTCGTCAGACTTATATAATCACATGCTTAGGTCCGTTTGATTGAGTTATTTAACCCTTCCCGATTGCTGAGTACTATGGTCTCCACTGACTTATCACAGTTCGTTATTACTTACAAGTTTATCCACCCATTAGACCTCCCGTGATAAGTTAACACTCTTTCCTCGTCTACCTACCCAATACACCTGTAGGGGTTACAGCTGCCTTTTGGACTTTACTACTTTACGCCAGCTTATTCACCATACAAGCTTTAATATTAGGTTCCTATTCGTTAGGGTAGATTCCGCTATTTCTTCCTCTCTCCCACACCTCACGATGCGAAACTTGTAAGTCGCTATTAGATTCACCGGTAACTACGCCCCTTAAGACTTTCATCTTAGACATATGACATGCCGTCAAACATAAAAAGGCTTGGATGTAGAATAAATCTACAGCCAAGCCCTATTGCCCGCAAAGTGTACCCAATTGTACACAAATATGTAATTGTATAGTTTTTATCATATCATATATTTTTATGATATGCAAGCCCGTCTTTCGAAACTATCGCCTGTTTCGCCTGTTTAACGGTAACATAATAAACTAACACCTCTTTAAACCTTGATGTAACACTTTCAAGG
>Ga0172382_10009625_pt1 | contig 13139 bp, 11 predicted proteins | sample Leawel138RmetaG_FD_122245 | JGI IMG/M metagenome (GOLD analysis project Ga0172382, IMG submission 122245) | Leachate microbial communities from a municipal landfill in Southern Ontario, Canada - Leachate well 138R metaG | ecosystem: Engineered > Solid waste > Landfill > Unclassified | place...
ACGCATCAGCCGAATGCTCTCGGCAAGCCCGACAAAAATCGCTTCCCCGATCAGGAAGTGACCAATATTGAGTTCGGCGAGCTCTGGTATCGCAGCGATCGGGCCGACCATGTCGAAGGTGAGCCCGTGGCCCGCATGGACCTCCAGCCCAAGCGCCGTGCCTTCGCGCGCCGCGACTCGCAGCCGCTCCAGTTCTGCATCACGCTTCGCATGCTGCTTCTCAAGAATGGCATCGCAATAAGCACCCGTATGCAGTTCCACAACGGGCGCCCCAAGCGAGCGCGCGGCCTCAAGCTGGCGCTTCTCAGCATTGATGAAGAGCGATACGCGAATGCCCGCATCGCTCAGCCGCTCGATGATAGGTGCAAGGTGATTGTGAAGCCCGGCCGCATCCAGCCCGCCTTCCGTCGTCACCTCTTCGCGCCGCTCCGGCACGATGCAGCAGGCATGGGGCTTGTGGCGCAGCGCTATGTCCAGCATCTCTGGCGTTGCCGCCATTTCAAGATTGAGCGGCAAGCCGATCTCATCCATCAGCCGCGCAATATCGCCATCGCGTATGTGGCGCCTGTCCTCGCGCAGATGCGCGGTAATGCCATCCGCCCCCGCTTCTGCCGCAACCTTTGCCGCTCGCACAGGATCAGGGTGGTCATTCCCCCGCGCATTCCGGATCGTGGCCACATGGTCGATATTCACACCAAGGCGTAAATGGCCGAAGCCGCCAGTTCTGGTCATATGGGCGCCTCCATTTCTTTTCTCGCCCTATGCGAGATGGCGACTGCCGGGCTTTACTGCGGGCAACGCCTGAAGTTCCTTGGGCAGCTTGTCAGCCGGATAAGCCGGAATGGCAATTCGTGCCAATGAGATGAGCTTCGTGCCCACTTTTGCCTTACCGCCCGAACGGTCAATGAGGCATGCCGCCGCGACAACTTTCGCGCCGGTCTGCTTGATCGCCTCGATGCATTCACGCGAGGAAAGGCCAGTCGTCACAATGTCTTCCACCATCACAACGCGCATTCCTTTTTCAAGGTGAAAGCCGCGCCGCAACGAGAATTCGCCATTTTCGCGCTCGACATACATGGCTGGCACCTTCAAATGGCGCGCTGTCTCATAGCCCGGAATGATGCCGCCGACGGCGGGAGAAACGATCGCATCAATCGGCCCTTTCACCTCTTGAGTGATCTTCGTGGCCAACGCCTTGCAAAGTTTCGATGTCCGCGCCGGGTTCATAAAGACAAGCGCCTTCTGCAGAAAGACCGGGCTGTGCAGCCCCGATGAAAGGATGAAATGCCCCCTCAGCAGTGCGCCTGCCTTCTCAAATTCCTTGAGAATTTTTTCCTGTTCCATTTTTTCTTTCACCGGTTTCTTTCAGAGAAGGAGATTCAGCGCGGCGGGCGCACCGCCATGTTGACGCAGGAGAGGCCCTTCAGCGCCGCCATGATCCGCGTCAGATGTTTGAGGTCGCGAACATCAAGATCAACCTGCATGTCATAGAAATCCGCATCGCGCTGCGCCAGAGACAGGTTGGAAATATTGCTTCCATAGTCGGCGATCAGCGTTGCGATATGGCCAAGTGATCCCACTTCATTTTTAGCGGTAATACGAAGCCGCGCCGGAAAGGTTTGCGGGTTTTCCGGATCAATATCCCACACCGCATCAATCCAGCGTTGCGCATCGCCATCAAACTCTTCAAGCGCGGGAGCATCAATCGGATAGATGGTGATGCCTTCACCGGGCATCATGATGCCGACAATACGCTCGCCAGGCAGCGGGAACATGTCGGGTGCAAAGCGCGTCGCGAGCCCCATGGCGCGGCTCGTGACGCGCACGGAACCTGTCTGCCCGCTCTTGCCGTTCATCTGGGCGCCATTGCGCTTGCGCCCGCGCTTCGGTGCCTCATCTTCGGGGAAGACAATCTCCAGCACCTGCTGCGGGCTCACCGTTCCATCGCCGACAGATGCCAGCAACTCGCCGAGATCCGTCTTGCGCAGCGGCTTGATCGCGCGCTCCAGAAGCGTGTCGGAAATCTCGCGTCCGGCCACCTCGAATGCCGTCTTCAATATCTGCCGCCCGAGCTTGCCGAACTCCGCCTGCTTGGTCGCGCGTATCGCCCTGCGGATCGCGGAACGCGCCTTGCCGGTTGCAACAATCGCTTCCCATGCCGGGGATGGCTTTTGAGCCTGTGAACGGATGATTTCCACTTCGTCGCCATTCTCCAGCCGTGTCCGCAGCGGCATGTGGCGACCATTGATCTTGCAACCCACACATGTATCGCCGATCTCGGTGTGAACGGCATAAGCAAAGTCGATGGGCGTTGCGCCGCGCGGCAGCGAGATGAGAAGTCCGTTCGGCGTAAAACAGAACACCTGATCGGAATACATCTGAAGCTTGGTGTGCTCCAGAAACTCTTCCGGCGAAGCACCATGCTCCAGCATCTCGATAAGTTGGCGCAGCCAGCGGAACGTCGCTGCAAACTCACCGGAGGAATCGCCGCCGCCCGCTTCCTTGTAGATCCAGTGCGCGGCGATACCATATTCGGCAATCTCGTGCATCTTGCGGGTACGTATCTGCACTTCCGCGCGCTTGCGCTGCGGGCCGACCATGGTTGTGTGCAGCGAGCGATAACCGTTCGCCTTGGGGGTCGAGATGTAATCCTTGAAACGCCCTGGCACCATTGGCCATGTAGTGTGGAGAACGCCAAGCGCGCGATAGCACTCCGGCACATCCTCCACGATCACGCGGAAGCCGAAAATATCAGAAAGCTGTTCGAGCGAGATCGCCCGACGCTCCATTTTGCGCCAGACAGAATAGGGTCGTTTCTCGCGCCCGATCACGGTGCAGGAAAGACCATTCTCCTCGAGCTTCGCCCTGATCTCTTCTGCTATCTCCTTGACGGAATCGCCGCTTGTTTCCCGGAAATCATCAAGCCGCCGGATCAGCGCCTCGCGGGCTTCCGGGTTCAGCTCCTTGAAGGCGAGATCTTCGAGCTCTTCGCGGATTTCCTGAATGCCCATGCGGCCAGCAAGCGGCGCATATATTTCCATTGTCTCAAGCGCGATGCGCTGACGCTTCTCGGCAGATGAGATGAAATGCAGCGTGCGCATATTGTGAAGCCGGTCGGCGAGCTTCACCAGCAGCACGCGAATATCATTCGACATGGCGAGCAGGAACTTGCGGAAGTTCTCCGCCTGCTTGGATCGTTCGGAAGTAAGCTCGATCCGCGTGAGCTTCGTCACACCATCGACAAGGGCGGCAACCTGCGAACCGAAAAGCTTTGTGAGCTCTTCCATCGTCGCGCCCGTATCTTCAATCGTGTCGTGCAGCAGAGCCGTCACGATGGTCGCGGTGTCGAGCTTGAGATCGGTGAGAATGCCGGCAACTTCGATGGGATGTGAGAAATAAGGATCGCCGCTTGCCCGCTTCTGGCTGCCATGCTGCTTCATGGCATAGACATAGGCACGGTTGATCAGGGCTTCGTCCGCTTTCGGATCGTAGCCGAGCACGCGATCAACGAGCTCATACTGACGCAACATCCTTGAAATTCTCGTGCTCCCTTCTTTTCCTTTGAATCGTAATATTCAGCCTGATCCTAACACCACTTGGAAGCGCTCAAATGAAAAGCGCCGCCCCTCACCTCTCGGCCGGGCGGCGCTTGAACCGAATATTTCTGGACCGAAAGCCGTGCGCCCGGCCCTGCTTGATCAGTCTTCCGCGTCCATCTCGTCCGCGTCCGCAGATTTCTGCTGCGGCGAGTCGATCTGGGTCTGAATGGCGCGAAGAAGCTCTTCTTCGCTCATGCGCTCGCCACCCAATTCGGACGCACCAAACGTATCCTGCACCTGCACATCGCTACCAGCCTCACCCGAGATAAGGAGCTGCATGCTCTCGACTTCAGGCTCTTCCGTGTCAACGCGGCTCTGCAGGCTGCTGATCAGGTCTTCGCGCAGATCGTCCGGCGTGATGGTCCGCTCGGCGATTTCACGCAGCGCCACAACCGGGTTTTTGTCATTGTCGCGATCAACCGTCAGCTCCGCCCCCGCCGACATGGCGCGCGCGCGATGAGCGGAAAGCAGCACCAGCTCGAAACGATTGGGCACCTTGTCGACGCAGTCTTCAACGGTCACGCGGGCCATTAGACAATAACTCCAATAAGCAGGATCAGGATTTGGCCTGTTATGTAGGGGTTCAACCGCCAGAACGCAAGTAAGAACAGGCTCTTAGGGGCTAATCTGGGGCATTTTTCAGTCCTTGAGCCGCCGGATTTCAGCCAGTTCCGCAGCCGGAAGCCGGGCAATCAGTCCGTTCACGCCCTCGCCGGTTACAGGGTGCCGCCAGTCCGGCACCACATCGCGAAGCGGAACCAGCACAAAGCCGCGCTCCCCGACCCCCGGATGCGGCAAGGCAAGCGGCATCCCGGCCACCCCGCTCATTCCAGACCTGCCGAGCGTAACCAGTCCCCGATAATCGATGAGATCGAGGTCCAGCACACGGGGCGCCCACCGCCCCCGCCGGATCCGCCCGAATTGCCCTTCGATCCTGTGGAGCATGGCGAGCAGTTCTACGGGCGGCAATGCAGCCTCCACGACAGCAACCGAATTAACATAATCAGGCTGCTCGTAACTTGCCAGTGCAGGCGTCTCATAAAACGGCGCGCAGCGAACCACCTTGATGCCCATACCCGGCATGACGCGCAAAGCCGCCCGCAACGTGTCCGCCGGGCCGCCTTCCGTGCCCGGCAGATTCGCGCCAAGCGCCACGAGAATGTCACTCATGCAAAACCATCACGAGTTCACGCAAAAATGGAAAGAATAGAACCAATGGCTCCTCCTTCCTGAGGAAAACTTGCACAATGGCCCGTTCCCGCCATAAGTGTCTTCTACATTGCTTGATAGATGCCACAAGAGCTTGCCCGCGCCATTGAAGCCTGGCCCCAATTCTTTTTCATAACGCCGCCTGTTTGGAGTATTCGAATGATCTATTACCCCCACGAGAGAATGGCTCTCTTCATTGATGGCGCAAATCTCTACTCCGCAGCGCGCGGTCTCGGCTTTGATATCGATTACAAGCGGCTTCTTGAACATTTTCGCAGCAAGGGCACGTTGATCCGCGCCTTCTATTACACGGCTCTGCTCGAAGATCAGGAATATTCACCGCTCCGCCCGCTGATCGACTGGCTCGACTATAATGGCTATGCCGTGGTGACGAAGCCCGCCAAGGAATTCACCGACGCAACGGGCCGCCGCCGCGTCAAGGGCAATATGGATATCGAACTGGCGATTGATGCGCTGGAACTGTCCGACACGCTCGACCATCTCATCATTTTTTCCGGTGACGGCGATTTTCGCCGCCTTGTCGAGGCGCTGCAGCGCAAGGGCAAGCGCGTCACTATTGTCTCCACGATGCGCAGCCAGCCGCCCATGATCGCGGATGAACTGCGCCGTCAGGCCGACCAGTATATCGACCTCGAAACCATGCGGGATGTCATTGGTCGCGCCCATTCCGAGCGCGCCGCGCCACTCGTCCGCAATGATGTCGATTACGACTATGACGACGAGGATGAAGGGGATTTTCAATCCCCCACCAGGATCTGATCCCGTGAACCCTCGCACCGACGTAGACACCCCCGCCGAAGCACCGCACGACTGCCCGCTCTGCCCCCGCCTCGTGACCTATCGACACGACAATGCCGCCGCGCATCCTGACTGGTTCAATGCTCCCGTCCCTTCTTTTGGGGATGAAGCGGCGCAATTGCTGATCGTCGGCCTTGCTCCCGGCGTGCAGGGTGCAAACCGCACCGGGCGGCCTTTCACCGGCGATTTTGCGGGCGATCTTCTCTACGGCACATTGCTGGAGTTCGGGTTTGCGAAGGGTACCTATCAGGCGCGCCCTGATGACGGGCTGGAACTTTCCGGCGCGATGATAACCAACGCCGTTCGCTGCGTGCCGCCGCAAAACAAGCCGACGCCAGCCGAAGCGAAAACCTGCCTGCGCTTTCTTGAAGCGCGCATGGCGGCCCTCCCGAACCTTCGTGCCGTATTGGCGCTTGGCCGCATTGCGCATGATGCTGTGCTTTCCGCCCGCACAATCCGCAAAGCCTCCGCGCCTTTCGCGCATGGCGCGACGCATGACATTGGCGATGGCCTACGCCTTTTCGACAGCTATCACTGCTCGCGCTACAACACGAACACGCGCCGCCTGACGCCGGAAATGTTTCAGGACGTATTCGCTGCTGTGAGAACTTGGCTGGACAACTGACCAACCGTGAGCGGCGTCAGCCTTTTTCGCGCAGAAGCCGCGCCTTGTCGCGCTCCCAGCTCCGCTGCTTGAGCGTCTCGCGCTTGTCGGCGAGCTTCTTGCCTTGCGCAAGCCCAACCTCGACCTTCACGCGGCCCTTTTCGTTGAAATACATGCGCAGCGGCACAATCGTCATGCCCTGCCGCTGAATACCCGCCGTCAGCTTGTCGATCTCGCGGCGGTGAAGCAGTAGCTTTCGCGGGCGGCGCGTCTCATGGTTGAAGCGGTTCGCTTGCAGGTAGATCGGTATATAGGCGTTGACCAGCATGATCTCGCCATCCTTCGTCGCATGGGCATAGGCTTCGTTCAAGCTGCCCTGACCGTTCCGCAAGGATTTCACCTCGCTGCCCTTGAGCTCTATACCAGCTTCAAAGGTCTCCTCGATGCTGTAGTTGAAGCGCGCCTTGCGGTTATCCGCAATGATCTTCAGGCCGTCATTACTGGCTCTCTTTTTGGCGCCGCCACTTTTGGAAGACATGTTCTGCGGGTTTCCTTCCCGCCCCTCAGTTGAGGAGCCCCGCGCTCTTCATCGCGTCCCGCACCTTCTCTTCCGTCGGCGTGCTTGCAGTCACCAGCGGCAGGCGGACTTCATTTTCGCAGAAGCCGAGCAGGCTCGCCGCGTACTTGACGGGAGCCGGATTGGGGTCGAGGAAAAGCGCGTTATGGAGCGGCAACAGCCGGTCCTGAATTTCAAGCGCCTTGCGGAAGTCACCATCAAGCGTTGCCTGCTGGAACTCTGCACAAAGCGCCGGGGCGACATTCGCCGTTACCGATATGCAGCCAACGCCGCCATGCGCGTTGAAGCCGAGCGCCGTCGCATCCTCACCGGAAAGCTGACAGAACTCCGGCCCCATCGCATCGCGCTGAAGGCTCACACGGGCGAGATTTGCGGTCGCATCCTTCACACCAACAATGTTCTTCAGTTCGAACAGCCGCGTCATCGTTTCGAGTGAAATATCGACAATGGTGCGGCCGGGGATGTTGTAAAGGATGATCGGAATATCGACGGCATCATTCACCGCCTTGAAATGGCGATAGATGCCTTCCTGAGACGGCTTGTTGTAATAGCCGGTCACGCTGAGAACGGCGTCCGCCCCTGCTTCCTTCGCAAAGGCTGTGAGTTCGATAGCTTCCACCGTATTGTTGGAGCCCGCCCCGGCAATGACCGGCACGCGGCCACGCGCCGTCTCGATGCAGAGCTGAACCACACGCTTGTGCTCTTGATGGGAAAGCGTCGGAGATTCGCCGGTCGTGCCGCAAGGCACCAGCCCATGCGTCCCCTGCTCAATCTGCCATTCTACAAGTTTGACGAACGCAGCCTCATCCACCTTGCCGTTCTTGAACGGGGTAATGAGTGCGACGAACGATCCCTTGAACATGACTTTGGCTCCATAGCCCCGATTAACGCTGCGGGGAAGATTTCCGGGCGGTCCCCGAAGGCGCGCAAGATAACCGCAAGTATCGGAACCGGCAAGGAAACTGCCCCTGTTTCCCGCGACTTCCTGTTGCAGCCGGCCACTTCTGCTGATTACTCTTGAAAAAGGAACGGAAAGACAGGCAGATGAGTAGCCGTCGAGCCGTTCGCGGCAGCGGCGCAGGTCCGGGAGGCCCCGACCGACGCCTGAGAGAAACGTGTCACATAGTTCGGGTTTGAATGTTGAAAGCTCCGTCCTCGACGAAGCGTCCCGGAATTGCGGCCCTCCCCTTCAAGGCGCGCCTTTCCGGTTCATTTGTATCTCTGGCCCTCTTTCTGGCTCTTGCTCCGGCCGTGGAAGCGTCGACCGTTCCGCTGGCCCGCCCGGATGGAACGCCGCGCTCTGCTGGCACAGCGCTGGCCGCCCCTCCACCCCCCGCTGCGCCCGGCGCCTTTTCCGGGTTGAGGCCCGCAGATATCAGCGCGCTCACGGCTGCCTATGCGGAAACCGATCGGGGCAACCGCGTTGCGGCTGCGCCCCATCTGGAGCGGATCAAGGATCCGGTCGCGAAAAAGCTCGTCACATGGACGCGGCTCCTTTCCGACAAGAATATGGGCACCTTCGCGGAGATCGTGGCCTTTATTGAGCAAAACCCGGATTGGCCCCGCATCGACACGCTGAACAGCCGGGCCGAGGCAGCCCTTCTCGCCTATCCAACCGGCAATGATGAAATTGCCGAATGGTTCGCCGTCTATCCGCCCCGCAGTGGCGAAGGCCGCATTCGCTATGGCAAGGCGCTGATCGAGCTTGGCCGTGCGGAAGAAGGCGCCGAATGGATTCGCCGCGCCTGGGTGGAGAATGATTTTTCTTCCACGCGCCAGAAGGAAATTCTCGGCACCTATGGCAAATATCTGAACACGGAAGCGCAGCAGGCACGCCTTGCCCGGCTTCTATGGGAACAACGCACCAGCGATGCCCGCACCACCGCGGCCCTTCTCGGGCAGGAAGCGCGCGCACTGGCCGATGCCCGCATCCAGCTCATGTCGGGGTCGAGCAAGGCACGCGCCGCGCTTTCGCAAGTGCCGCCGGCACTCCGTGCCGATCCCGGCCTCCTTTACGATCAGGTGCGCTATGAACGCCGCATGGGCAATGAACACACCGCCTTGCCGCTGCTTCTGACGGCACCGAGCGAGCCGCATGAACTTGTCCGGCCGGAAACATGGTGGATCGAGCGGCGCATCCTGGCCCGCAAGGCGCTCACCGAAGGCCTCTATATGCAGGCCTACCAGATCGCATCCGGCCACGGCATGACGGAGGGCGTCGATTTCGCCGATGCCGAATTCATGGCGGGTTGGATCGCGCTTCAATATCTCAACAATGCTGATCTCGCTTATGGCCATTTCCGCAAGTTGAGCGGAGGCGTCTCTACGCCCATCAGCAAGTCGCGCGCCGAATACTGGTCCGCGCGCGCCGCCTCCGCCGCAGGCAAGCACCAGGAGGCCGACCGCTACTATGCAGCCGCTGCAGCCTTCCCCACCACTTTCTATGGCCAGCTTGCCAAGGCCGCCCTCGCAAGTCGAGGTGGTGACGGAAAGCTGACGCTGCCCGCAACCGCCACGCCCGGCAAGGACGCGCGCCAGCGCCTTGCCGACCACGAGCTTGTGCGCGCCGCACGCATCCTCAAAGACATGAAGCGCGAGAATGAGCTCTGGATCGTGATGCTCCATCTCTCCCGCACATTGAATGACGAAACCGAGATGACTGCCCTGTCCGATCTCGCGCGCGATTTCGGCGATCAGAAACTCTCGCTCCGCATCGCCAAGAACGCGATGCTGCGCAACATCGTTCTGGCAGAACATGCCTATCCGACCGACGCCATGCCCGCATGGACACATCGCGGCCCGCCCGTGGAACGCGCCCTCGTCTATGGCCTGTCCCGGCAGGAAAGCGAATTCGACCCCAACGCCCTCAGTCCCGCAGGGGCGCGCGGTTTGATGCAGCTCATGCCCGGTACGGCACGCATCGTCGCAAAGCAGGTGGGTTTGCCTTATTCCCCCGCAAAGCTGACCGACCCTGTTTACAACACCACGCTTGGTGCCGCCCATCTCGGTGATCTCGTCGAGAACAGTTTCGACGGCTCATACATCATGAGCATTGCCGCCTACAATGCCGGCTCCTCGCGCGTGCGCGAGTGGGTAAACCGCTATGGCGACCCGCGCTCCACTGCCGTTGATCCGATCGACTGGATCGAGAACATCCCCTTCTCCGAAACGCGCAACTATGTGCAGCGCGTAATGGAAAATCTGGAAGTCTATCGGGGTCGGTTGAGCGGAAAGCCGGAGCCTGTCCGCATCGACCAGGACTTGCGCCGCCATACGGGGGCAGCGCCCATTACGGCGCCGCCGCCGACACCAAAGCCGAGCCATGTGCCGCTTGCGCCGCCTTCACCCGGCACGGCGTCTGCCGCTGGCATGACACCCGTCGTCGAGGCGGGAGACCGCTGACGGCATCCCCTACCCGCTATCTCGAAGTCCCATCGCGGAGAGTCCACACATGACCGCCCCTTATCGCGACATCTTTTATACGAGCCAGGACGGTCTGAAGCTCTATGCGCGCGAATATGGCGACCGCGCGTCACCCGGAACGCCAATCATCTGCCTGCCGGGCCTCACGCGAAACTCCCGCGACTTTGACACGCTCGCCGAGCATCTGGCAGCGCGACACCGCGTTCTCTGTCCCGACTTTCGAGGCCGAGGGCTTTCTGCCTGGTGTGACAACTGGTCGGACTATACACCCGTTCACGAAATGATGGACACGCTCGACCTGATGGGCGCAGCAGGCGTTGGTCAAGCCGTCTTTATCGGCACCTCGCGCGGCGGCCTTGTCACCATGGCGCTGGCTGCCTTCCGTCCCAATGTTATCAAGGCCGCGATCCTCAACGACATCGGGCCGGAAGTGGACAAGCGCGGCATTGAGCGTATCGCCGGATATGTCGGCCTGATGGAACCGCCCGCGACATGGGACGAAGCGGCAGTGAAGCTCCGCATGATGAACGAACGGGAGTTCCCGAACCTCTCGGCGGAAGAGTGGCGCGCCTTTACAAAGCGCACCTTCGCCGAGGAAGATGGCGCGCCGAAGCTCGACTACGATCCGAAGATAGGCACCGCCATGCGCAAGGGACTTGATGCCACAAAGGGTGAGATCCCAACCATGTGGCCGCAATTCACCTCGCTTGCGCAGAAGCCGGTTTTCGTCATTCGTGGCGAGAACTCCGACTTGCTGACCAAAGAAATCACAGAACGCATGGAAGAAGCCGGCCCCGATGTTTCCTCTCTGATGGTGAAAGATCGTGGCCATGCGCCCTTCCTTGATGAACCGGAAGTGCTCGCCGCCATAGATGAGTTCCTCACCCGCATTGAAGCCTGACGTCTCTATTCGTTCCGCGTTACCTCTGCCGCAAACTCCGCCGATGCATCGGTAGCATAGGGCGCGGCAAGAAGCGCTTCCGCCGCACCAATCCGCATGGCCGCTCGCACGGCGTGGTGCGCAACGCGGCGCAGCAAATCGATCTTGCGCATCGCATCATCAAGATAGACAAGTCGCTCGAACTCACCCTTGGCAGCAGCAGACAGAATGACCTGTTTGGCGTGGATGTATCCCTCTTCGAAGGATTGTCCGCTCTCAGTGAGCCACCGGACATCGGCACTCTCAGACAGAAGTCTCGAGCCTGACAGGAAGTCTACAAGCTTCATCCGATAGCTCGTAACTTCGTTTCTCACCGCCTCAGGAAACCGAACCTCCTGCTGTGCGCAGTCAGCCAGGCTTTGCAATTCTTTCGATAGTCCATTCCAGTGCTGCAAAGCCCGCAAAATATGCGCGAGCGTATCAGGCACACCAGCGGTGAGCCGCGCCACCGAAATCATGGCCGCATATTCACGGATCGTTTCTGAAAGCTGCGCAACCACGCCCACACGGCGGCGCAAATAGGCTCCCTGCCCCGTCGGGTCACTCAGATAGCTAACGCCCGCCGCGGTAACAAGACCGCCAAGCCGCCGCAATTCGAGCAGTAGGCTCGAGACACCCAGCGACGGCGTTTCGAGAAGCGTCCTGTCGAGATAATGCGGCCGTGCATCATTCTCCTCTTGCGATACGAACATGGTCTGAAGGCGCTTCGTCAACCGCTCACCCAAAAACCAGAACAGAATGACGCCACAGACATTGAAGAGCGTATGAAACAGCGCAAGCACGGTTGCCGGCTCGGATGGAAGACGGCCGGCCTGTGCAAGCCATGCACAAACCGCCACAAAGATCGGCAGCAGGGATAGCGCTATCACTCCCATCGTCAAACTGAAAATGACATGGCTTGCCGCGACACGCTTGGCATTCGGCGTCGCATTGATGACCGCAAGAATGGCGGGAACCGTGGAGCCGAGATTGGCGCCGATCACCGTGGCTGCACCTGCCTCAAGCCCGATCATACCGCCCGCAACAGCAGAAAGCGCAACCGCGATCGACGCGCTTGAAGACTGCACGAGAGACGTGATCGCAAATCCGATCAGGACGAAAAGTACATCCTGAAGAAAGCCACCCGGAAGCATATCAAGCGAGAAGCCCGGCGCGAGCCCCTCGAACATTTCCTTCAGCACCGCCACGCCGAGAAAGAAAAGACCGAAGCCGGTGACGGTTTCGCCAAGTGCGCCGCGCGATGTGCCCGGCGCCGTCAGTCGTACGGCCATGCCGATACCGATCATGGGCAGTGCAAGGACTTGAATATTTACATTAAGGCCAATAGTCGCCACCACCCAAGTCGTCATGGCGGTGCCAACATTGCTGCCAAATACGACCCAGATCGCCTGCCCGAGCGTCATCACACCGGCATTGACGAAGCCAATAGTCGCTATCACGACCGCGCTGGAGAACTGGACAAGCGTGGTGAGCGCGAAGCCTGCGGCAAGCCCCTTGAGCCGCGTATTCGTCCACCGCTCCAGAACAGTCTTGAGGGATTGCCCCGCAGCAACCTTCAACCCCTCCGTCATCAGCCACATGCCCACAAGCACGAGTCCGACACCACCCAGTAGTCCCGTCACATTCTCGATATTCATTTCGTCTCACACTCTCCATTCCCCGCCAATTATCACGGTCGCCGGAGTAAAAGAAAAGGCCGCCTCCGAAGAGACGGCCTTTCCAATATCGTTGCCAAATGGCGAGGCTTATTTTGCTAGCTGGTAGTGCATCACACCCCAGGCGAGCCAGCCCTTGTCGGCACCTTCTACCCAGCGTTCGAGCCCGGTGAGCATGTTGTCGAGATAGGTTGCACTTGCATCTTTTGTCAGTCGCTCATAATTCGCCTTTAACTCCTCACCCACTCGCCAATAGTGTCTGCGAAGCTGATGCGTCATTTCCGCAACTTCAATCTTTTCAAACCCGCGCTCC
>Ga0172382_10009626_pt1 | contig 13138 bp, 12 predicted proteins | sample Leawel138RmetaG_FD_122245 | JGI IMG/M metagenome (GOLD analysis project Ga0172382, IMG submission 122245) | Leachate microbial communities from a municipal landfill in Southern Ontario, Canada - Leachate well 138R metaG | ecosystem: Engineered > Solid waste > Landfill > Unclassified | place...
ATGGTGGAGGCGGTGGGAATCGAACCCACGTCCAGAAAAGAAGGCGTCAGACAGACTACATGCTTAGTCAGCGTATTTAAGTCTCAAACAACGAGGCACCCACTGACGGGTTCCCTGCCGTTCCAGCCCATGAATTTTCGCCCGGGGCTATAGGCGTTGCGCCGGACTATCCTGCTAGAATGACACCATACACGAACCTGAAAGCAGGAAGAAGGTCCGGATGATGTGGCTGCTTAAGCAGCCAGTGCGTACTCGTTAGAGTCTGCAGTTGTGTTTAGTTCCGCTTGGGTACGGGTAAGCAGTAACCCGGCATGCCTCTCTGGCCCTTGCATCCCTGTCGAAGCCTTGTCGCCCCCGTCATCGTATTCGTTCTTCGCGCTCCATCAGACGTTTCTCGTCCTTGCGCTTGATTCCCTCTCTTTTGTCATAGAGTGTCTTGCCTTTAGCCAGAGCCAGTTCCATCTTGGCCCTGTTCCGTTTATCAAAATAGAGGGAAAGGGGTACCAACGTATATCCCCGCTCTTTTACCTTTCCCATGAGCCGCATTATCTCCCGTTTATGCATAAGCAGTTTACGCGTTCTCTTCGGCTCATGATTATATATGTTGCCACAGGAATAGGGCGTTATGTGGGCATTCACAAGGAATATTTCACCGTCTTTGACCTTCGCGTAGCTCTCCTTGAGATTCGCCCGCCCTTCCCGCAATGACTTTACCTCGGTACCCGTGAGGACCAACCCGGTCTCGAATTTCTCCTCGATATGGTACTCGTAATAAGCCTTCCTGTTCGTGCAGATCACCTTCATTGTTTATAATATAACACAGATAGAGAGGAAAAAGAAGGGAACCCCCGGCGTGCCGGAACCCGGGGCGAAGGCCGATCGAGGCGGCTAGCCCAACTTCGCGGATTCGATCCCAAAAATAGCTATTTTAACTTTCCGATTATGTCATTTCAATACGTTACAAGTCATTTTTCCTCAAAATCTCTCGTAGTGAAGACCTACCCTCTTTTCACGTTTGTCAAGACAGTGATATTCTTCATCTACAATGTTCCTGCGATGTACAAACAGGAAGAAGGATGGAAAAGATCACCAGCATCGGAGTATCGTCGAAAACCGCAAAGTGGCAGGTGGACGGGTAATTCAAAAACAATTGCTTTACCTCGGAGAGATTAATAGGTCTATGCGTGAAGCATGGCGCAGGACAATTGAAGTATTCGAAGATGGGGCACCATCTGCAAAGACAATGACACTTTTCCCGGATGATCGATTCTATGAGATCACCGATGACGAAGTGGTCGGAATTCGCTTAAAAGATGTTGAGCTTCGTCGTCCCCGCGAGTTTGGCGTATGTTGGCTCTCATACAAATTGTATGAGCAATTGAGGCTTGACGCGTTCCGGGAAAAGAGGCTCAAGCCAACCGTAAAAAGACTCGTTGGGATTTGACAGTTCAGATTTTATGCTGCTATCAGCTAATTAATCCGGGCAGCGAGTGGCAACCCTATCATTCCTGGTACGAGAAAAGTGCACTGGCCGATCTTTTGGGAACTGGTTTTGGACTGGCAGAGATCCATAAACTCTACGCATGCCTCGACCGGCTTACCGAACATAAACGGGCACTCTTTGATCACCTCACCCGGCGTTGGGCCGATTTATCTAATGCAACCTTCGATGTCCTTCTCTGCGACCTGACCAGTACCTGCTTCGAAAGCAATCCACCCTTTTCTGAAAATGGCAGGAGAAGGTATGGCTATGGCCGTGACAAACGGTTCGATTGTGTGCAGGTCGTCATTGCCCTTATCGTAACCCCAAAAGGGTTCCCGCTGGCATATGAAGTTATGGCCGGTAATACGGCCGATAATACAACCCTCCGGGGTTTCCTGAAAAAAATGGAAGATCAATACGGTAAAGCCAGGCGGATATGGGTGATGGACCGAGGTATCCCGACAGAAGAGGTTCTCGAAGAAATGCGTACCGCCGAGCCCCCGGTTTATTATTTAGCTGGAACCCCCAAAGGAAGATTGACCCGGTATGAGAAAGAGCTGGCAGGCAAGTCATGGCATACCGTCCGTGACGGTGTTGATATGAAATTCATTCCGCAAGATAATGAGACCTGCATTCTGGTTCAAAGCAGGGACCGTATCCATAAAGAACGCTCTATGAGGCAACGTCAATTGAAACAGTTATGGAAACGCCTCAAAGAATTAACAGACATGAATCTGGCCAGGGACCAGATCCTTTTAACATCAGGAGCAGCGAAACAGCAATCGCCGTCGGCATGACGTCTGGTACACATCACTATACCGGAAGATGGATCCTTGCAGTTTTCCTTAAATATAGATCGTCTGCGAAGTGTGAGGCGCCGGGAAGGACGGTATTTATTGCGAACCAATCTGACAGGCTGTGATCCTGCGCGTATATGGCAATTTTATATCCAACTGGTCCACGTCGAAGAAGCATTCAAAATATTAAAAGGCGATCTGGCGGCAAGACCCATTCATCGCCAAAAAGAAAAGCGGATTGAAGCACATATCTTCGTGGCATTCATGGCCTACGCAATCCATGTGACCTTGCGCCATCGCCTGCATAGTCCTGCACCGGGATTAACACCGAGGGCAATTCTGGAAAAATTCAGTTCCGTACAGATAATCGATATTCATCTTCCCACAAACGATGCAAGAGAGATAATCATGTCCCAGTATACTCAACCCGAACCGGAAATCCAAATTCTTCTCCAACATTTAAAACTGGGTTTTCCCGCCCAATCACTTCCTCGGGTAATGGAAAAAAGTAACCTTACAAAATAAAAGGTAGTGAGGACCTTTGGGAAGCTACCCTTGAAATTATTGGGGTTTTATGTTCTGAGCCCCCCGAATTCGCAAAGTTGGGCTAACGGGGAGGAAGATAAGAACCCGTTCGTCGTTAACCTTACGTTTCGATTATGGGAAGTTCAATTATGAACCGTGCGCCGCGAGGTTGATTGTCCTCTATGCGTATCTTCCCGTGATGCTCGAGGACGATCGAATGGACTATGGCGAGACCGAGGCCAGTACCGTCTTTCTCTTTTGTAAAGTACGGATCGAACACTTTTTCCTTATCCTCGTCAGAGATACCTTTGCCAGTGTCTGCAAATTCTGTGATAACGGCGCGTTTCGGACGGTCAAAACTGGTATGGACCTCGAGCTTCCCTGCGCCGCCATCCATCGCCTTGACCGCGTTGGTTATGAGATTGATAAATGCCCTTTTGAGGCCCTCACGGTCCACACGGACACGGGGTATGTCTTCCCGGATAAATGTCATCGAGATGTTATGGTAGAGATTACGGTAAAGATCGAGGGTTTCCTCGACAATGATATTGAGGTCTTCCAAAGTCCTTGCCTGGGACGTATGCGTGAGCTTTGTAAGCTCATTGACTATTTCCTTGATATCGCCGACCGACCGTATAATGACCGATGTGGTCTCATCGAGGATTGCCCTGTCATTTTCCGCAGAATTACCCATGATTTTCCTGCGGATCCGCTCAGCCGACAGGATAATGGGTGTCAGGGGATTTTTGATCTCATGGGTCAGTTTGCGGGCAACCTCCTGCCAGGTGGCAAGTTTTTCGGCACGAACGACGTGGGTTATGTCATCAAAAGCTATGATAAACCCAGCCACTCTCCCAGTTTCATCTTTGAGAGCGGTTAGTGATGCCCGCAGATAGGTGATATCCTTTTTCAGGTTAAGCCTGAGATCCATCGTGATGCTTTCGCCGCCTGCGGCCCTTGTTTCCCTGAGGAAAGACTTTGTCAGGCCTTTGAAATCATTACCAAATATTTCCCGCAAAGACATACCCTCGATATTTTCCCGTTCAATACCCAAGATATGCCGTGCGGCATTATTTGCAAGCCGGATGATGCCCTTCTTATCCGTAGATATAATACCGGCAGCGACATTGTTCAGAACGAATTCAAGGGAACGGCCTTTGCTTTCGATCTCCTCTTTCGCCACCTTCAATTCCCTGGCCATACTGTTGAATGCCCTGACAAGAGTGCTGATCTCATCCTTTCCGCGTTCTTCGAGATTGATATCGAATTTGCCTTTTGCGATGATCTCCGCCCCTTCTTTCATCTTTTCTATAGGAACTGTGATCTCGGTAGCCATTTTGATGCCAACCCAGAGGGAAACGAATATCGTCAGCATAGTTATCAGAAAGAGAGGTATGAAAAAACTGTATTTGACAACTTTCTTAAAGACCCTGGATTCTCTGAACTCTTTGCTCGCCAAGTCGATCTGTTTCATGCGTTCCGTACTCTTCATCTTGATAGTGTCGCCAAGGAGAAGCATGGGCTGGGGAGCCCCCGTACCCTCAGTTTCGGTCCTGATGCGCATGCCCACGAAGAGCATTTCGCCTTCACCCGAAGGTATGATGTCCCGGGATGCCCCGTTGCGTATCAACGTCTTGAGCTGTGGCCGGACGATCCCATCTAAATTGTCGGAGCCTCTTGCCCTGATAATCTGCCCGGTAGAGGGATCATATACAGCGAGGTAACCCAGTACGTGCGTGGCCTCGTACCGGTCGAGAAACTTTTTCAACTCCTTTTCGTTGCTCATCATATCTTTCTTTTCTATCTGTTCCACCATCCGGGACCCGATCCTCATATGGCGCTGAAAGATCTCTTCATAATGGAACCGGGAAAGCTCCAGGGCGCTTTCCAATGTATCCTCGACCTGCTGGCCGAACCACCGGTCCATGCTCACATAGAAGAAACCTGTTGCCAGTATGAAAAGGGTGAATGACGGCACAATAGATATGAAAAGAAGCGTCGATGTAAGCCTTTTTTTAAGTCCGGAACCCCAGATCCCCCGCCTCTTCTCGATATACGACTTGAGGATAATGCGCGTGATCAGGAAAAGAAGGAGCAGTACAAGGAGGAGATTTACGTTGAGGACTATGACCAGAAGCTTGTTGTCCTGAACAGGGAAAAATCTCGCAAAATTCGGGAGACTCGTTTCGAGGAAGACAAGCGCCCCAAAACAGACCAAGATACCGATTATGAATGATAGCTCTTTCCTATATTTCATAAATTCGGGTAATGGGTGCCTACTTTCATTTTATTCCTACAAAATTTATTTGTCGTTCTTTCCGGGCGCCTTTTCGGTATGAGGCGAAAGACGGGTCTTCGCAGCAGAAGGTGCACAGTCCCGTGTCAAGGACCGTATGGACACGCGACTCCGTCAAAAGCCAACTGTTCGCGTCTTTCAGGTCGAGATAGATCGACCCGTCCCTGTCGTGGAATATGGTGTCAGGAAAACCTTTCTCAAGGAATGCCTTCCTGACCTCGGTCCCGACCGTGTAGCAGCAGCCCCGGATGGACGGCCCGAGGAGGGCCGTGATGCACTGTGGTGCTGCGCCGCGCTCCGCCATCATATCGACCGCTTTCGACGTTATGCGCTTCAGCGTGCCCCTCCAGCCAGCATGGACGATTACCGCCATGGGAAAAGCTGGGTCTATGAGGACGACGCTCATGCAATCGGCCGTTTTAATGATCCCCGCAATACCGGGCTTGCAGAGCAGGATCCCGTCGCCCGTCTGCGGCCTGTCTTTTGGCCCCACCGAATGGATGGCATTGCCGTGCTCCTGGCACAAAGCCACCGAACGGTCCAAGGAAAATGCGTCGAGAAAAACCCGGTTTTCATCATCCTTCAACAATGACGGGCAATCCCGTGTAAAAAAACCATGGACGATACCCCGGGCGGTCAATCCGGGGAGGTGGTAATATTCCCAGCCGTTCGTTTTTTCGCGGACAAATTCCATTACCGGCCGTAGCACGTTTTTGCGACCCATGTTGTAGTTTACGGGTCTTTCAGGCATTTTGTCCACGATGTTTTTCCACGAACTCGTCCATATCGACGGGTACAGGCGCCTCGATCTTTACCGGGGCACCGGTAAACGGATGAACGAACTCTATGCGGTATGCGTGGAGAAGGGCCCTCATTGCGGATTTTTTCGCCCGTCTCCCATATGTTTCGTCGCCGACGATCGGAAAACCGGCGTGGCTCAGGTGGACGCGTATCTGATGCGTTCTGCCTGTCGCGGGATACGCCTCGACCAAGGAAAAACCCGCGAAGCGTTCCAGGACCTTAAAACCGGTCGTTGCATGCCGGCCCCCTGACCGCAGGACTGCCATTTTCTTCCTGTCCACTGGGTGGCGTCCGATATTACCGTCGACGGTCAAAACGTCCCATGGCGGAGACCCCTCGACAATGGCACGATAGGTTTTTTCAACCTCCCTGTTCTTGAACAGTCCCGACAACTTTTCCTGCGTCTGGGAATCGCGGGCTACGAGGATAACGCCCGTCGTGCCCTTATCGAGCCGGTGAACGATCCCCGGCCTCATCCCCGCCATCGGGTCTTTTTGTCCTTCTTCCTTTCCCTGGCCCATAACCTCGAACCCGGAACCCTGTCTCTCCATGTACCCCAGCACCGCGTTTACCAGAGTTCCCGAACTGTGGCCGAACGACGGATGGACAACCATATCCGCAGGCTTGTCGATCGCCAGAAAATACATGTCTTCGTAGAGAACGGCAAGGGGGATCTCTTCCGGTGCGAGATCGACAGACTCTTCGTCAGGTATATCTCCGGAGATCTCGACACCTGCCTTGAGACGCATTGACGGTTTCGGGACACGGCCAGCCACCCGGACATGGCCGCCTTCTATCATTTCTTTTATCTTTGTCCGTGTCAGGGTCAATTTCTCGGAAAGGAAAATGTCAAGCCTGACGTCGTCTTGTTCGCTGGTTATCTTGAAACTACGGAGCATCCGTGTAAACCGAGATTATTGCCGCAGCGAGGTCTGTCTCATCATGCGCGAGAACGGTCCGCATATCGAACAACAATCTTTCTTTTTCGATCCTCGCAATAACAGGGACCGGGCGCTGCCTCAACCGCTTTTCGCATGCGTCGGCCGTCATGCCTGACGACACAAGGGCTATCCCTGCCGAAGGTATCATCATGTCCGGAAAACTGCCGCCCCCCACCTCCGACTCGATATCCACAACAGATATATCGGCACCGGGGCAACGCTTTTTCAGGTGTGAGGCGAGCCGGCGGGCCCTTCTTGTCAGATCTTCCTTTGACCCGGAAATCATGGCGATCGTGGGGATCTTCCGTGCAGCCGAGACCGGATCGAGACACAACAGGAGGGTCGCTTCGAGACCTGCAAGTGTGAATTTATCGGGGCGCAGGGCCCTCGTTATCGGATTGTGTTTTATTATATCCAAACACTCCTCTTTGCCCAAAATTATTCCTGCCTGGGGAGCACCCAGAAGTTTATCCCCGCTGAATGATATCACATCGAAACCGGCCTTCAATTCATCCGATATTACCGGTTCTCCGGTATGGCCGAAGCCTGCATACGCATGGAATAGCCCGCTTCCCGTGTCAAAGTATGTCGGGATGCCATATTTCACGCCCAACCGGACCAGCTCTTCCGATGAAGCTTCATGGGTGAAACCTCTTATGCGGTAGTTGCTTGTATGGGCCTTCATGATGAGACCGGTATTGTCTCCGATGGCCCGTTCAAAATCTTCGATGTATGTCCTGTTCGTCGTCCCGACTTCTTTCAAAAGGGCCCCGCTCTTTTCCATGACATCGGGTACCCTGAAAGAACCGCCGATCTCTATAAGCTCACCCCGTGAGATTATTACCTCTTTGCCTTCGGCAAGGGTATTGAGTACCAGGAAAACGGCCCCGGCGTTGTTGTTGACAACGAGCGCGTCCCCGGCAGACGTCAATCTTTTCAGGACTGCCGCGCAATGGTCATACCGGCTGCCGCGTGTTCCTTTTTCGAGGTTATATTCGAGGTTGGAATAGCCAGTTGCGATCTTCATTATGGCGTCGATCGCCTCTTTAGCGAGCACAGACCTGCCGAGGTTTGTGTGGATTATCACGCCCGTCGCATTGATGACGCGCTTAAGGCCCGGTTCGACCAGGGCCTGAGTGCGAAGAGAGACCTCGCGTATTATCTCATCGATCCCTGGCACCACGCTTTTTAGGCCGTTCTTGATCTCAAGGCGGAGATCATCGAGATATTCGTGAAGGGCTTCTTTAAGCACCAATTCAGGAAACCGGCTCTTAAGCGACTTGAACCCGCGGCTCTCTAGTATCATATCGACTTTCGGTATCTTCCGTAACGGGTTATCTGGCATAGCTTAGTTATTTTCTATCATATGGAGGGAACCGTCAACAGGTAATTTCCACCTTGGCATCCACGATCGTGCAGCCCCCGCCCTCTTCGGCGACGATGACCGGGTTTATATCGAGGTTCGTTATATGGGGATTTTCGATAAGCAGCCTCGATACGCGGACGATGACATTTATGAGGGCAGATATGTCGGCCGCCCTCCTCCCTCGTGCGCCTTTAAGGATCGCAGAACCTTTCAGTTCATCGATCATGCCGCGGGCATTGTCCTGATCGACCGGCGCCATGCGGATAGACCGGTCGGCCATGATCTCCACGTATATGCCTCCAAGCCCGCAGATAATAACAGGCCCGAATTCATTGTCAAAACGCCCCCCGATAATCATCTCATGACCGGAAGGGGCCATTTTCTGGACAATGCATTGCACCGAACCCATCTGCTCGCAGGCACCGAGCAATTCCCTGTCGTTCCTTATGTCGAGATAGACCCCCTTGGCCTCGGATTTGTGCAAGAGAGCGTTGTCGGCAAGTTTTACTGTAACCGGGTAACCCAGGCGTTCTGCGGCGGCAAGCAATTCATCCCGGGTCCTGGCCAGTGCGTACTGCGCAACGGGAAGCCCTGCTGTCTCAAGCAGCGAGAAGCATTCCCCCGGACCGAGAAACCTTCGTCCAGCCCTGTCATCACACCGTATTTTGCCGAAATACTTGTAAGAAATACCCTTTCCCCGCCCCTTTGCCTCATAGTGTCTGAGTGACCAAGAAAGGGCTTTCATTCCCTGGTCCACATCGGTAAAAACAGGAATATTTGCAGCCTTTTTGACAGCAAACCATTCCGACCGGTTGGTCACGACGCATAACGCAACGGGCTTATCGTATTTCGGGATGATGCCGGAGGCATAACTGAGAAAATTCCGCACTTTTGCGCCATCCGTTTCCGAACTGTACGTAATGACAAAGACAATGCCATCCACATCACCCTCTTTCAAGGCCATCTCCAGGATCGGACAATAGTCGTCAAGGTCGTAAACATCACCGATATCCAGGGGATTGGTGGCGGCTATAACGTTGAGTTTTTTCTCGTGCACGCCGGCGAAGAAGTTGTCCGAAAAAGTTGCAAATTCGAATCCGTATCTCTTAGCGGCATCCGCGCTAAGCACACCGTGCCCGCCCGAGCGCGAGATGAGGGCCAACCTTCTTCCCTTAAGAATGGGAAGACCGAATATCTTGAAACAATCCACCATTTCCTGAAAATTCGTAACCCTGATAATTCCCGCCTGTTTCATTGCGGCCTCGGCCACATCATCATCCCCCGCAAGTGCGGTGGTGTGAAATCTTGCGATCTCGCCGCTCGATGCGCTGCGGTTTGCCTTGAGTACGACTACCGGTTTCGGGCTTGAAGCCGTGAGATTCATCAGGCGCCGGCCATCCGAGAAATTCTCGAGGTAAAGGCCTGCGACACGCGTTCCATCATCCTCGAGTACGAATTCCAAGACATCATTTTCATCGGTCATCAATTTATTGCCGATGCTGACGAGTTTCCTCAAACCGACATTCTCGACGGAGCACAGCATGCACGTGTCATAAAAAACACCTCCGCTCTGGGAAATAAGGGTCGCAGAACCCGCTTTCATATAATCTGGATCTATTATAAAGAACGGGAGAATGACCCCGTTTTCGATGTTTACGACGCCAAAACAGTTAGGCCCTATTATTTTCATGCCGTACCGTTCGGCCACAAGAAGGACCGCGCCTTCAAGCCCGAGCCGGTCGCCTGAGAATTCGCTGAACCCCCCCGATTCCAGGATTACGTGGCGTATCCCTTTTCTTCCGCACATCTCGAGGGTTTCCGGCGCATAGCGGGCAGGCACGAGAATAACGGCGAGATCGGGAATACCCTCGACAGTATCGAGGTTCTTCAATATTTTCCTGCCAGCCACGATGCCGTCGCGGGAACCTACAGGATAGACGTCCCCACGAAAACCAAAGCGGGCGAGGTTTTCAACGATGACGCGGGCGAGGTTGGACGGGGTAACGGAAACACCGAACACTGCAATGCTTTTTGGGTAGAAGAATTTTTCCATGCTTGGACCCTCGAAAAGAAAAAAAGGCCGGTCAAGGCTGCAAAGCGTTGTTAGTATACCGTGCAAAGCCCCAAAAAAACAAGGCTGACAAATAGAACACATGATATTTATAGTATATTTCCCGTTGTACAACGGGGGTGCCGCCATATATCATGATCTCAGAAAACCAAGCGAAGGAGACGTCTCGTAAGATGCCCCACATGCAGTCATCTTTTATCACAGGCCGCGAGACAATGCCCGAATTGCGGGGCTTTTTTCGGCGCCGGCATAGAAACAAGGCTCGGTGATTATTTTGCCCTTCGGCGTGAATTGGACGATCTTATGGTGACGAGCAATGTCCTCGGCAATCAGCTCAAGAAGCTCGCGGCGACGATAATGTCGCTTGAACAATCTATCGCGCCGACCTCGGCCGGGCGGTCGAACCGCACCCTGAGGCGGCTCCTCATCCCGAGACGACGGTAAGCCCCGTCATCGAACCGGCACGTTTGAAGGATATCCCCGACAAGCCCATACGGGAGTTGCAGCAGCCTGAGCAAGACAGGGACCCCGATATTGCCGACCGGATCAAGAAGCAGTTATTCGATCCGGAATTTAAGATTAGTCAAAAAATCCTTTTATTCATCGGTATTGTCACGATGGTTTTCGGTGTCGCGTTTTTCCTGAAATACTCGTTTGAACAGGGATGGATAGGGCCTGCTGAAAGGGTTGCCCTTACTTATCTATGAGGTATCGATTTCTTACGCACCGGCCGTGCCATTAAACAAGGGAAATTCCCGGCCTTCGGGTTGTCCCTTTTCGGTGGAAGTATCGCGGTCCTGTATTTCGCTACGTACGCCGCATCCCAGATCTACCGTCTTCTCCCGCAGACAGCGTCATTTCTCGTAATGGTGCTCATAACCGTGCTTGCCTGCCTGACTGCCATCACCTACGAATCGCAGGCGCTTGCGATACTCGGCCTTATCGTGGGTTTCGGGACACCGGTTTTGCTTTCAACCGGGCAGGACAACTACATGGTCCTCTTCTCATACATGACGTTGCTCAATTTCGGAATACTGGGCATTTCGTTCAAGAAACGTTGGGTGGTGCTGCAGTATACAGGTTTCGCCGTCACATGGATTCTGTTTTCCGCATGGTACGGCCAGTATCATTACGTGTTGCCGAGATTCTGCGATGAGCTGTCGAGATTCTGGGCGGCCCTGTTTGGTATCGGCATGTTCTGCATGATGACGCTGGAAGTATCCGCATTTTTTCATTCTTACCTGTCTCAGGCCCGATTTGCTGCCATTTCCATCGTGTGGACGTTGTTCGCAATGGTCGTCATGGTCCTTGGATTCAAGAAGAACAGCGATATCATGAGAAAAGTCACATTGGGGTTTTTATTCATAACCGTTTTCAAGGTATTTCTTTTTAATATCAGCCGGATCAGCACACCCTACCGCATTCTTTCTTTTATCGTTCTCGGCCTGATACTGGTCTTCATTTCGTATCTTTACACGAAAGCAAAACAAAGGCTTCTCGAGACACAGGCCGCGCAAAAGGAAGCGAAAAGGTAAGGACGGGCCGGTTTCAGCGAACCCCGAATACAAACCGGGTGTCGATCAGGAAAAGAAGGCGCGTATCGAGAAGATCATATTGATGATCGTAATTGGGCTTCTCGTGGTCGTTGCCGCCTTTTTTCTGTATAGTTTATGGAAAAAGGCCGCAGATACGGTAACCCTATCTGATAGTGCGCTAAAAAAGGAGAAAAGAGACGCAAAACCATAGATGATGCCCTCATAATGTTCAGTGATGGCTTTAACTGTTCTCAGACAGTCTTTTCCTGGTTTGTCGAAAACCTGGGATTACCGAAAGACAGGACGCTCATGATCGCGAGCGGCTTCGGCGCCGGAATGGGAAGGACGGGCCGCACATGCGGGACCGTCACGGGCGCCTTTATGGTGCTCGGACTAAAAGATGGTTATTCATCCGGCTAAGGCAGGGGATCCAAAGAACGAATATACGGCCTTATCAGGGAATTCGGGGACAGGTTCGGCGAGATCCATGGGTCTATTGAATGCCGTGAACTGCTCGGGTTCGATATCTCAGCGCCCGAGGGATACAAGGAAGCAGCCGATTCGGGGATATTCCGGACGTTGTACCCCCGGTTTGTCCAAGGTGCGATAGAAATAGTTGAAAAAATGGTCCAATCTTCGTGAAAAACCGCACCATATTCGAAAAACGGTGATATACTTTGTTAGGACTATGAAGAGAATAACGATAATTCTCATATTTGCGTTTTGTCTATTGCTCACTCTTCCCTTGTGGGGCGAAGCCGGTGGATACCATCACGGTGGATACCATCACGGTGGATGCTGCGGCGATTATTGGGTACCGGCGGCCATCATTGGTGGCACTATACTGGCTGGAGCACTTTTTATCGGGGCAATGAACCAGGCCTCGAGGCCCACGCAGCAGCCCGCATACAGTCCAATCGATACCAGCCAGCCCTACGCTGCGCCTGACCCGCATTTCATTACCAGGTACGGACGGGCACCTGCTGCCCCATCGCAGCAGCAGACCGGCGGCGAATGGGTCGTAGTACCGGCCCAGCAGGTTGGCGGAACATGGGTCCCCGCCCACCGCGTCTTCGTACCGAACCGCTAGCCACCTGCGTCGGCTGTTTCAAGTTTCAGACAAAAAGCAATTTTCTCGGAAAAGAAAAGGCATCAGCAACTTCCCAGCCTTGTAGTTACGGCTCTAACCCCCCCACCGTCATCCCGGCGTCAAGCGCCCATGCGCGTCAACTTAACACATTAGCTCTTTATTTCTTTTAACGTTCTGGGCTTTCGGAATTTCTTGCGTTTCAGTATCAAAGTGTTCTTGTCCTCGACGATCCA
>Ga0172382_10009628_pt1 | contig 13138 bp, 11 predicted proteins | sample Leawel138RmetaG_FD_122245 | JGI IMG/M metagenome (GOLD analysis project Ga0172382, IMG submission 122245) | Leachate microbial communities from a municipal landfill in Southern Ontario, Canada - Leachate well 138R metaG | ecosystem: Engineered > Solid waste > Landfill > Unclassified | place...
ACGCAGCGCAACGCTGTTCGGCGCTGCGCGCAGCTCGAGCGTGAGGTCGGGATTGAAAGTGCCAGACGCTTGCGCGAATGCGCGCACGGCGGGCAAGCCGCCCAACAGCGCGGCCGAGCCGGCGCCAGCATAGTGCAGCAGGTCGCGGCGCGTGGGGCGGGAGAGATCGGTGTTCATTTCAATGTCCTTGGTCTTTGCGCGGCAGCCGCGCTGCGCGCGCGTCAGCGCGGCTGGCCACGCCCTTCGTAAAAATAGGCAAACAGCCGCGGGCCTTGCATGTAGCCGGTCTCGATCCATGACAGGTCAAACCCTGCGCTTTCGATCAACGCCTGCATGGGCCTATCCAGGTGACAGCCGCCGGCACATTTGGACCACGCCGGTGTCAAGCGCTGCTGCCAGCGCTGCACCGAGCGCTCGCGCGCGAGCCCGTGCTCGACGAAGAGCAGTTGCCCGCCGGGCTTGAGCACGCGGCGCATTTCGGCCAGCGCCTGGTGCGCATCCGGAATCGAGCACAGCGTCCAGGTGGTCACCACGCTGTCGATGCTGTGGTCCGGCAGCGGAATCGCTTCGGCCGAGGCCTCGATGAAGCGTACCGGAGCAGGCGCCAGGGTGGCAGCGCGCCGCGCCATGGCAATCAGCCGCGGCGACGGCTCCAGCGCCTGGATGTCGCGCACCGCGCCCGTGTAAAGCGGCAAGTTGTCGCCGGCGCCAACGCCGATTTCCAGCACGTGGCCGTCGGCCGCGCCGATCACGCGCCGGCGGTATGGCAGCAGGCGCTTGCTCTGCATGGCCCAGCGACACAGGTGCGGCAGGACGAAGTCGTTGTAGATGCGCATCTTGGCTCCTTGCGGCGTACCGGCACGCTTACTCGCCGAGCAAATACTTGATCAGGGCCAGGATCACGAGCACCAGCACCACGATCACGAGGATCGCGCCCAGGCCCATGAAGAGCATGCCGCCGCCCATACCGCCGGCCATCATGTTGGACATCATGGTTCTACTCCTGCGCGTAAATGGAGGAGGGCTCGCCCTGGGCAAGGGCATGAACTACGAACGGCGCCTGTTTGTTCATGCCCGGCTCGTCCATGCCCGGTGCGCCCAGCGGCATGCCGGGCAGCGTGATGCCCGTGACAGCCGGCCAGTTCCCGCGGCACGCCGTGCTCCTGCTGCACGCGGACCAGGTCGGTATCGATCGTGGCGACGTCCAACCCGTTGCGGTTCAGGTAGAGCGCGCAGCGGTTGCAACAGTCGCGGTTTGGGTTCTTGTAGGGCGTGGCCGGCACCGGCGCAGCCACGCTGGCCAGGTTTGAGAGCGTTGCTGCAGGACCAGCCAGCATGGGCAGCAATGCGATCCGCCTCGTGAAACAAGCCATTTCGGTTCCTCTTGTATTTCCATCACTTGAAAGTCGTGTCCCAATGCTGGGCGTGGCGCGCGCCAATGCGCGGCAACGCCTGCCCGGACATGGGTGATTGGCGTGCAGCGCCAATCAAATGGAAAACAAGAGGCGGGGAGGCCGGTGCGCTGTCTGCGGGATGAAACTGCCGAAGTGGTCGGCGTCGGCAAAGGCAGGCGCCGGACGCCCGATTGCCGGGTCGGTCAACCAGGCCGCTGCCGATGCGCCCGCGGGTGCGCAGCAAGCCGCAGTCCCGGCGCAGGAAGACATCGGCTGCATTGGCCGCTCCTGGCATGACATCTCGGGCGCGTCGGGCAGATGTGGCGTCACCTGCATCGCAGCATCGGCCTGAAGATCTGCACATGGCGGCGCCGCCAGCGCCGACTGCGCCAGCGAGGCGCCGGCCAGCACAAGCACGGCAGCGAGAAAGAGCGCAATGCGACGGCACATGGTCTCGTCAATATAGCACCTGCAGCCGGTGACCGCACGCGGCCCGAACCGCCCCGAGTCTTGAGGGGTTATGTGGTTAAAGTGGTCCTCATGAGCAAGCAACCTCAGCATCCTGGATCGCTCGCTCTGGTTGCGGCGAGCAGTTTGCCGCAGCCACCACGAGCCGCATCGCCAAGGCCGATCTGCCGCAGCCGCTGGCCAACCGCCTGATCCGCCTCGCCGCCTTCCAGAATCCGGAGTTCTACAGGGCCCAGGCCATACGCCTGCCGGTGTGGAACAAGCCGCGCATCATCGGCTGCGCCGAGAATTTCCCCCAGCATATCGGCCTGCCGCGTGGCTGCCTCGATGCGGTGCTCGACCTGTTACGGGAGAACGATATCCGTCCGGATCTGCAGGACGAGCGCTTGGCCGGACGCAAGGCGACGGCCAGATTCACCGGCACCTTGCGCAAGGATCAGAAGGCAGCGGTGCGGGAGATGCTCAAGCACGAGGTCGGCGTGCTCTGCGCCCCGACGGCTTTTGGCAAGACCGTCACAGCAGCCGCCCTGATCGCCCGGCGCAAGGTCAGCACGCTGGTTTTGGTCCATCGCACCGAACTGCTGCGCCAGTGGCAGGAGCGATTGACCGGATTTCTCGAGTTCCCGAGAGGAAGCCTGGGTGTCATCGGCGGCGGCAAGAAGAAGCCGTCCGGCAACATCGACATCGCCATCATGCAGTCACTGTCACGGCGGGAGGATTTGGGCGAACTGCTCGACCAGTACGGACAGATCATCATCGACGAATGCCACCACCTGTCGGCGTTTTCCTTCGAGGCAATCCTCAAACAGGCCAGGGCGAAATTTGTCGTGGGCCTGACCGCCACGCCGATACGCCGCGACGGGCATCAGCCCATCATCTTCATGCAGTGCGGGCCGGTCCGCCACGGTGCCGCCAGACCGAAAACCGCCCCGGCGCAACTGGAGGTCTGGCCGAAGTTGATACCCGCACCGGAGATTCCGCCGGATTCATCGATCCAGGATGTGTTCCGCATCCTCGCGGGCGACGCGGCCCGCAACCGACGCATCGCCGGGGATGTGCTGGCCGCCTACCGCGAAGGGCGAAAGGTGCTGGTGCTTACCGAGCGAACGGATCATCTGCCGCTGTTGCAGGAGGCGCTGGGGGATGAGGTCGAACACTGCTTTGTCCTGCATGGCCGCTTGTCGAAGAAGCAGCGAACGGCGGTGTTCGCGCAGCTGGATGCGCTGGATGCGTCGGCACCGAGGGTGCTGCTCGCCACCGGCCGCCTGATCGGCGAAGGTTTCGACCATCCTCCGCTCGACACGCTGGTGCTGGCCATGCCGATCTCCTGGAAAGGAACCTTGCAGCAATACGCCGGACGCCTGCACCGGGAACACGCCGACAAGCAGGATGTTCGCATCTATGATTACGCCGAGACCGACCAACCGCAGCTCGCTCGCATGTGGAACAAACGCCAGCGCAGCTACCGGGCCATGGGATACGAGATCAAACCGCTGGGAAATGCCATCAGGGGAATATCGCGCGCAGTGCAAGCATGGTCATCTTCCGGTCAGGTTACGCAAGGCTCCTAAGCTTGGCGACGCTCAAAAAACTGTCGAATCCAGTGGTCGACGGACAGCCGGCCCGGCCCGATGGCGATCAGGGCAATCGCCATGGCTGCCCAGGGCAGGTGAAAGTTTGCCCATCCATCCGGCACGATGAGCTGGATCACGGCCGTCATGCCGAGCAGGCCCAGCGCGCTCAGGCGCGTGGCAAGGCCCAGAACGAGCAGGATGGGCAAGATGATTTCGGCCGAGCTGCTGGCGAGCGCGAGCAGATGGGGGGCCGGCAGGTCATGGATCTGTCCGAGGATGTGCAGCTTGAATTCCTCCTGGAACAGGAAGTTTGCGACCGGTGACAGCGACAGAAAACCGTCCCATTTGGTGAGTCCCGACTTGAAGAAGGGCAGCGCCAGCGCCAGCGCCGCCGAAGGAACAGCGGCGCGGCCATGGGATCAGAACTTCAGGGCCAAGGCCGGTTGTCATCACCTGTCCGCGGGTGCTGGCCGGCGCTAACGCGCACCTCGTTCGCCCGGGATTTCGCAACAATCAGCGAACACCAGCCCGGCGCATTGCCCTTTCCTCTTTGGCGGCGCATAATGGTTTTCGGTACTGATGAAAAAAGGACGTGATCATGAAACATGCATTGATAGCTCTCATCACCGGACTGCTGTTGGCAGTATCCGCGTGGGCGCAACCTTCCGGCATGGGGCCGGGGATGATGGGCGGCCACGGCTACGATCAAGGCGGGTATGGCATGGGCTGGGGCATGATGGGAAATGATGGCGCAGGCCCGGGTTATGGGCGTGGCGGTTTCATGGGTCCGGGGATGATGGGCGGCTACGGCTGTGACTACATTCCGGATTTGACCGACGAGCAGCGGGCCAAGATCGCGGACATCGAAAAGGAATTCGGCAGCAAGCAATGGGAGCTGATGGGAAAAATGCGTGAGCAGCGCCTCGCCCGGGGTGGTGCCTGGCAGGACGGCAAGTTCGACGAACAGGCTGCGCGCGACGCCTATGACGCGATGGCCGCCCTGCGCAAGCAGATGTTCGAGAATTCACTGCAAAAACGCAAGAGCATCGATGACGTACTTACCCCACAACAGCGCGACCAGCAGCGCCGCGGCCGCGGCAACTGGTAATCGGTTGCCGGCGGGCGCCTGCAATGGGGAATTCCATGATGGGCTGGAGCGGCGGCTGGGGTCTTGGTGGGGGGTGGTATGGGCTGATGCATCTGGCCGGGTGGGTGATCATCATTCTCGGCGTCGTGGTCTTGGTTCGCTGGGCGGCCGGCAACGGATCGCGTGGCCGTGGCCGTCCGCAGGAAGATCGTGCGCTGGAAATCCTGCGTGAACGCTACGCGCGTGGCGAGATCGACAAGGCCGAGTTCGAGCTTCGCCAGCGCGACCTGAAGTCGTAACCGGGCACTTCCGGCATGGGATGCATTGTGCGGCAACAGCGCGCAACTGCCTCGCCGTCATCGCTGCATCCAACTGCTGAATCCAGGTTCAACCACCGCGCCCGGCGTGTTCCAGCTGCACGGGCTCGCCCAGGCGGTTGAACGGCAGGTAGGACTCGACCATGCCGGTCTTGATGGCCTCGATCATGCGATTCAGGTGCGGCTCGGCTTCTTCTTCGGTGGGTGGCTTGACAAGGGTGCCGGGCAGGGCGGCGGTAAACACGAGTTCCCAGCGCTGATTGGGGCGCTCGAACTGGGTGGATTCTGTGACCAGGGCGTCGAACGATGCGATTTCCTCGGGCAGCTTGTCGGCACAAAAGAGCGGGATCAACGCGCCGCCCGCACGTTCTTCAAAGCGTCGAGCTTGCTCCGGGGTGGCGTTTTCTGGCAGTTCGGTACTGACGAACACAAAGAGCAGGCGCTGGCACTCCGGCTGCGCGTGCGCCATGTGCAGCAGGTCGTTGAAGTGGTTTATGGATTCCGTCATGCTGCTTTGGGCGCTCACTGCACCAGCGGCGAAGTGGCGGCATCCAGGTCCACGCCCTGGATGTCAGCGGCGCCGGCCAGCAGCTGCAGGTACTGGCGCAAGGCGTTGGCCCAGCTCTGGCGTCGCAGTTGCGCCGCAACGGCCTGCTGGACCTGCTCGAAAGAGACCGGGCGGCCAGGGTCGCGCGCCCGGACCTCGATGATGTGCAGGCCAAAGCGGGTCCGCACCAGGCGCGAGAGCACGCCGATCTCCTGCTTGCCAAAGACCTCGCGCGCGAATTCGGGTGCGCAGTCGTTGCGCGTGAGCCAGCCCAGGTCGCCGCCGCTGGCGCCGCTGGGGCAGTTGGAGAATTTCTGCGCCGCCTGCGCAAAGCGTGCGCCGTCGTCGTCGGCGCAGCGCACGTCCAGCAGGACGTCCTCGGCCTTCTTGCTCAGTTGCATGGCGTCTATGCCCGGGGTCACGGCAAAGAGGATGTGGCGCAGCTGCGCGCGCTCGCCCACGGTGTGCATGCCGGTCTGGGCGGCAAAGTGGCGCTCGCAGGCCTGGCGCGAGGGCTCGGGCACCTGCAGCTCCTGCTCGAGCAGCTGCTCGATGGCGGCGCTGGCCGATTCGCTGATTGCGCCGTCGGTGCCGGGCGCGTCGTCCGGCGCCAGCAGCCCGAGCTGCTGCGCGCGCTGGCGCAGCAGCTCGGTGCAGGCGCGCTGGCGCAACGCGTCGGCGGGCAGCGATGCGCCGGCAGGGTGCAGGGCAACGCCGTTGACGCTGGCGGCGCCGGCGTCAAGCGCATCCCCTGAAAGCGGGCTGGCGGTGTGTGTCATGGCAGTGGCCTCCGGCCGGATGTTTCGTTCAGCCTTGGGGCCGGTTGCGCGCGGCCACGTTCAGCCGCCGCGCGCGCACCAGCTGGTAGGGGCGCAGCACGTAGGCCAGCGTGGCAAAGCCGCTCCAGATGTGCACCAGCCGCGTGAACGGGAAGATGAGGAAGATGGTCATGCCCAGGAACAGGTGGGTCTTGAAGATCCAGCCGGCGCCGGCCAGCATGTCAACGGCGCCCGGGCGGAAGGTGGTGATGCGCTGCCCCCATTCGGCCAGCAGCATCATCATGGAGCCGTCCAGGTGCTGCGCCGACAGCGGGATGGTCGCCAGGCCCAGTGCCAGCTGCACCCAGAAGATCCACAGCAGCAGGATGTCGCTGGTCCTGGAGTTGCGGCGGATGCGCGGATCGGTCAGGCGCCGGTGCAGCAGCAGGCTGACGCCGACAAAGGCCATGACGCCGGCAATGCCGCCGGAGACCATCGCCAGCACCTGCTTGGCGCCGGCGCTGATGAAGAGCTCGTACAGCCAGTGCGGCGTGAGCAGGCCGACAAAGTGGCCAAAGAAGAGGAACAGCACGCCGATGTGGAACAGGTAGCTGCCCCAGCGCAGGCGGCTGTCGTTGCGCAGCAGCTGCGAGGTGTCGCTCTTCCACGTGTACTGGTCGCGGTCAAAGCGTATCCAGCTGCCGACCAGGAACACGGTCATGCAGACGTAAGGGTAAAAGCCAAACAGCAGGTGGTTGATCCAGGAGGTCATGACGCGGCTCCTTCGGGGGTCTGGGTCGGGGACGGTTCGTCTTGGACGTAGCGGATTTCAGGCGCCTTCTTGTGGCGGCGCTGGCCGGGCTGCGACTGGCCGGCCATCTGCATGCCGTCAAAGGCGGGCGGCTCGGCCCAGCTTTCGTCCAGGTCGGGCTCGGGCTCGATTTCAACGCGCTGCGGCGCCTCGCCGGCCACCTCGAGCACGGCGGCAACGACGCTGGCATACGGGCTGCCGCGGTCGACCAGCGCCGTGAAGAGGGCGTTGAGGATGTGCGCGGTCTCGCCCAGGAACGCGCGCGCCAGCGCCGGCTCCTGCGTGGACGCAAATTCCAGCACCGCCGGCAGGTAGTCGGGCAGCTCGTTGGCGGCAAACTGCAAGCCGGCGCTCTCATAGGTCTTCATGAGGTCGACCAGCGCCTCGCCACGCTCGCGCGAGTCGCCGTGCACGTGCTCGAACAGCAGCAGCGAGCACTGGCGCCCGCGGTCAAAGGTCTCCACATAGCGCTCTTCGGCCGCATAGCGATCCATGTGGGTCAGCTGCTGGCACAGGGCGCGCAGTTCGTGCAGGCGTGCGGGATCCAGCGCCTGCTCCTGCAGCAGCGCGGAGAGCAGGTCGGGGATGTGCGCGCGCAGCTCGGCGTCAGGATAGGTCAGCAGGCGGGCCAGAACGCGCAGGGTCAGGCGCGCCGGTGCGGGTTGTTTGCGGGCCATGGTGGTTGTCCTAGTTCTGGAACGTGATGGTCGGGAACGTGCGCTTTTTCTTGCTCCCGAAAATGGAGAGGTCGCTGCTGCCGTCGGAGCAGCCGTTGCCAAAAGAAAAGCCGCAACTGCCGCGCAGGTCAAACGCGTCTTCGGCGTATTCGCGGTGCGTGGTTGGGATGACGAAGCGGTCTTCGTAGTTGGCGATGGCGAGCACGTGGTACATGTCCTCGACCTGGTGCGGCGTCAGGCCCACCTGCTCGAGTACGGCCTGGTTGCGCTGCTGCTCCACGTGCACGCCGCGCTGGTATTCGCGCATGGCGATCATGCGCTCGAGTCCGGCGACGATCGGCGCAGTGTCGCCCGCCGTAAGCAGGTTGGCCAGGTACTGCACGGGGATGCGCAGCTGCGCGACATCGGGCAGCACGCCCTTGGCCTGCACGTGCCCGGCGTTGGCCGCTGCGGTGATGGGCGAGAGTGGCGGGACGTACCAGACCATGGGCAGCGTGCGGTATTCGGGGTGCAGCGGGAAGGCAATCTTCCAGTCCACGGCCATCTTGTAGACGGGGCTCTTGCGCGCCGCGTCCATCCAGGCATCGGGGATGCCGTCCTTGCGCGCCTGCGCGATCACCGCCGGGTCGTTGGGATCCAGGAAGATGTCCACCTGCGCCTGGTACAGGTCCTTGTCGTGCTCGACGCTGGCTGCTTCTTCTATGCGGTCGGCGTCGTACAGCAACACGCCCAGGTAGCGGATGCGGCCCACGCAGGTTTCCGAGCAGACGGTGGGCAGCCCGACCTCGATGCGCGGGTAGCAAAACGTGCATTTCTCGGCCTTGCCGGTCTTCCAGTTGAAGTAGATCTTCTTGTAGGGGCAGCCGGAGACGCACATGCGCCAGCCGCGGCACTTGTCCTGGTCTATGAGCACGATCCCGTCTTCCTCGCGCTTGTAGATGGCGCCGGAGGGGCAGGACGCCACGCAGCTGGGGTTGAGGCAGTGCTCGCACAGGCGCGGCAGGTACATCATGAACGAGCTCTCGTACTGGCTGTACATGTCCTTTTGCACCTGCTCGAAGTTCACGTCCTTGGCGCGCTTGGCAAACTCGCCGCCCAGCAACTCCTCCCAGTTGGGACCCCATTCGATTTTCTGTATGCGCTCGCCGCTGATCAGGCTGCGTGGCCGCATGGTCGGCGGCGCCTTGCCCTCCGGCGCCGTCTGCAGGTGCTCGTAGTCGTACGTGTACGGTTCGTAGTAGTCGTCGATCTGCGGCAGGTTGGGGTTGGCAAAGATGCGCATCAGCAGCTTCCACTTGCCGCCCTGGCGCGGCACGATGCGGCCGTCGGGCTTGCGCATCCAGCCGCCTTGCCACTTGTCCTGGTTTTCCCACTCCTTGGGGTAGCCGATGCCGGGCTTGGTCTCCACGTTGTTGAACCAGGCGTATTCCATGCCTTCGCGGCTGGTCCACACGTTCTTGCAGGTGACCGAGCACGTGTGGCAGCCTATGCACTTGTCCAGGTTCAGCACCATGCCGATTTGGGCGCGTATCTTCATTGCGGTTTCTCCTTCTGGCCGGCTGTTCAGGCCTGGTCGACCGTGACGGGGGTGGCCTCGTCGTCCAGCCAGTCGATCTTCTTCATCTTGCGCACCAGCACGAATTCGTCGCGGTTGGTGCCTATGGTTCCGTAGTAGTTGAAGCCCCAGCTCAGCTGGGCGTAGCCGCCGATCATGTGCGTGGGCTTGACGACGATGCGCGTCACCGAGTTGTGGATGCCGCCGCGCGTGCCGGTGATTTCCGATCCGGGCGTGTTGATCGTCTTTTCCTGCGCGTGGTACTTCATCACCATGCCCGGCTTGACGCGCTGGCTCACGACCGCGCGCGCGGCAATGGCGCCGTTGGCGTTGAACAGCTCGATCCAGTCGTTGTCGACGATGCCGCCCCGCTTGGCGTCTTCCTCGTTGATCCAGACCACGGGGCCGCCGCGGTTCATGGTCAGCATGATCAGGTTGTCGCCGTACGTGCTGTGGATTCCCCACTTCTGGTGCGGCGTGATGAAGTTGAGCACCAGCTCCGGGTGGCCGTTGTCATGCTTGCCCTGCACCGCGGCCAGCGCCTTGAGGTCCACCGGCGGGCGGTACGTGGCAAACGCTTCGCCAAAGTCGCGCATCCAGGGGTGGTCCTGGTAGAACTGCTGGCGGCCGGACAGGGTGCGCCAGGGAATGAGCTCGTGCACATTGGTGTAGCCGGCGTTGTAGCTGACCTCGTCGCTCTCCAGCCCGCTCCAGATGGGCGAGGAGATGATCTTGCGCGGCTGCGCCTGGATGTCGCGGAAGCGGATCTTCTCATGCTCGCGTGGCCGCGCCAGGTGCGCGTGCTCGCGGCCGGTACGCCGGGACAGCGCCTGCCACGCCTTGACGGCCACGTGGCCGTTGGTTTCGGGCGCCAGCATCATCACGGTCTCGGTCGCGTCTATGTCGCTGACGATGCGGGGCCGGCCCTGCGTGGCGCCTTCCTCGCGCACGCGGCCGTTGAGGTCGCCCAGCTGCCTGACCTCGGTTTGGGTGTCCCAGCTCATGCCCTTGCCGCCGTTGCCCAGCTCGTCCATGAGCGGGCCCAGCGACGTGTAGCGTTTCCAGGTATTGGGGTAGTCGCGCTCGACAACGCTGATCTGCGGCGCCGTCCTGCCGGGGATGAGCTCGGTCTCGCCACGCTTCCAGTCGCGCACGCCGTAGGGTTGCGCAATCTCGGCGGGCGAGTCGTGCATGATGGGCGTGAGCACCACGTCTTTTTCCACCCCCAGGTGGCCCTGGCAGACTTGGCTGAACACCTCGGCCAGGTTGCGGTAGATGTCCCAGTCGCTGCGCGCTTCCCAGGCCGGGTCGACCGCCGTGGACAGCGGGTGGATGAAGGGGTGCATGTCGCTGGTGTTGAGGTCGTTCTTCTCGTACCAGGTCGCCGTGGGCAGGACAATGTCAGAGTACAGGCAGGTGGTGCTCATGCGAAAGTCCAGCGTCACCAGCAGGTCCAGCTTGCCTTGCGGCGACTCGTCGTGCCAGGCCACTTCCTCCGGCTTGGCGTCTTCAGGCCCCAGGTCCTTGCCCTGCACGCCGTTGCTGGTGCCCAGCATGTGCTTGAGGAAGTACTCATGGCCCTTGCCCGAGCTGCCCATGAGGTTGGAGCGCCAGACAAACATGTTGCGCGGCCAGTTGTCGGGATGGTCCGGGTCTTCACAGCTCATTTTCAGCGAGCCGTCCTGCAGGCCCTGCACCACGTGGTCCGTGACGGCCATGCCCTTGGCGTCGGCGTCGCGCACGACCTGCAGCGGATTGGTCTGCAGCTGGGGCGCGCTGGGCAGCCAGCCCATGCGCTCGGCGCGCACGTTGTAGTCGATCATGGCGCCCGGGTACTGGCTGGCGTCGGCCAGCGGCGACAGCACCTCGCCCACCGACAGCTTCTCGTAGCGCCACTGGCCGCTGTGCGCATAAAAGAAGCTGGTGCCGTTCATCTGGCGCACCGGGCGCGCCCAGTCCAGCGCAAAGGTCAGCGGCGTCCAGCCACTTTGCGGACGCAGCTTTTCCTGGCCGACATAATGCGACCAGCCGCCGCCGCTCTGGCCTACGCAGCCGCACAGCATCAGCATGTTGATGATCGCGCGGTAGCCCATGTCGCAGTGGTACCAGTGGTTCATGCCGGCGCCGATGATGACCATGGACTTGCCCCGGGTCTTGTCGGCGTTGTCGCCGAATTCGCGCGCGATGGTGATGACCTGCTGGCGCGGCACGCCCGTGATGCGTTCCTGCCAGGCCGGCGTGAACGGCGCGTTGCTGTCGTAGTCGACGGCATCGCCTTCGCCGTCCAGGCCGCGCTGGATCCCGTAGTTGGCGGCCAGCAGGTCAAACACGGTGGCCACCGCCACGCGGCCCTGCAGGCCGTCGCCGTCCAGGTCCAGGTGCGCAACCGGTACGCGCGCCACAAAGCTGTCGCTCCCCTGGTCGTTGCCGTCAAAGTGCGGGTTGACGACGCCGCCAAAGTAGGGGAATGCAACGTCGGTCACGTCGGAGGCTTGCGCGCCGTCTTCCAGCACCGAGAGCTTGAGCCGGGTGTCGGCGCCCGTGCGCACGTCCTTGGCTTCCAGGTTCCAGCGGCCCTTGTCGGCGTCGCCCCAGCGAAAGCCCACGGAGCCGCCGGGGACGGCCACGTTGCCCTCGCTGTCCCAGGCCACGGTCTTCCAGTCCGGGTTGTTGTCTTGGCCCAGCTGGTCGGCAAAATCAGCCGCGCGCAGGTAGCGGCCGGGAACCATGACGGTGCGGCCGTCGGGCAGCGTCTTTTCGGCCAGCGCCACCAGCAGCGGCAGGTCGGTGTAGCGGCGCGCGTAGTCGTCAAAGTACGCCGAGCGCTTGTCAAAGTAGAACTCCTTGAAGATGACATGCCCCATGGCCATGGCCATGGCGGCGTCCGTGCCCTGCTTGGGGTGCATCCACACGTCCGACAGCTTGGCCACCTCGGAGAAGTCCGGCGTCACGGCCACCGTCTTGGCGCCCTTGTAGCGCACCTCGGTGAAGAAGTGGGCGTCTGGCGTGCGCGTCTGCGGCACGTTGGAACCCCAGGCCATGATGTAGGTCGAGTTGTACCAGTCGGCGCTCTCGGGCACGTCGGTCTGCTCGCCCCAGGTCTGCGGGCTGGATGGCGGCAGGTCGCAGTACCAGTCGTAGAAGGACAGCGGCACGCCGCCGATCAGGCTGAGGTAGCGTACGCCCGATGAATACGAGATCATGGACATGGCCGGAATCGGCGAGAAGCCGATGACCCGGTCCGGTCCGTGCCGCTTGATGGTGTAGACGTTGGCGGCGGCGATGAGCTGGTTGACCTCGTCCCAGCTGGCGCGCACGAAGCCGCCCAGCCCGCGCATGCGTTGCCAGCCGCGGCGCACCTCGTCGTCCTCGACCATGCTGGCCCAGGCATCGACCGGCTCGCCATGTGCGGCCAGCGCCTCGCGCCAGGCCTTGATCATGCGTCCGCGCACCAGCGGATACTTGACGCGCGCTGCGCTGTACAGGTACCAGCTGTAGCTGGCGCCGCGCGAGCAGCCGCGGGGCTCGTGGTTGGGCAGGTCGGCCCGGGTGCGCGGGTAATCGGTCTGCTGCGTCTCCCAGGTGACGATGCCGCCCTTGACGTAGATCTTCCACGAGCAGGAGCCGGTGCAGTTGACGCCGTGCGTGGAGCGCACCACCTTGTCGTACGCCCAGCGGTCGCGGTAGCTGTCTTCCCAGGTGCGGTCCTCCCCGGTGGTCCTGCCGTGCCGGCCGGAAAAAGATTCCTGCGGTTGCTGGAAATAGGTCAGGCGATCCAGAAAATGACTCATGGTTCAGGACTCCTTGAAAAATCTGTGCAAAACATCGGTCCCTCGTCGTTTTGTGTGGAAACCTGCCGCTGAGCATGGTCTAATTTCTGGCTCGTAGTAGCGCCCTGTGGGCATGTGTGCAGGTTGCCGCAGGCAATCTGTGCACATGTCCACAGGGCC
>Ga0172382_10009629_pt1 | contig 13135 bp, 10 predicted proteins | sample Leawel138RmetaG_FD_122245 | JGI IMG/M metagenome (GOLD analysis project Ga0172382, IMG submission 122245) | Leachate microbial communities from a municipal landfill in Southern Ontario, Canada - Leachate well 138R metaG | ecosystem: Engineered > Solid waste > Landfill > Unclassified | place...
CCGCTCCAGCAATATTGGCATGACCATGATTTCCGATCGGCTGACATCTCAGGAAATGTGTGGCAAGTACACCGAGCTAGGTTTCGGGCGTGCGCCACAAGCCAACTTTCCGGGGGTTGCAGCGGGTCGCTTGCGCCCGTGGGAACGTTGGCGCCCCATCGAGCGCGCGACCATGTCGTATGGTTATGGCCTGTCCACATCATTGCTTCAGATTGCCCACGCCTACACTGCTTTTGCGCGTAATGGTGACATGGTGTCGTTGACTCTGCTGCGTCGTCAGGGCAAGCAACCGACCAGCGTTCCTGTCTTTACACCGGGCACGGCGATGACAATTCGGGACATGCTGGAGGCGGCTGCCGGCCCGGACGGTGCCAAGCTGGCCCAGGTTCAGGGTTATCGTGTGGCCGGAAAAAGTGGTACAGCCCGCAAGATTGTCGATGGTAAATACAGTACCAAACGCTATCGCAGCTCATTTGTCGGATTTGCGCCCGTTTCAAATCCCCGCATTGTGGTGGCCATCAGTATTGATGAGCCCCAGTCAGGTGTTTATTACGGAGGGCGTGTTGCAGCTCCGGTTTTTGCCAATGTAGTGGCCAGCAGTCTGCGACGCATCGGGGTTGTGCCTGATGCGCCGGTTGCTTCCGTGGTAGCGGTCGGCCCCAAAGAAGGAGCCTCCCGATGACGCGAGATGGCCTGATTTCAACACTGTTGTCACATGTTGGGCGTGACGCGCATTTATGTCTGGACTCTCGTCAGGTGGGTGCCGGAGATGTCTTTTTTGCTTTGTCTGATTCGGCAACAGATGTTCGCCAGTACATCGGGCAGGCCATCAGGGCAGGCGCTGCTGCTGTTCTTGCTGCGCATGACACGGGCGTCGGTTCGTCGCTCGAAGGCGTGCCGGTTATCGTCGTGCAGGGTTTGGCCGCAATGATGGCTGATGTGGCCCACTAATGGTACGGCCGTCCATCTGAGGCGGTGACGGTGGTTGCCGTGACGGGTACCAATGGCAAGACCTCGACTGTGCAGTGGCTGGCGCAAGCCCTGAATGCCGAAGACGTGGCCTGCGGAACCATTGGCACCCTGGGTGTGACACTGCCAGACGGTACCAACCTTGGGGGGGCGTTGACAACGCCCGATGTGTTGACCTTGCACCGCAGCCTTGCCGCCCTGCGCGATGCCGGTGCGAAGGTGGTTGCACTGGAAGCGTCGTCGATTGGCATTGACCAGGGGCGTTTGCAGGCCGTGACCATTGAGATTGCGGCATTTACAAACCTGACGCATGACCATCTTGACTACCATGGTACGGTGCAGGCTTACGTGCAGGCCAAGCGCAAATTGTTTCAGTGGCCGGGGCTGCAACGGGTCGTCATCAATCTGGATGACGCCGCAGGCCGTGACATTGCCCAGGAGATTCACGACGAAAACCTGTTGCATCTTACCGGCTACTCTATCGAGAGTGCGTCGGGCGCCAGTGTGTATGCCAGCGATATCCAGACGGGTGGTCATGGCATTATATTTAACCTGGTTCAGGCCGAAGGCGTGGCGCAAATTGTCACGCGTCTGGTCGGCCGCCATAATATTTCCAACCTGCTGCTTGTCGCTGGTGTATTGCAGGCTATGGGTTGGGCGTTGTCTCGAATTTCACGGGCGCTGGTCAGGTTGCAGTCGGTTGATGGTCGTTTGCAAGTGGTAGAGTCCGTACCGGTCGGCGAAAGGCTGGTTGCGGCACCCATGGCGGTTGTCGATTACGCACATACGCCCGACGCCCTGGCGCGTTCCCTTGAGGCACTGCGTGAAGTTGCCCAGGCCCGTGGCGGCAAGCTTTGGGTCGTATTTGGCTGCGGCGGCGACCGCGACCGTGCCAAGCGTCCCATGATGGGCGAAATCGCTCATCGCCTTGCCGATCAGGTGGTCCTGACCAGCGACAACCCTCGCAGTGAGTCGCCAGCGCAGATCCTTGAGCAAATCATTGCCGGTATGTCTGCCCGACCTGTGGTCATCAAGGATCGGGCCGACGCCATATTGTCGGCGCTGTGGCAGGCGCGCGCTGAAGATGTGGTTCTGCTGGCGGGCAAGGGTCATGAAACCTATCAGGAAATCAACGGGGTGCGTTACCCGTTCGACGACCGTGAATGGGCGCGTGCCGCCTTGACGTTGCTGCAGGGGCCAACCGTTTCCACCGATTCCCGCGCTGTCGAGCCGGGCCAGCTGTTTCTTGCACTTAAGGGCGAATCGTTTGATGCGCACGACTATCTTGGCCAGGTTGAGCAGGCCAGTGCCTGCGCGGCCATTGTCGAACGTCGCCAGCCAGGGGCAATGCCGCAAATTGTGCTGGGTGACACCCGTGTTGCGCTGACCCGGCTGGGGCAACAATGGCGTCGGCGTTTTACGTTGCCAGCAATCGCCGTGACCGGCAGCAACGGCAAAACCACGACCAAGGAAATGCTGGCGGCAATCATGCGTGCATGGGTCGGGCCCGAGGCGGCGCTTGCTACATCTGGAAATTACAACAATGACATTGGTGTGCCCCTGACCCTGCTGCGGTTGCGGGCACACCATCGTGCCGCGGTATTTGAGTTGGGCATGAATCACCCCGGTGAAATTGCCAGCCTTGCAGGGCAGGCAGCCGCGACTGTTGCCCTGGTCAACAATGCGCAAAGAGAGCACCAGGAATTCATGCATACGGTTGAGGCCGTCGCGCGCGAAAACGGGGCTGCACTCGAAGCGCTGCCGTCAGATGGAATCGCCGTTTTTCCGGGTGACGACACCTATTCCGGGCTCTGGTCATCGCTGGCGGGTACACGTCGTACCGTTCGCTTTGGTCTGACATCCGATTTTGATGTATACGCTGACCATATCCACGCCGAGCCTGCCCGAACCCGCTTTTCCTTGCATGCGGGCGATGCCAGCGCCACAGTCGAACTGTCGGCGCCTGGTCGGCACAACCTCAGAAATGCCTTGGCCGCTGCTGCGTGCGCTATGGCGGCGGGTGCGCCTCTGGCGGCGGTCGTTGAAGGCCTGAAATCGTTCAATCCGGTTAAGGGTCGCATGCAGCCGCATGCACTGGCCGACGGTTATCAATTGATTGATGACAGTTACAATGCGAACCCCGATTCGGTACGTGCAGCCATTGACGTGCTTGCATCTCTTGACGGGCGCAAGGTGCTGGTCCTGGGCGGTATGGCCGAAGTCGGGGAAAACGGCCCGGCCATGCATGCCGAAGTGGGTGCATATGCCAGGGCACAAGGGGTTGATCATCTGCTGACGCTGGGGCAAGCCGCCAGCGAGTGTGCCCGTGCGTTTGGCACAGGCGCAGAGATGTTCGATCAGGTTGATGATTTGTTGGTTCGTCTGCGTGTGCTGGTACCCGCCAATATTCTGGTAAAGGGTTCACGCAGCAGTCGAATGGAGCGTGTTGTGCTGGGTTTCCAGAAAGACAAAACGGACGTTGACGCCGGAGGGCATCATGCTGCTTGAACTGGCACGGTGGCTGGCTGATTCTCATTTTCGGGCCTTCGGGGTCTTGGAATACATCACACTGCGCGCTGTACTGGCGTGTGCTACGGCATTGTTGATTGGTCTTGTGGCCGGTCCGGCGGTCATTCGAAAACTGACCGCCCTGAAAATTGGCCAGGCTGTTCGCAGTTACGGCCCGCAAACCCATCTGGTCAAAACAGGCACGCCGACCATGGGTGGTGCGCTGATTCTTATTTCTATCGCAGTCAGTACGCTGCTTTGGGCCGACTGGACCAACCGTTTCGTCTGGGTGGTGTTGCTGGTTACGTTTGGCTTTGGCTGGATTGGCTGGGCGGATGATTACAAAAAGGTAGTTCATCGTGATCCCGAAGGCATGTCGTCGCGCCAGAAGTTTTTCTGGCAAGCCTTGATAGGGATTGTGGCGGCCGTGTATCTGGCGTTTGCGGTATCGGCGCCAGCCAACGCCGAGCTATGGCCGTTGTTTCGCGACTGGGTTCTGAGCGGGTTCAGCATGCCGCTTCCCACACGGGCTGACCTGATCGTGCCGTTTTTCAAAAGCGTCAGCTACCCGCTGGGTGTGTTTGGCTTTGTGGCCTTGAGCTGGTTCGTTATTGTGGGTTCCAGCAATGCGGTCAATTTGACCGATGGCCTTGATGGTCTGGCGATTATGCCTACCGTTATGGTTGGCAGTGCGCTGGGTATTTTTGCCTATGTTGTTGGTCGGGTCGATTATTCGAAGTATCTGCTGTTTCCCTACATACCCGGGGCATCCGAGCTCATGGTGTTGTGCGCGGCGATTGCCGGTGCGGGTCTGGCATTTTTGTGGTTCAACACGTATCCGGCACAGGTTTTCATGGGCGATGTTGGCGCATTGGCGTTGGGCGGAGCGCTTGGCACTATTGCCGTGATTGTTCGGCAGGAAATAGTGCTTTTCATCATGGGCGGGGTGTTTGTTGTGGAAACGCTGTCCGTCATGATGCAGGTTACATGGTTCAAGTACACCAAGAGGCGTTATGGCGAAGGGCGGCGAATATTCCGCATGGCGCCGTTGCATCACCACTTCGAGGTAGGGGGCTGGAAGGAAACACAGGTTGTTGTGCGGTTCTGGATCATCAGCATGATGCTGGTACTGATCGGGCTGGCAACCTTGAAATTGCGTTGACAACACAATGAACACGTTTGCGTATCCCTCAATGATGACTGAACGCCTGACCCTGATCATGGGACTGGGTGAAACCGGTATGGCGGCTGCACGTTGGTGCGCCCGTCATGGTGCATCGTTGCGCATTGTCGATACGCGCAGCAATCCCGCCGGCCTCGATACCCTGAAAGCTGATCTGGCGGCAGTACGGGTCGAATATTGTCTGGGTGAAACCCGACCCGGTGCGGGCTTGCTGGAGGGCGTCGGTCAAGTTGTGCTTAGCCCGGGTTTGAGTCCGCACGAAGAGCCGGTCAAAGGGTTCTTGCTGCAGGCAAAAGCGGCCGGTATCGAAGTTATCGGCGAAATTGAACTGTTTGCCCGTGCGTTGGCCGATATGGCCAGCCAGGGCTATACCCCTTACGTGCTGGCGGTGACCGGCACGAATGGCAAGACAACGGTCACCGCGATGACCCGGCATGTGCTGGTTCGGTCCGGGGTTTTGGCTACGGCGGTCGGCAATATCAGTCCGGCGGCCCTGTCGGGCCTTATGGACGCGCTTGATGCCGGGCAGTTGCCGCAGGCCTGGGTTCTTGAGCTTTCAAGCTTTCAGCTCGAAAGTACGTATTCGCTGGTTCCCGATGCAGCCGTGGTTCTGAATATCACGCAAGATCACCTTGACTGGCATGGCAGCATGGAAAGTTACGCCGCCGCCAAGGCACGGTTGCTTGGCATGGCGAAGATTGCCATCGTGAATCGTGATGATGCGCAGGTCGCCGGCATGGTGGGTGCACTGGATGGCATCCGGGTGCGCACATTCGGGCGTGGTGCCCCCGAGCTGGCAGGCGATCTTGGGCTTGTCACCGAGCATGGGGTCAATTGGCTGTGTGTCAGCGAGCCTGCAGATTTTGATATGCCGGTATCGTCCTCGCGTCGCAGGGCCGTTGTTGCTGAGGCTCGCAGTGCTGGCCGTCTGAATCGACTGATGCCTGTCGATGCCCTGAGAATACGGGGGGTGCATAACGCGCTTAATGCGCTGGCCGCGTTGGCACTGGTTCGGGCTCTTGATCTCGGCTGGGCCGATATATTGCATGGTTTGCGCGACTACGCCGGTGAACCAAATCGAACAGAGTTCGTGCGCAACGTGGCTGGTGTTGATTTCATCAACGACAGCAAGGGTACCAATGTCGGTGCTACCCTGGCGGCACTTGAAGGTCTGGGGCAGACGGTTGTCCTGATCGCCGGTGGCCTGGGCAAAGGGCAGGACTTTTCGGTGTTGATGCCGGTGGTTCGTACCTATGCCAGTGGCGTCGTTCTGATCGGTCAGGATGGGCCAGTTATTGGTCAGGCGCTTGCGTCGGCTGGTGTTCGCATTGAGCAGGCCGATGATATGGATAGCGCAGTTCGCAAGGCAATGGCGATGGCGACGCCTGGTCAGGCCGTGCTTTTGTCACCCGCCTGCGCCAGCATGGACATGTTCCGTAATTATGCCCACCGGGCGCAGGCCTTCATTGCCGCCGTGAATGATCTGGCCCTTGATCACGGGGAAGTCGCATGAATCTGATTTCCGGATTGAGTGCCAGCATTAACAGTATTCGCCCAGGGCGAACCAGCATGCCTGCATTTGACTTCAGCGTTCTGGTCGTTACGCTGGCCATGATGATGTTCGGGTTGCTGATGGTTTATTCGGCCTCGATCGCTCTGGCCGATGGGCCACGGTACGCGAATTATGGGCGTTATTATTTTGTGATCCGCCATGGTGTTTTCATCGCGATCGGGCTGCTGGCGGCATTTGCAGCCTTCAGCGTGCCAATGAAGGTCTGGGAAAAATTGGCCATACCGTTGTTTTTCGCGTGCTTGATACTATTGCTGGTTGTGCTGATTCCGGGCATTGGTCGTGAAGTCAATGGCGCCCGACGCTGGTTGCCGCTGGGGCCGGTTAATTTTCAGCCCTCCGAGCTGATGAAGCTGGCCATTTGTCTTTTTGCTGCGGCTTATACAGTACGCAAGCAGAACCATATGCGAAATTTCTGGCGTGGCTTTGTCCCGATGGCCGCGGCCTTGGGCATTGTGGGCATGTTGTTGCTGCTCGAGCCTGATCTGGGCGCATTTATTGTCATTGTTGCGATTGCGGTCGGGCTGCTGTTTCTTGGCGGGCTTGATGGCCGCTGGTTTTCAGCCCTGCTGGGTATTCTGGTTTCATTGTTTGTATCGCTGATCTGGTTATCCCCGTGGCGACGCGAGCGTATTTTCGCTTATCTCGACCCCTGGAATCCTGACAATATGTACGGCAGTGCATACCAGTTGTCGCACTCCCTGATTGCACTGGGGCGTGGTGAGTGGTTTGGCGTGGGTCTGGGGGCCAGCGTTGAAAAACTTCACTATTTGCCCGAGGCACACACGGACTTTATTGTGGCCGTTATTGGTGAAGAGCTGGGCTTTGTTGGCGTGGTGGGCCTGATTTGTGCATTTGCCTATCTGATCTGGCGTGCTTTCGATATTGGTCGCCAGGCAATTGCCATGGAACGTGTTTTCAATGGGCTGGTCGCTCAGGGTGTTGGCTTGTGGCTGGGTATCCAGTCATTCATCAATATTGGTGTGTGTGTGGGTTTGTTGCCAACCAAAGGCCTGACCTTGCCGCTGGTCAGTTATGGCGGTTCGGGTATTGTCATGAATGTGGTTGCCATGGCGTTATTGCTGCGCATCGATTACGAAAACCGTAACCTGATGAGGGGGAAGCGAACATGACGCATACCCTGATGATCATGGCGGGTGGTACCGGTGGCCACATTATGCCCGGTCTGGCGGTTGCAAAAGAAATGCAGCAGCGCGGATGGAATGTCGTCTGGCTGGGGCACCCCGATCGAATGGAGGGCCGACTGGTACCGGCGCAGGGCCTGCCACTTGAGCCATTGCGGTTTGCCGGTTTGCGGGGCAAGGGTGTGACGGCTGTGCTGGCGTTGCCCTGGCGGCTGTTGAAGGCCTGCTGGCAGGCACGCAAGGCATTGGCTCGGGTTCGTCCCGATGTCGTTCTCGGTATGGGGGGTTACGTGGCCTTTCCCGGCGGTCTGATGGCTTTCCTTGGTGCAGTGCCGCTGGTTGTCCACGAGCAAAATGCCATTGCCGGCACGGCGAATCGCTGGCTGGCCAAACTGGCACGCAAGGTCCTTGTGGGCTTTCCCGGGGCTTTGCCAGGCGCGCTGATGGTGGGTAATCCGGTGCGTCCCGAACTGGTCAGAATGGAAGACGCCGAGTCACGTTACGGGCGTCGTGAAGGCCCTTTGCGCCTGCTGGTCATTGGCGGCAGCCTGGGCGCACAGGCATTGAATGATACGGTTCCGAAGGCGCTGGCCTTGCTGCCTGCTCACGAGCGCCCCAAGGTTGTGCATCAGGCCGGCGATCAGCACATCGAGGTCGTACGTCATGCCTACCACGAGGCTGGTATTCAGGCTGAATGCCATGCTTTTATTGCCGACATGGCAGTGGCCCTGGGTGATGCCGATCTATTGGTATGCCGTGCCGGTGCCATGACGGTCGCCGAAGTGGCGGCGGTAGGTGTGGCAGCGTTGTTTGTGCCGTTGCCGCATGCCATTGATGATCACCAGACCGCAAACGCGCGCTACCTGAGCGAATGTCGTGGGGGCTGGCTTCAAAAACAAGACGAATTTACGCCGCAATGGCTCGCTGGCTGGCTCCAGGCCCGTTCTCGTACCGAGCTGGCCGATGTGGCCCGTCATGCGCATGAGCATGCTTGCCTGAACGCCGCCCAGACGATTGCAGATGCGTGCGAACAAGCGACCAGGAGAGGCGCATGAAACACAGAATTCAAAGCATTCATTTTGTCGGTATTGGCGGCTCGGGCATGAGCGGCATTGCCGAGGTTTTACTGAACCTGGGCTACGCCATCAGCGGCTCGGATCTGCAGGCATCGGCCGTGACCCGGCGGCTTGAGCAATTGGGGGCGAAAGTCTCTATCGGGCACGACGCCAACAACATCAAAGGGGTCGGGGCGCTGGTCACCTCGACGGCAGTTTCAGCCGATAACCCTGAGGTGCTTGCGGCACGGGCGGCGCATATCCCTGTTGTACCGCGCGCCTTGATGCTGGCCGAGTTGATGCGCCTGAAACGAGGTATTGCCGTGGCTGGTACGCATGGCAAGACCACTACGACCAGTCTGGTGGCCAGCGTGCTGGCGGCCGGCGACCTTGACCCAACCTTTGTCATTGGTGGACGCCTTACTTCGGCAGGTGCCAATGCGCGTTTGGGGCAGGGCGATTACATCGTGGTTGAAGCCGACGAGTCGGATGCGTCATTTTTGAATTTGTTGCCGGTCATGGGCATCATCACCAACATTGATGTCGATCATATGGACACCTATGGTCATGATGTGGCGCGTCTGAAAAGTGCATTTATAGAGTTCACCCATCGCTTGCCGTTCTACGGTAGTGCCATTGTGTGCGGTGACGATGCCTATGTTCGCGAGATCATTCCGTTCATTTCGCGCCCGGTAACAACTTACGGGTTTGGTGAGGGTGTGCTGGTTCGTGCGGTCAATGTGCAGCCGCAGGGCACCATGATGTCGTTCGATGTCGAGCGTAAATCGGCGGACGGCGCCTTGCCGGTGCTGCATGTGCGCCTTAATTTGCCCGGTCGTCACAACGTGCTGAATGCATTGGCCGCAATTGCGGTGGCGACCGAGCTGGGTGTTGGCGATGGCGCCATCGCCAGTGCGCTGGCCGAATTCAATGGGGTCGGGCGGCGGTTTACCCAGGTCGGTAATTTTTCGGTTCAGGCCTCGCGGGGCGGTGGCACATTCACACTGATTGATGATTACGGTCATCATCCTGTCGAAATGTCTGCCACTCTGGCCGCCGCGCGCGGTGCCTGGCCTGACCGACGGATTGTGCTTGCCTTTCAGCCGCACCGGTACACCCGTACTCGTGATTGCTTCGAAGATTTCGTTAAAGTGCTTGGTTCGGCCGACGCTGTCTTGCTGACTGAAGTTTATTCTGCGGGTGAAGCCCCGCTTGTTGCCGCTGACGGGCGGGCATTGACCCGCGCGTTGCGTGTCGCCGGCAAGGTTGAGCCGTTGTTTGTGGAAAGCGTCAGCGACTTGCCCCAGGCCATTCTGGACTTTGTGCAAGACGGCGACGTCGTAATTGTGATGGGGGCGGGGTCTATCAGCAAAGTCCCCGCACGCGTAGGAGAGTTGGCATGACGAAGGCGTACGGACGGGTCGGAATTCTTTATGGTGGCACGTCGGCCGAGCGCGATGTGTCGCTGATGTCGGGGCAGGGTGTCCACGATGCGTTGCGCAGCGTGGGTGTAGACGCTCATTTGTTTGACACCGGGCACCAGGACATTCATGCCTTGCTCAATGCAGGTTTTGATCGGGTATTCATTGCGCTGCATGGCCGTTTTGGTGAAGACGGAACGGTGCAGGGTTTGCTCGAGTTATCAGGTATTCCGTATACCGGCAGTGGTGTGATGGCATCCAGTCTTGCCATGGATAAGGTCATGACCAAAAAAGTGTGGCTCAACGAAGGCCTGCCAACACCAGCCTACGCTGTTGTGACCAATGAGGCCGACCTTGACGCGGCTGCACTGGCTGTGGGTTATCCACTGATGGTCAAGCCGCCCCACGAAGGCTCTACATTGGGTATTTCACGGGTCAACGAGCCCGGTGAGCTGCTTGCGGCTTATCGTTTGGCTGCGCGCTACGACGATGCGGTGTTGCTTGAAGCCTTTATCAGCGGCCGTGAACTGACAGTACCGGTGCTGGGCAAAGGGCGAGAGGTTCGTGCATTGCCTGCCATTGAAATCATCGCTCCGGGTGGTAACTACGATTACGAGCACAAATATATTTCCAATGACACGCAGTATGTGTGCCCGGCGCCCGTCGACAAGGCTCAGACCGTCAAGCTCATCGAGCTGGCCGAGCGCGCCTATGTGGCGTTAGGTTGCGAGGGCTGGGGGCGTGCCGATTTCATGCTTGATGATGCCGGTCAGCCTTGGCTGCTCGAAATGAATACATCGCCGGGCATGACCAGTCATTCGCTGGTTCCGATGGGTGCCAAGGCTGCGGGCATGAGCTACGCCGATCTTTGTCTGGCGATTCTTGACAGCGCAAGCTGCAAGGTCAATGCACCGGCTGTCACAGGTTCTGACGGAGAGTGATGTCGTGAGTGATGCCCGCCTGCTCAACTTTCTTGCCAATACGCTAGCCTTGCTGGCCGTATTGGCAATGGTTGCGGGCGTTGTCGTCTGGGTGGCCCAGCGACCCTACTTTGCGATTTCCCGGGTTCAGATCAAGCCCATGGGTGAAGAAACGCTGAGTTACGTATCGGCGGCAACCGTGCAAGCCACCATTGCCGGACGTCTGGCAGGTAATTTTTTCAGTATCAACCTGAATGACGCACGGCGTGTGCTTGAGTCCGTTCCGTGGGTGCGCAATGTCAGTGTGCGTCGTGTCTGGCCCAATACCTTGCTGGTCGCGTTTGAAGAGCAGCAGCCGTTGGCATTATGGAATGAAGACCAGATGATCAACACCTGGGGCGAGGCGTTCAGCGCCAACCAGGGTGAGCTGCCTGATGACATGCAGTTGCCGGTGTTTTATGGCCCCGATGACGCCGAGCGGCTGGTGGTGCAGCGTTATGCCGAGCTGGCGCGCTGGTTTGCCCCGTTGGGTTTGACCGTTAGTGAAATTCACCTGAGTCCCCGCTATGCCTGGGCGGTTCGTTTGTCGGATGGTCTGATGCTGAATTTGGGTCGTGACCCGGCCGCTGATGTGGCCGACCCGCATGGGCGCGCGGGTGCGGTTCCGTTTGCCCGTCGCATCGAGCGGTTTGTACAGGCCTGGCCCGTGTTGACAGGGCAGGTTCGACGGCCTGTGGTAAGTGCCGATTTACGTTATCCGGACGGGTTTGCCATAACGCTCGACCCTGTTTCCACCTCTTCTTCTGAATAAATGACTATGACGCGTGACATCAAAGATCTGATTGTTGCACTGGATATCGGTACCAGCAAAGTGGTCGCCGTTGTCGCTGAAATCTTGCCCGGTGGCCGCTTTGAGGTCATTGGTCTTGGCCAGCACGAATCCCAGGGCATGCGCAAGGGTGTTGTCGTCAACATCGAAGCCACAGTCAATTCGATTCAGCGAGCCCTTGAAGAGGCCGAGCTGATGGCCGATTGCAAGATTCGTGAGGTATATACCGGCATTGCAGGCAGCCATATCAGCAGCTTCAACTCCAGCGGTATGGTAGCGGTCAAGGACAAGGAAGTGACACCGACCGATGTCGCCCGCGTGATAGAAACCGCAAAGGCAGTCAACATTCCGACCGATCAGCAAGTGCTGCATGTGCTGACACAAGAGTTCATTGTCGATAATCAGGACGACATCCGCGAGCCCATCGGCATGAGTGGTTTGCGTCTTGAGGTGCGCGTTCATATTGTTACCGGTGCTGTCAGTGCCGCACAGAACATCGTCAAGTGCGTGCGCCGTTGCGGTCTTGAAGTACAAGACCTGATTTTGCAGCCGCTGGCCTCAAGCATGGCCTGTCTGACCTCAGACGAAAAAGAACTTGGTGTGGTGCTGGTTGATATTGGTGGTGGTACCACTGATGTAGCCATTTACACCGGAGGGGCCATTCGTCATACTGCCGTTGTTCCGATAGCGGGTGATCAAATCACCAGCGATATCGCAGCAATGCTGCGCACGCCAACGCCAGATGCTGAAGAAATCAAGTTGCGTTTCGGGATTGCCAAACAGGTGCTGGCCAACCCTGAAGAACACATCGAGGTACCCGGTCTGGGTGACCGTCCCAACCGCCAGGTCAAGCGGCAGGCGCTGGGGGCGGTTATCGAGCCGCGCGTTGAAGAACTGTTTACATTTGTTCAGCAGATTGTTCGCGAGTCAGGCTATGAAGACTTGCTGGCATCGGGCGTAGTCCTGACCGGCGGATCATCACTGTTGCCGGGTATTGTCGAGCTGGCCGAGGATGTATTTCTGAAGCCTGTGCGTGTCGCCGTGCCCGCCTACGAAGGCAGTTTGGCCGACGTCATGCGCAATCCGAGGTTTTCCACCGTTATGGGTTTGCTGACCGAGGCGCGTGTACAACGTGTCAGGGGCAAGAAAGTCGCTCAGCAGAAAGGCAGTGTCAAAACTGTGCTGGCGCGCATGAAAGAGTGGTTCATGAGTTAGGGTACATTTGCAGTACTTGGGGAAGTTTTGGTACTAATTTTAGGACATCAGAGGGAGTCAACGAGATGAATTTCGAAATGCTGGATAACAACGATAACGGTACCGTCATCAAGGTTGTCGGTGTTGGGGGGGCTGGCGGCAACGCCGTGGCACACATGATCCGTTCCGGTATCAATGGTGTTGATTTTATTTGCTGCAACACCGATGCCCAGGCCTTGTTCGCCACCGATGCGCCAGTGCAGATTCGCCTGGGGCGTACTGGTCTGGGCGCTGGCGCCAAGCCCGAGCAGGGGCGTGCCGCGGCAGAAACCGCGCGCGAG
>Ga0172382_10009630_pt1 | contig 13134 bp, 11 predicted proteins | sample Leawel138RmetaG_FD_122245 | JGI IMG/M metagenome (GOLD analysis project Ga0172382, IMG submission 122245) | Leachate microbial communities from a municipal landfill in Southern Ontario, Canada - Leachate well 138R metaG | ecosystem: Engineered > Solid waste > Landfill > Unclassified | place...
GCGACGGCAAGCTCGAGGTGTACTCCCCCAACTCACCGTTGGGCGGCGCGCTGATCGACGCCAAGGTCGGCGAATCCCGGTCCTACACCGTGCCCAGCGGCAACACCGTCAAGGTGACGCTGGTCAGCGCCGAGCCGTACCACGGCTGATTCCGCGGGCGGCGGTCCCGCGCAGCCGCGTTAGTCTCCAGCACATGGCGCAGATCGCCGAGGACCTGTTCCTGCTGCTCGTCGACAACGCGTCCGCGCAGCCCGCGCTCGACGGATCGCGCCGTGAGCATGTGCTCGCGGCGGCGACCCTGCTCGATCTGGCCCACGCGTGCAGGGTCCGTCCCGCCGTGACGGGCGAGCCGGTTCCGGAAGGCAGGCTGGTGGCACTCGACGCCCCCGGGCCGCTGGATCCCGTGTCGGCCCGTGCGTTCGCCCTGCTGCGGGCCAAACCGCTGCGCCCTGACGCGGCGATCAAGAAGCTCGGCAGGGACAGTCAGAAGCTGTTGGTCACGTCCCTGACGCAGGCCGGCCAGATTCGTCCGACGGCCCGGCCGGGCAAGCTCTTCGGGCGTTCCCGGTCGTTTCCGCTGACCAACCGGGATCGGGTGGGTGCCGCGCGAGCAGCACTGATGGCAGCGTTGTTCGACCGGACGCCGCCCGCACCGGCGACGGCGGCCATCATCACCGTGCTGCACGCGGTCGACGGTCTCGGCGCCTTGCTGAGCCTCAACGATCGCGGCTGGCGCTGGGTGCATGCCCGCGCGGGCGAGATCGCAAGCGGCAGTTGGGTTGACGAGTCACCGACGGCGCTACCGGAGGTGAACCTCGCGGTCACCGCGTCGGCGGTTCGCCAGGCGTTGGTTCAGCTGGCCTAGCCGGCCATCGGGCTCAGCCGGCCATCGGTCTCAGCCGGGCGCGCCCAGCGCCTGCTCGACATCTCCGAGCAGGTCGGCGACGTCCTCGATGCCGACGGACAGCCGCACCAGGTCGTCGGGCACCTCCAGCTGCGAACCGGCGGTGGAGGCGTGCGTCATCGCGCCCGGATACTCGATCAGCGACTCCACGCCGCCCAGCGACTCGGCGAGGATGAAGATCTCGGTGCGGGCGCAGAAGTCGCGCGCGGCCTGCGGGCCACCGCGCAGCCGTACCGACACCATTCCGCCGAATCCGCTCATCTGCCGGGCGGCGACGTCGTGGTTGGGGTGGCTGGGCAGGCCCGGGTACAGCACCGTCGTGACGGCGGGGTGTCCGTCGAGGAACTCGGCGATCGCGGCGGCGTTCTCGCTGTGCCGCTGCATCCGCAGGGGCAGGGTCTTGAGTCCACGAATGGTCAGGTACGCGTCGAACGGTCCCGGTACCGCACCGGCGCCGTTCTGCAGGAATGCGAACGCGTCATCGAGGGCTTCGTCGTTGGTCAGCAGCGCGCCGCCGACGACGTCGGAGTGCCCGCCGATGTACTTGGTCGTCGAGTGCAGCACGATGTCGGCGCCCAGGGCCAGTGGCTGCTGCAGCGCCGGTGAGGCAAACGTGTTGTCCACCAGCACCTTCGCGCCGGTGGCGGCGCCCACCTCGGCGATGGCGGCGATGTCGGCGATGGACAGCAGCGGGTTGGTCGGGGTCTCGATCCAGATCAGCTTGGTGCGGTCGGTGACGGCCGCGCGCACCCGGTCGAGGTCCCCCAGCGCCACCGCGGTGTAGCTGATGCCCCACAGGCTGAACACCTTGTCGATCAGCCGGAAGGTGCCGCCGTAGGCATCGTCGGGGATCACCAGGTGGTCGCCGGGGCGCAGCACGGCCCGCAGCACGCAGTCGGTGGCCGCCATGCCGGAGCTGAACGCGCGTCCGTGGGACGCCCCCTCCATCGCCGCCAGTGCACCCTCCAGTACGGAGCGGGTGGGGTTGCCGGTGCGCGAGTACTCGAAGCCGCCGCGCAGCCCGCCGACACCGTCCTGGGCGAACGTCGAGCTGGCGTAGATCGGGGGGTTGACGACCCCCGTCGCGGGATCGGGCCGGTACCCCGCGTGAATGGCCCTGGTCGCCGGGCCGAAGGCCCGATAGTGGTCCGAGGCGCTGCGCTGCTCACTCATGGTCGCCAAGGCTAGCGGTGTACAACTTGGACATGCCTGCCCACCAGCCGCTGCCGACGACCACCACGATCGAGAACCTGCTCGACCTCGACTCGCTGCTGAGCGCCGAGGACCGTGACCTGCGCACGATGGTGCGCGGGTTCGGGGAGCAGCGGTTGCGGCCGCAGATCGCGGAATGGTTCGAGGCCGGCCAGGTTCCGGTCCGCGAACTGGCCGCCGAGATCGGCAAGCTGGGCTTGTTGGGAATGCATCTGTAGGGGTACGGGTGCAGCGGTTCGACGGCGACGGCCTACGGGCTGGTGTGCCAGGAGCTGGAGGCGGTCGACAGCGGGCTGCGCAGCCTGGTATCGGTGCAGGGGTCGCTGGCGATGTTCGCGATTCACCGGTGGGGCAGCGAGGAGCAGCGCACGCGATGGCTGCCCGGGATGGCGGCGGGCGAACTGATCGGGTGCTTCGGCCTCACCGAGCCGGACTTCGGCTCCAATCCGGGTGGCATGCGCACCACCGCGCGCCGCGACGGCTCGGACTGGATCCTCAACGGTTCGAAGATGTGGATCACCAATGCCTCGGTCGCCGACGTCGCGATCATCTGGGCGCGGTCGAAGGAAGGGGTGCTGGGGTTCGCGGTGCCGACGTCAACGCCGGGGTTCCACGCCACCGAGATGACCCGCAAGCTGTCGCTGCGCGCGTCGGTCACCTCCGAGATCCACCTCGACGACGTCCGGGTCCCCGAGGACGCCAGACTGCCGGAGGCCCAAGGACTCAAGGCGCCGTTGAGCTGCCTGTCCGAGGCGCGCTTCGGGATCGTGTTCGGTGCGGTGGGCGCGGCCCGGGACTGCCTGCAGACCACGCTGGACTACGTCGGCACCCGCGCGGTGTTCGACCGGCCGCTGGCGGGATACCAACTGACACAGGCGAAGATCGCCGACATGGCGGTCGAGCTCGGCAAGGCCCAACTCCTCGCGCTGCACCTGGGCCGGCTCAAGGACGAAGGCAGGATCCGTCCCGAACAGGTCAGCGTCGGAAAGCTCAACAACGTCCGCGAAGCCATCAAGATCGCCCGCCAGTGCCGAACCCTGTTGGGCGCCAACGGGATCACCTTGGAGTATCCCGTGCTGCGGCACGCCAACAACCTGGAGTCGGTGCTGACCTACGAGGGCACCTCGGAGGTGCACCAACTGGTGATCGGCGAGGCGCTCACCGGCGTCGGCGCGTTCCGCTAGTACCGCTTCGGGACGCACACGGTCCCGGTGAGCTTGTCGGCCAGAGTCTGCCGCCTGCGGTCCCAGAGCGGGAACAGAAAGCCGATGAAGCAGACGGCGGCGTCGAGTAGATGCACCGCCTGACGGAGCACCGATGCACCGAATCCCACCGGTCGCCAGGTCTTTTCATCGAGCACCTGGAATCTGAGCACCGACTTTCCGACGCTGCTGCCGCTGACGCCCTGCCGGTGCCCGTAGTTCCACACCAGGTACGCCACGGACACCGCCACCGTCAGCGCGAACGCGAGGTAGCCGACCGACGAGATCCCGGAACTGCAGGAGACACCGCCGTTGTCGAAGGTCACGCAGTCCAGGGTGGCGCTGCGCAGGGCCACCACCTCCCAGATCCCCCACGCCAGACCGAGCGGAACCATGTCCACGAAGAATGCAGCCACCCGTGCCGACCACGACGTGTAGACCCGCCTCGGCATCGCGGGCGGCTGCCCAGGCAGATTTCCGGTCATCGCTTCACCGGCCCGAGTGTTGTTGCCGCACAACACAATGTCGGCGTGCCCAAGGCAGCGGGCACGCCGACATCGGTGAGATCGGGACGCTACGGGACGGCAGGTGCGACGAATCCGCCGTTGAGTGTCCGGTAGGCGTACACCAGGATGAGCGCGGCCAGCGGGGCTGCCACGAGCAGGCCGACACCGCACAGCAGCGCACCCACGAACACCACGGCCACGCTGGCGAGCCAGGTGAGCAGCACCGGTCCGACGTTGTTCTTGCTCGTCTCGAAGCTCGACTTGATGGCGTCCATCGGCGCCAGGTTGCGGTCGAGCACCGCGATGGTCGTGAACATCAGCAGGAAGCTGGCGATGACGCCGGGCACGATGCACAGGAACAGGCCGACGGTCGTGATCACGCCGACGATCAGTCCGGCGATGATGACGTTGCCGACGTTGCGGGGCCGGAAGAACGACCCGACGGCGACCTGCTGGCCGTTGGCGATGTCGAAGATGCCGCCGAGGAACGCCGACTGGATGGCGGCGGTCACGATGAGCGACAGGAACCATCCGACGATCGCGACGATGGTCCCCGCGACACCGGTGGTGGCGTACGAGAACGAGAAGCCGCTGTCATCCGCGATATAGCTGGTGTCACCGGGCGAGACCAGTGCCTGGACGATGTTGATGATGGCCTGCAGGGCGATCACCACGATGCCGAACACCAGCGTCGCCACGATCAGCGGCATGGCGTTCTTGCTGAACTTGTTCCACGCCCAGTTGAACGCATCGCCGACGCTGTACGCGGGCGGACCGCCGACGGGCGGATAGCCCTGGGCGGGCGGCGGGAAGCCGCCCTGAGGCGGGCCGTAGCCGGCCGGCGGTGGGTAGCCGCCCGGACCCTGCGGCGGCGGATAGCCACCCTCTTGTGGGGGCGGGAAGCCACCGCTGGGCGGCGGCGGGTATCCACCGCCGGATGGCGGAGGTGGCGGTGGCTGGTAACCCCCGGGCGGAGGCGGCGGCGGGTAACCGCCGGGTGGTGGAGGCGGGTAGCCGCCGGGCGGCGGATTCTCTGTCATCGATTTCTCCTGATCTCGGTCGCGGTCGAAGCGGTACGCGAACCGTCCCCATTATCTTTTCTGCGATGCTCCGCCGGCGCATGTTGACAGCCCGAAAATGTTTTGGCTCCCAAGCCTTCTCGCCGGCTACCTGAAACTTCGGAACGGACCTGCCGGTGCGGGACCCCGTCGCCCGCTGCCGGTGGCCGGAGTTCCCGATCTGGAAAGTAATCGACGGCGCAACCCAGATCAACAACATTCGCATTCCTGCCGTGGGCGTGCCGCCGTCCCCGGTGGCGTCGTGAACCCGCGGCGAGCGGAGGTCGATCGGTCATGGACGCCCTTCCGCTCGCACATGGCTGGACAAGCGTGCTCACCCTACCTGAGAAGAGGCGCCGAACAGCGCTTTCACGTGCGAGTCCGGCGCCGGAGGCGGCGCTGCCGGATGTGCCCGCCGCCGCCTGTCAGCGGCGGGCGTTGCCCTCGGAGAGGTACCCGAGGAGGTCGTGCCGCGTCAGCACGCCGACGGGTTTGCCCTCCTCGACCACCATCACCGCGTCGGACTCGCGCAGGGCCTTCGCAGCGGTGCTGACGAGTTCACCCACGCCGATCAGGGGCAGCGGCGGGCCCATGTGGTCGGCAACGGCGTCGGCCAGCTTGGCGCGGCCCTCGAACACCGCGGACAACAGCTCACGTTCGGACACGCTGCCTGCCACCTCACCGGCCATCACGGGAGGTTCGGCGCCGACGACGGGCATCTGCGACACCCCGTATTCACGCAGGATCCCGATGGCGTCGCGCACCGTCTCGGAGGGGTGGGTGTGGACGAGATCGGGCAGCGCGCCGGATTTTCCGCGCAGCACATCGCCGACCGTGGACTCTTCGACCGAACCGTCCAGCCTGCTGCGCAGGAATCCGTACGACGACATCCATGCGTCGTTGAAGATCTTCGACAGGTAGCCGCGGCCGCCGTCGGGCAGCAGGACGACGACCAGCGCATCGGGTCCTTCACGCTCGGCCACCTTGATCGCGGCCACGGCCGCCATCCCGCACGATCCGCCGACCAGAAGCGCCTCCTCGCGGGCCAGCCTTCTGGTCATGTCGAACGAGTCGGCGTCGGAGACCGCGATGATCTCGTCGGGCACCGACGGGTCGTATGCCGCCGGCCAGAAGTCCTCACCGACGCCTTCGACCAGGTAGGGGCGGCCCGTGCCGCCGGAGTACACCGAGCCCTCGGGGTCCACGCCGATGACCTTGACCCGACCCCCGGACACCTCTTTGAGGTAGCGGCCGGCACCGGTGATCGTGCCGCCGGTGCCGACGCCGGCCACGAAGTGGGTGACCTTGCCGTCGGTGTCGGCCCAGATCTCCGGCCCGGTGGTCTCGTAGTGGCTCTCCGGGCCCATCGGGTTGGAGTACTGGTCAGGCTTCCACGCGCCGTCGATCTCCTCGACGAGGCGGTTGGAGACGCTGTAGTAGCTGGCCGGATCCTCCGGCGCCACGGCCGTCGGGCAGACCACGACGTCGGCGCCGTAGGCGCGCAGTACGTTCTGCTTGTCCTCGCTCACCTTGTCGGGGCAGACGAAGATGCACTTGTAGCCGCGCTGCTGCGCCACGATCGCCAGCCCGACGCCGGTGTTGCCGGACGTCGGTTCGACGATGGTGCCGCCGGGCTTGAGTTCTCCGCTGGCCTCGGCGGCGTCGATCATCTTGATCGCGATCCGGTCCTTGGAGCTGCCGCCCGGATTGAGGTACTCGATCTTGGCCGCGACGGTGCCCGCACCCGGGGGCACCACCGAGTTCAGCTGTACCAGAGGGGTATTGCCGATGAGCTCACTGATGTGCCGGGCGATCCGCATGCGTCCATCGTCTCAGGCCCGCGACCGAGCAGCCAGGCGGCCTCCGGCACCGGTGCCCAGGCGGCCTGCGGCAGCGGTACCCGGGCCGCCCGCGGCCGCTACCAGGTGGCCTCTCGGATGTACTCGCCGATCTGCTTGATGGACCGGTTCGCTTCCGAGACTGCGGGCGCACCGAGCTGGAAGACGTGCATCTGACCAGGCCAGACGCGCACCTCGACCGGTACGCCGGCGGCTGCCAGCAGTCGGGCGGCCTTGCGGGCGTCGCTGAGCAGGACCTCGGAACCGGAGACGTGGATCAGCGTCCGCGGCAGTCCCGGCTCGATGTGATCGAGCGGCTCGTACACCTCTTCGGGCTTGCCGTCGACCATCCTTCGCTCCGCGGCGGCCTCGATGAGTTCGACCAGGGCGTGGAACGCCTTGGGTGGGAACATCGCGTCGGTGCGGACGTTCGGATGATCGGCGCGGGCCTCGTTGTCGATCTCGAAAAGCGGCGACATCGTCACGATGGCTGCGGGCGTCTCGCCGACGAAGCCGTTGATGCCTTCGGCCTGCAGCCGCTCGGCGAGCGAGAGCGCCAGGTAACCGCCCGCGGAATCCCCGGCCAGCACGATCTGGTCGGGTTCGTAGCCGAGTTCGCGCAGCCACTTGTAGCCGTCGAAACAGTCGTCGAGCGCGGTGCCCACCGAGTGCTTCGGGATCATCCGGTAGTTCACGACGAGCACGGGCGCGTCGGCGCATTTGGAGAGGGCGGTCACCAAGCGGCCGTGCGTGTTGACACCGCAGGTGAGGAACGCCCCGCCGTGCAAGTAGAGAATCACGCTGCGGTGGCCGTCGGCGGGCAGCACCCCGGCGGCGCGGACCAGCTGCGCGTTGCAGTGCGGCAGGCCGATGGTGGCGCGGACGGTGCCGGGGGCGGGCTTGAGCACGCGGGCGGCAAAGTCGAGCAGACCCCACGGCCACGGCAGCTTGGGCGCGTAGCTGCCCACGGTCAGGAAGGGTTTGACGGTGGCCATCGCGGCCAATCCCATGAGTCGCCCGGCGATGCTCGGACCGTCTTCGACGACCTCGACGGGGGCACCGTCCGAGACCGGGAACCTACGGATTTTGCCCGCTCTAGCTGCGGCGATCGCAGCATGAGGAGTCGCGGGAACCTTGCTGGGTGCCGTCATCGCCACCACTTTCTACGCCGATGTAGAGCCGGGATAAGCCGAGTTATTCAGACAACCTCGTAACTTAGCTTCGCACTAGTAACCTTTATCACAATCGGTTAAACGTATTTGGTACCGGAGTTGATACCGCACTGTGACTGGGTATCGGCGTTACGACGCGGTTGTCCGCGCGATTCCGCTCTAAACTTGGCCCGTGGGCATCCGCGCATCGCGTCGGTCGGTCGCCCTGGCGGCCGCAGCCACGCTCGCATCGACGGGCACCGCTTATGTCGGGGCCCGCAACCTGCTGAGCGGTCAGGCCGACCAGGCCCGCCGCGTCATCCCCAAGTCGTGGGACATCCCGCCTCGCGCCGACGGTGTCTACGCACCGGGTGGCGGGCCCGTCGAACGCTGGCACCGGGGGGTGCCGTTCGACCTGCACCTGATGATCTTCGGCGACTCGACCGCTACCGGGTACGGCTGCGCAGCCGCCGACGAAGTGCCCGGTGTGCTGATCGCCAGGGGGCTGGCCGAGGAGTCGGGCCTTCGCATCCGGTTGAGCACCAAAGCCATCGTCGGAGCCACCTCGAAGGGGCTCTCGGGGCAGATCGATGCGATGTTCGTGGCGGGTGCTCCCCCCGACGCGGCGGTCATCATGATCGGCGCCAACGACATCACCAAGCCCAACGGGATCGGACCGTCGGCGCGCCGGCTGGGTCGGGCGGTGCGCCGGCTGCGGGACAGCGACGCCATCGTCGTCGTCGGCACCTGCCCCGACTTCGGCGTCATCACCGCCATCCCGCAGCCGCTGCGGTGGGTGGCCCGCAGCCGCGGGCTGCGGCTGGCCCGCGCCCAGGCCGCCGCCGTGCGGGCCGCCGGCGGAGTGCCGGTGCCGTTCTCCGATCTGCTGGCACCGCACTTCTACAAGACTCCGGAGCTGCTGTTCTCCCCGGACATGTTCCATCCTTCGGCCGCAGGATACGAGCTGGCGGCCAAGCAGCTGCTGCCGGCGCTCGGTAATGCGTTGGGGGCGTTCGTCACCGAAGACTCCGCAGAGGCAGCGCTGGAGTCGAGGACCGGCGAGGACGGCTCGCTGCTCGGTCGACTCGGCGGCCTGAGCCGGCTGTGGCGGCGCTCGACCGGGGTGCCCGCACCGATCGTGGTGGCTGCGGGCTAGGTTTCTTGGAACAAGTTCTACACCGGAGGAGCCCTCATGCCCGAAGCCGTCATCGTCGCCACCGCACGCTCGCCCATCGGCCGCGCCGGTAAGGGCTCGCTGGTCTCGATGCGCCCCGACGACCTCGCCGCACAGATGGTCCGGGCCGCGCTGGACAAGGTGCCATCGCTCGACCCACGCGACATCGACGACCTGATGATGGGTTGCGCGCAGCCCGCCGGTGAGGCCGGCTACAACATCGGCCGCGCGGTGGCGATCGAACTCGGCTACGACTTCCTGCCGGGCACCACGGTCAACCGGTACTGCTCGTCGTCGCTGCAGACCACCCGGATGGCGTTCCACGCGATCAAGGCCGGCGAGGGATCGGCGTTCATCTCCGCCGGTGTGGAAACGGTGTCGCGGTTCGGCAAGGGCGCCGCCGACGGGGCGCCGGATTCCAAGAACCCCATGTTCGACGAGGCGCAGGCCCGCACCGAGCAGGGCGCAGCGGGCGCCACCGAATGGCACGACCCCCGCGAGGACGGCCTGCTGCCCGATGTGTACATCGCGATGGGTCAGACCGCGGAGAACGTCGCCAACTTCACCGGCATCAGCCGCGAAGACCAGGACCACTGGGGTGTGCGCTCGCAGAACCGCGCCGAAGAGGCCATCAACAGCGGTTTCTTCGCGCGCGAGATCAGCCCGGTGACGCTGCCGGACGGCACCGTCGTCTCGACCGATGACGGCCCCCGGGCGGGCACCACCTACGACAAGATCAGCCAGCTGAAGCCGGTCTTCCGGCCGAACGGCACGATCACCGCCGGTAACGCGTGCCCGCTGAACGACGGTGCGGCAGCGGTGGTCATCATGAGCGACACCAAGGCCAAGGAGCTGGGGTTGACGCCGCTGGCCCGGATCGTCTCGACCGGCGTGTCCGGCCTGTCACCGGAGATCATGGGCCTCGGCCCGATCGAGGCCGTCAAGAAGGCGCTGGCCAACGCGAAGATGTCGATCGGCGACATCGACCTGTACGAGATCAACGAGGCGTTCGCAGTGCAGGTGCTGGGCTCGGCGCGGGAACTCGGCATGGACGAGGACAAGCTGAACGTCTCCGGCGGCGCGATCGCGCTGGGGCATCCGTTCGGCATGACCGGCGCGCGGATCACCGCCACGCTGCTGAACAACCTGACCACCCACGACAAGACGTTCGGCATCGAGACGATGTGCGTCGGCGGCGGCCAGGGCATGGCGATGGTCCTGGAGCGGCTCAGCTAGCGCGTCAATAGAATGCCGTTTCGATGACGACCATCGGAACGCCGCTGTCACCGCGCGCCACCAAAGTCATGCTGCTCGGCTCCGGTGAGCTCGGCCGCGAAGTGCTCATCGCGCTACAGCGCCTCGGGGTCGAGACCATCGCCGTCGACCGCTACGACAATGCGCCGGGCCAGCAGGTCGCCCACCACGCGCGCACCATCGCGATGACCGACCCCGATCAGCTCCGTGCGTTGATCGAAGCCGAACGTCCCGACCTTGTGGTGCCCGAAATCGAGGCCATCGCCACCCCGGCACTCGAAGCGCTCGAAGCCGAGGGCGTGACGACCGTCATTCCGACGGCACGGGCGGCGCGGCTGACCATGGACCGCGAAGGGATCCGCCGGCTGGCGGCCGAGACCCTCGGCCTGCCGACCAGCCCCTACCGGTTCTGCGATTCGCTGGAGGAGCTGACGGCCGCCATCGAGGGTGGGATCGGGTATCCGTGCGTGGTCAAACCGGTGATGAGCAGTTCCGGGAAGGGCCAGTCGAAGATCGACGGACCCGAGGGCGTCGCGGCGGCCTGGGAGTACGCGATGTCGGGCAGCCGCGTGAGCAACACCAGGATCATCGTCGAGGGGTTCGTCGACTTCGACTACGAGATCACGCTGCTGACCGTCCGCGCGCGCGGCGCCGACGGTGAGATCGAGACCCGGTTCTGTGAACCCATCGGGCACCGGCAGGTCAGCGGCGACTATGTGGAGAGCTGGCAGCCCCATCCGATGCCCGGGACCGCCCTGGAGCGCGCGCGGCAGATCGCGGGTGCGGTGACCCGGGATCTCGGGGGGCAGGGCATCTTCGGTGTGGAACTGTTCGTCAAAGGCGATCAGGTGTGGTTCAGCGAGGTCAGTCCCCGCCCCCACGACACCGGCATGGTCACGATGGTCACTCAGTGGCAGAACGAATTCGAGTTGCACGCGCGGGCGATCCTGGGCCTGCCGGTCGACACGACGCTGAAGTCCCCGGGCGCCAGCGCAGTGATCTACGGCGGGGTCGACGCCGAGGGCGTCGTGTTCGACGGCGTGGACCTGGCACTGCGGGTGCCGCACACCGACATTCGACTGTTCGGCAAGCCGGAGAGCTTCGTCAACCGCCGGATGGGCGTGGCGTTGGCCTTCGCCGACGACGTCGACACCGCACGCCGCAACGCCGCCGAGGCGGCGGGCCGCGTCACGCCACGCGCCGGCTAGGCCTCATCGCCGAGTCTGAAGTCATACGCGAGAACCGATCGCGAATTCGCACACAACCTCAGGCTCGCCGCCAGGTCGACGACGAAAGAGGGGCGCCCGCTGTCGCGGACGCCCCTCTTTCGTGTGGACTGCTAGTCGTTGTTGAAGTAGCTCAGCAGGCGCAGGATCTCCAGGTACAGCCAGACCAGGGTGACGGTCAGGCCGAGCGCGATGCCCCAGGCCGCCTTCTCCGGCGCGCCGGCGCGGACCATCTGGTCAGCGGCGTCGAAGTCGATCAGGAAGCTGAACGCGGCCAGCGCGATGCACAGCAGCGAGAAGCCGATCGCGATGGCGCCACCGTCACGCAGGCCCAGGCCCGCTCCGCCGCCGACCCCGAACAGGCCGAGCACCAGGTTGAGCAGCATCAACGCGACGACGCCGAATAGGCCGGCGACGATCATCCGGGTGAACTTCGGGGTGACGCGGATGGCGCCGGTCTTGTAGACGACGAGCATGCCGAAGAAGACGCCGAGCGTGCCGACGATCGCCTGCGCGATCATGCCGACGCCGCCGACGGAGGCGATGTTGGCGATGACGAACGACACCGCACCCAGGAACAGACCCTCCAGCGCGGCGTAGCTCAGCACGATGGCCGGGTTGTCCTGCTTGCGGCCGAACGTCGCGATCAGCACCAGCGCGAGGCCGCCGAGCGCACCCACCAGGGTGAACGGCATGGCCAGGCCCAGGTTCTGGCTGACGAGGTAGTACGAGACGACGGCGACGGCGGTCAGCACTGCCAGCGTCATGCCGGTCTTGGTGACGACGTCGTCGATGGTCAGCGCGCGCGAGACACCCGCCTGCTGCTGCTCCGGGTACTGGGTGACGTACGGATCGGCGTGCACCGCCTGGGCACCGTAGCCGGCGGCTCCGGTACCGAATTGCGCATAGCCGCCCTGCTGCCCCTTGGGCAGTGAGCGGAATACCGGGTTGCTGCTTTCGCGCACCGTCGGATCCTTCCTGTCTCTGTTGTGAATCCTTCGACCTGTGTCGATCACAGGCTCAACGTTTGAGGTTCCCGGGTGGTTCCCGCCACAGCTTTGGCGAATTCTTCCCAGGCCCTTCACAGGAAACCTTACCCGGGCAGACGCCGGGTAGGGAGACGATCTAGATTGCATTCCGTGGACGAAAACAAGGATGTCCTAGTAACTGTTCGCAATGGGATCGGGCGCATCACGCTGAACCGACCCAAGGCGATCAACTCCCTGACCCATCCGATGGTCACCGACATCGCACAGGCGTTGAAGGCCTGGGAGACCGACGACGCTGTCACCGCGGTGATCGTCTCCGGCGCCGGGGACCGGGGGCTGTGCGCGGGCGGCGACGTCGTCGCGATCTATCACGACGCCAGGGCCGGCGGCTCCGAATCCCGGCGGTTCTGGCACGACGAGTATCTGCTCAACGCCTACATCGGCCGCTACCCCAAGCCGTATGTCGCGATCATGAACGGGATCACGATGGGCGGCGGCGTCGGGATCAGCGCGCACGGCAGCGTCCGTGTGGTCACCGAGACCACCAAGATGGCGATGCCCGAGGTCGGCATCGGCTTCATCCCCGACGTCGGCGGCACGTTCATCCTGTCGCGGACCCC
>Ga0172382_10009631_pt1 | contig 13133 bp, 11 predicted proteins | sample Leawel138RmetaG_FD_122245 | JGI IMG/M metagenome (GOLD analysis project Ga0172382, IMG submission 122245) | Leachate microbial communities from a municipal landfill in Southern Ontario, Canada - Leachate well 138R metaG | ecosystem: Engineered > Solid waste > Landfill > Unclassified | place...
CGACGGCTTCAGCGTGATCGGCGCGGCTGCATGGATGGATTCGGAAGTCACCCGCAGCAACAATGGCTACGCGGGCAACCAGTTGCAGATGGTGCCGGACTGGACCGCCGCGCTGTGGGGCGATTACACCTTCGATGCAGGGATACTGAACGGTCTCAGCGTCGCCGCGGGCGTGCGCTACAACGGCGAGAGCTACGGCGACAGCGCCAACCTGTACCTGATTCCATCGTATACGCTGTGGGATGCGGCGCTGCGTTTCGACATGTCACGTATCAGCAATAGCCGCCTGTTGCTGTCGCTGAACGTCAGCAATATCACCGACAAGGTCTACGTCTCCACCTGCAGCGGCGTGTCTTCGTGCTTTTACGGCAGCGGCCGCATCCTGACCGCCAATGCACGATGGAGCTGGTGATTCTCTGCCCATCGTCGCCGCCGCGCATGCGCGGCAGTCGGCGGGCAAACGAAACCCGATGAGGCGCGCCGGGCTGGTTGTGCTGTCCTGTCTGGCAGGATTCGCCGTGGCGACAGCGCAACCCGATCTGTCGCGCCACACTGGGACCACCGTCGCCGACACCGGTGCGCCGGGTTGGCGATTCGAGCAGTTCCGCCTGGATTCGGCTGACGGACAACGTCGATACCGGGTACGTGTGGCGTTGCCTCGGGCTGGCACGCCCGTTCATGGATTTGCCTCGGCATGGCTACTGGACGGCAACGCAGCGCTGATGGAAACCTCCGTGGAACTGCTGACCGATCTGGCGCGAACGCCGCATCCACCCGTGATCGTCTACATCGGCTATGACAGCGACCTGCGCATCGATACCGATGCGCGTGCGTTCGACTACACGCCGCGTCGGCCCGGCGGCGACGAGGCGCAGCAGGATTTCGCACCCGGCCGTCGCAACGGCGGGGCGGATGCATTTCTCGATCTGATCGAGCGAGACATCGTGCCAAGGGTGTCGGCGCTGACGAAACTCGATCCATCGCAACAAACGCTATGGGGACACTCCTACGGCGGCGTGCTGGTGCTTCACGCGCTGTTCACGCGGCCGCAGATGTTCTCGGAGTATGCCACTGCCGATCCCTCGTTATGGTGGGGCGGCGGGCACTTGCTGCACGAGGAAGCATCTGCGGCCACGTTGCCTGCGCCGCCGCCACGCGTGCGCCTGTGGGAGGGCCAGCCGGTGGGTCGGCGGGCCGATCATGGCGATCGCGCCGACACCGCATCCCCGCCACCCGACCGCGACCCGGCCCTGGTCACCGCGATGCGCCAAGCGCGCGCCAGTGTGCCGCCTGACGCCACGATGCGAATGGCCGGACGTCTGCGTGAACGCGGCCTGGACGTGGAATTCGAGACGCTCCCAGATTTCTCACACGGGCAAACGCTGGGCGAATCGCTGCACCGGCTGTTGATCGGCCTGACGCGAAAGGATGGTTTTCGATGACTCTGTGGCTGTCCCTGCTGGCGGCGCTGTCCGGCACTGCGGCCGCAGTACTGTTCTACCTCGCCTCGCCACAACAGCAATGGCGCGCGGCCGGGTCATGGCCGCGTCGCTGGCGCTGGTGGCCGGGCAGCCTCTGCGCACTGTTGTCGCTGGCATCGATGATGCGGCTGCTGGCGCCGAAGGAAGCGTTGTTCGCATGGTGCGTGCTGCTGATGTTCGTCGCGTCGATCGTGCCATTCCTGGGTGCATGGCGCTCGCACGGAAGGAACAGCGTGGAGGAAAGCGCATGAAAAAAGAAGCGACGCGACCGAAGCTGGACAGCCGTCACTGGTTCGGCAAGACCAGCGCCGGCGTGGTGCTCGGCTACACCTTGTCGGTTGCGCTGAGCGGCGTGATTGCCGGGTTGACGCCCGGCGGGTTCGGCGGAGGTGGCGGCAAGATCCAGTTCAACATGTGGATGATCGCGCCGCTGTGGGCCAGCGTGCTGGGCTTCGTCTACCTGTTCCGCGACAGCCTGCGCGCCTGGCTGTGGCTGGGGCTGGCGAACGTGGCGGCATTCGGCCTGTTGTGGACCATAAAGTCGTCGCTGGGATGAAACAGGCATGAAGATCAGCAGCGACGTCATCAAGATCTACAAGGAGGTGCACATCTGGATCGGCATCATCTGCGGACTGATGCTCTTCATCGCGTTCTATGCCGGCGCGATCACGATGTTCGAAAAGCCGCTGGAGCGTTGGGCGACGCCGCCCTCGACGCTCGCGGCGCCGCCACCACTGAAAGATGCAGAGAAGCTGCTGGCGGCAGTGCTCGCAGCGTATCCGGAAGCGGCCGATCGTTATTCCATCGTCGTCACGCCCACGCCCGACCAGCCTGCGCGGGTGATCTGGGCCGAGCGCGGCGAGCGCCCGCGCCAGATGATCGAGTACGGCGCCAGCTTCGCGTCCGACGGCAGCCTGCTAGTGGAAAGGTTGCGCAAGGCCGAGGTCGCGCAGCGGGTCGATCGAATGCACCAGCTGGTCGGCCTGCCGCTGCCCGACGATATCGCCCGCAACATCATGGGCGCGGTAGCACTGGCCTACGCCGTGGCCCTGCTGTCGGGATTGATCGTGCTGCTGCCGACGCTGGCCGAGGACATGTTCGCGCTGCGCATCGGCAAAAACATCAAGCGCATGTGGTTGGACGCACATAATGCACTGGGCATCTTCAGTCTGCCGTTCCACCTGGTGATCGCGCTCACCAGCGTGGTATTCGCTTTCCACGATCCGTTCTATGGCACCCAGGAGAAGGCGCTCTACGGCGGCGAGATCGATTGGGGCGAGCATGATCCGGCGCCGATCGGCTCCGCGCCGCTGCCAGCCCACGAACTGCTCGCACGGGCCAACGCGCAACTGCCGGGTTTCGAGGTGTACAGCTTCGGCTTCCAGCAAAACCGCGACGGCCAGCTCGAAGCGGGCATCATCGGCCTGGACCTGCGCCGTGGCGCACGCGGGCGCACCTACATGCAGACCCACCTCGATCCGTACACCGGCACGGTCGACACTCACGATCTACCCGGCCATATGGACGGCTGGAGCGAGGCAGTCAACGCCTTCTTCGCGCTGCATTTCGGCAGCTACGGCGGCAACGCAGTGCGCTGGCTGTACGTGCTGATGGGCCTGGCCGGGGCGGCGCTGTTCTATACCGGCAACCTGCTGTGGGTGGAATCGCGGCGCAGGAAACAACGCGGCACGAAGGCAATCGCGCAGAAGCGCTCCGCGCAAGCGCTGGCCGACCTGACCGTCGGCGTCGCGCTCGGCAGCGTAGCCGGAATCTCGGCCACGATCGCGGCGGCGAAGTGGCTGCCGGCGCAGGTGGAGAACCTGGCGTTCTGGCACGAGGCGATCTACTACGTGGTGTTCTTCGCCTCGGTCGGCTGGGCGTTGCTGCGCGGTGCCGCGCGAAGCGGCGGCGACCTGCTGTGGCTGTGCGCTTTGGCGACACTGCTCATTCCCCTGAGCAGTCTGGCGGGTGCCTGGGGCCTGGGCGGCGCCTGGAACCACGCCGGCACCACGGCGGTCGACCTGACCGCGCTGGTCGCAGTACCGGTGTTCCTGCTGATCGCGCGGCGCGCACGCCGGCGCATGCACGCTGGCCATGCCGACAGCGTATGGTCAGGGGCGCTGGTTGCAGATGCCCGCATTCAGGCTCGTTGACGGCAGACAGGCAACCACATCGCAACAGAAAATGTTGCAGCAGCTTACCGGCGGAACTGCGATACGGCGCCTATCAACGCCTTGGCATCGACAGGCTTCGATAGTCGCGGTATTCGTCGAAATTCTTCAGGAACTATCGCGGCGCTGTCGTAGCCGGTCAGGAAAAAGAAAGGAATGCCCTGCGAAGCGAGTGCCTGCGCCACCGGGAAACTCTGCTCTCCGGCGAGATTGACATCGAGCACCGCCCCATCCAGTGCTCCTTCATCGAGCTTTTCCAACGCTTGTTTCACCGATGAAGCCGGACCGACGACAGCGCAACCCAACTCTTCCAGCTGATGGGAGAGGTCCAGCGCGACGATGAAGACATCCTCGACGACAAGGATTTGTAGGCCCGACAAAGGAGGCTGCTCGTCCACGTCTTTCGGCGATCGACTTATCCCTATTGGCCCCTATTGACCCCGATTGATTGACGATCTCCTGCCTGCCCGTCCGCTCTGGGAATCGGAATCTCCAGGACACACTCCATGCCTGGCTCCCTGAATCTTAGATCGACACGCCCCCCCAATTCGTACTCTAAACTCTGTCGGATAAACATAGTTCCGAAATGCATCTTTCGCGGCTTCTTGACTACAGGTCCGCCAATTTCCTTCCAGATCACCGACAGGGTGTCGTTGGACCTGATGTCCCATGCTATTTCGACGCGGCCATTCTCCGAAGCGAGCGCTCCATACTTGGCAGCGTTGCTTGCGAGCTCGAAAAACACCATGCTCAATGTCGCCGCCGCACTGGCGTTGAGCCGGAACGCCGGGCCCTTCAGCTTTATGTTTCTCCCGTCCTCGGCTGCGTAAGAGGAGAGGGTAGTCTGCAACAACCCTTGAAGGCTGGCGCCCTCCCAGTTGGATTGGGACAGCAACTCGTGAGTGCGTGCCATTCCTTGGAGACGCTCCTGGAAAGCACTCACGAATCCCGCCATGGAATCGGAAGATCGCGCCATGCGAGAAGTCAGGGCAGTGATCGTCGCAAGAATGTTCTTCACCCGATGCTGCAGTTCATGCAACAGTCTTTCCTGGCTGCGCTCTGCATTCTTGAGGCGCGATATATCGACGACGGCGCCGATCGCGCCGCGCACCTTGCCGGCGTCATCGAACAGGGGATTTGCCGACAGCATGACATCGGTCCCTAAACCACCCGGACCCATGATGCGCGCTTCGTATTGCGGAACCGCTTTACCCGTGCGCATCGCCTTTGCGAGCGGCTGGTCTGCGGTATCGACGATGCTGTCATTCATAGAGAGCGGCAGCGACGCATCGATGGAGATCAGCTTGTCTCCTGTGGAGGGCAGCCCGGCGAGTTCCGCGATGCGCCGATTGGCTCGAATTCTCGGCTCGTCCCCATTCTCGGCAATCAGAATTCCGACGGGAACGAGGTCCAGAAGTGTTTCCAGGTTTTCGATACGATTGCGCAGATCATGCGTCAATGCGTCGATCTTTCGTTCAGCGCTGGCTATTTTCGTGATATCGACAAAGGTGACAACGACACCGGAGATCACATTGTCGACCGTGCGATAAGGAAGCACCCGCATCATGTAGTGCGTATCGGTTTCGGAACTCTGGATCTTGCGTTCGATGGTGCCCAGGCGGCGCAAAACCTGCTCGATGTCGGACTGAAGATTGTCGGCGGCAAAAAGCGACCGGACATGGGCCAGCGGCCGCCCGACATCGCTTTCCACGAGCCTGAACAGGTCTCGCGCGGTCGGCGTAAAACTCTTGACGCAAAGGTCGCGGTCCAGGAATACCGTCGCGATCTGCGTGCTCTCCAGAAGATTTGCGATGTCATTGTTGGCGCGGCTGAGTTCATCGACACGAATGTTGAGCTCGGCGTTGACGGTCTGAAGCTCCTCGTTGATCGACTGGAGCTCTTCCTTCGAAGTTTCGAGTTCCTCGTTGGAGGACTGCAACTCCTCGTTGATCGAGGATAATTCTTCGTTGGAGGATTTCAGCTCTTCGTTGGACGATTCGAGCTCTTCAGTCGTGATCTGCAGCCGCTCCTTGGTTTGCCTCAATTCCTTTTCAAGCTGCCTGACATTCGCGCTTTCCACGTCATCGGTAGACGGCTCGGCATCCAAGTCCGACTTGATGGAGCCGACATCCCTGAACACCAGCATGTAGAGCGGGTCCGACGTGTCGTCCCGCGGAAGCGGCTGCACCACCAGGCTGATCGTCTGGCGCCCCCCATTCGTGCCGATGTTGATCTCGTTCTGGATGGCAACCTGACCCGTGGTCACCGTCTTGTGAAGCGCCGCCCGAAGATCCATGCGCAGGCCGCGCCTCGCCATGGAAAATACGTTGTTGTCCGGCGCACCGGCCGCGAGTTCGAGATATTTTCCGGTACCTGCCGAAGTATGGATCAGCTCGCCCGCCGCGTTGATGATCACGTAGGCAGGTGCATAACGGGAAACAAGCAGGCGCTCCGCGGTTTCCTGCAGGCTTCCTGTGGTGATTTTCGATCGCACATGCTGTGGCGTGCGGCCGGAAGTGGCTGCCAGGGGAAATTCCGGAAGCCTTTGCGTCGAGCCTCCGCGCTTTTGAAAAACCCGGCTCGTTTTGTCGAGCGTCGAAAACAGCCGCGCATGACGGGTGACATTCTCGGACAAGCCGAGAAGAAGATAGCCACTGCCGCGTAGCGCATAGTGGAAGATGGGAACGATCTTCTCCTGAAGTTCCGACCCCAGGTAGATGAGCAGATTGCGGCAGCTGATCAAGTCGAGCTTCGAAAAAGGCGGGTCCCGCAACAAATTATGGGACGAGAACAGGCACATTTCCCGCAGATCGGATGCGACCCGATAAGTCCCATCTTCCCGCGAAAAGAACTCCTTCAGTCGCTTCGGTGTCACGTCGGTGGCGATGGTCGCCGGATAACGACCGGCCCTTGCCACATCCAGTGCACGCTCGTCGATATCTGTCGCGAAAATCTGCAGCTTGGGCGAAGCTGCGCCTCGCGGCGCGTTTTCCTTGAGGAGGATGGCGATCGAATACGCCTCTTCCCCTGTGGCGCAGCCAGGCACCCACACCCTGACCGTGTCGTCCGGTTTACGATCTTCGAACAGCTTGGGAATAACGAGACGTTCGAGCGTTTCGAAAACCTCCGGATCCCGGAAAAAACCCGTCACACCGATCAGCAGATCCTGAAACAGCAGATCGATTTGCTGCGGCTCCTCGCGCAGCCGTTCGTAAAAAGCGGCAGGATCGTCGATTTGCAGCACCTGCATCCGGCGTTGTATGCGCCTCAGGATGGTGTTGTCCTTGTAACCGCTGAAATCATGACCGGTGCGCGAGCGAAGCAAAGCGATAATCCGCGACAGTTGCTCGGCAATACCGCGCTTGCGTCGGTCCCTTGCACCATCGTCATGGGCGCGGCTGGCGTGCCGAAAATAGGCGGCCAGCTTCGTACCCATCTTCTCGGCCGGCAGGACCATATCGACGAGACCGGTCTGAACGGCGCTGCGCATCATGCCGTCGTACTCGGCACTCTGCTGAGCGAGTGTCAGCCCACCATGTTCCTTGATGGCCCTGAGTCCGATAGTGCCATCGCTGCCCGTTCCCGACAGGATGACTGCGGCGGCATTTTCTCCCTGTTCCTCGGCGAGCGAGATCAAGAAGTCGTCGATCGGAGTTCGTTTGACGCGCGTCGCTGCCATCTTCGCAAGATTGAAATGGCGATTCTTGATCGTCACCGAAACGCCCGGGGGGATCACATAAATCCTGTCCGGCGCCAACCGCAATCCCTCTGCGGCGATATGGGTCTCGATGTCGGTGCACCGCTGAATGATGTCCACCAGGAGGCTGTCATGTTCAGCATCCAGATGCTGGATCACCACATAGGCCAGTCCGCCGTCCAGCGGAACCTTGGGGAAAAGCCGCTGCAAGGCCGCGATGCCGCCCGCCGATGCACCAATGCCGACAATTGGAAAGCTATCGGCCTCTACTGAGGATCCGCAGGGGGACGCACGATCGGCGCGAAGTTCATTTGGAGAATTACCCTCAGGGTCGCTCTTCGGCCGTGTCATGTCCTGTTACCGCTCCCTGTCGACTCTGGAGGATGCGCTCGATCATCCCGGCATCCGCCTCATGCTCTTTCGCTCTTTCGTTCAGCTGCCTGATGAGATGAGCATCACCCTTCGCCCCTAAACGTTGCGCTATCCGCCGGGTGAATCTGGCACGCTGCTGATGTGCCCGCAGCAGACTCCATAATATCTCCTCCAGCTCTGCCGACTGGGCTTCCATCACCGCATCCGGTGTAAAGGCGTGCCCGGTATGGCATCGATACCGGAGCATCTCTCCATCCTCGATTTCCCACAGAGGTCCATGACATTCGGGGCATGTAAACATGGAAAGTTCACCGAGTCGATCTTCATTTTGCACCGACGAATGCTCCTGTGCAGCAACGGCCGCTTCCACTCTGACCCCGAGTGGCGCCGACTGCGTCCGGCCTGCCGGTTCGGTGGCCAGCGTTCCCAACAGACTGCCCAATTCCTCAGCCGGCACGCAGTGGTCGACCTCCACGTAGCGCAGCACGCTCTTCACCATATCCGGCACGGCCGTATCCGCCGGATGCTGAACGACAGCCAGTCCGCCGACGGCCTTGATGGCTCGCAGGCCTGCCGTCCCGTCGGAAAGCGATCCCGACAGGACAACTCCGATGACTCGTGCACCATAGCTCAACGCAGCCGTGCGGAAGAGCGGATCGATGGCCGGCCGGGCAAGATTTTCCCGCGGTCCGCGCCGAAGCATCATGTGATCGTCGTGGAGCAAGAGATGAAAGCCGGGCGGAGCCACATAAACGTTGCCAAGCTCGAATGTCGCGCCATTCGTGGCCTCCGACACCTTCAGGGAAGACGTACGGTCGAGGATGGCCGGAAGGTAGCTTGTCGAACCGACATGAAGCACCACGAAGACGGCCGCGTGCAGATCGAGCGGCAGGTCGCGTACGATCCGCTGCAGCGGTTCGACTCCACCCGCAGAAGCGCCAATAACGATAATGCAATGGTTTTGGGGGGGCGGCTTTAGCGTAGACGTTTTGTTGGGCTGCCCGACGGATGTCTTGGCCTTGGGAGGCGTATTCGAAATCTGTTTTCCGTGTTCGGCAGTCACGGTGCAGTCCCGATGCAGGGCGCTGCGCGTCGCATCGCAGCATCTTTTATGGGCAACTGATCAATGCGGGGCTGACCGCCGATGTATCGACATCCATCCGACCCAGGCATCATGTCGAAGATCCTCATCCTTCTCCCACGCCTTCTGCAGCAAAGCAGTGGCGAAGGTCATGCGCGCCTCAGCAAGCTACTTCCCGAATCCGCCGGGTGCTGCAAGTCGAGATCCGACCGGGCATGCTGGGCGGTTAAAAAAAATACCGCGGCCAGAACGGAGGGTCAATCCGAACCAGGGGGTATAGGAGAATCGTGCACAACGGATAGTGCGTTCCGCAGGGGAAGTTTGAACCATGGCGCCGCGACGACGACTTCACCAATAACGCCTCAGAGTCCGCGAATCTGCACGCCCGCTGACGTAAGAGCGTCTGCGCTCGTACGAACGAATTTTTCGCTGGCGCTGCGCGGCGCCACGTTGCGCGAGCTTCGCGCACAACGCGTGCCGTGATGTGCGCGCTGAATCCCGTTGCGGCACGAATGCAACGCTGGGGTGTTATAGTCTTTCGTTGCAACCCGGCCGATCAGCACGCAAGCCGCGTTTCGTCCACGTCGACCGCCCAGGCCGACCAACAACTCACTCATGAGGTGCCACCGTCATGCGCTTACAGGAAATCATGAACACCGAGGTCGTGACCATCGGTCCGGAAGCAACGGCGAGCCGGGCCTGGTCCTTGATGGAACGCAAGGGCATACGACATCTGCTCGTCATGGAAGAGGGACATCTCGTGGGTGTGATCTCCGAACGGGATCTTGGCGGTAGCAAGGGTGGTCCGGTACGCAGGGGACGTACGGTGGGAGATCTGATGGTCGAGGAGACAGCCAGTGCAACCCCCAAGACGACGCTGCGCCAGGCGGCGAACCTCATGCGCGGTCGTCTCATCGGCTCGCTGCCGGTGCTGGAGGATGACCGCGTCGTCGGCATCGTGACGGCAACGGATGTGCTGGAGGAACTCGGACGTGGATCCACCCGTCCTGCCGTCCAGGCGAAACGGCGATCCATGCGCCTGGCGCCTGTCGCGACCCGGCGAAAGTCGGCGACGAAGCGGGTCGGTAACGCCAATCGCGGGCGAAGCACCGCCAAGCGCGTGAAGCGTGCGGCAAAATCCGACCGCAGTTCCCCCCGCGGCAGCGGACGTGGCGACCCTCCCACGCGACGGGCCGATAGTCCGACGCGTGCTCCCATGGCTGCGCGCGTGCCACGGCCCGCCAAGCGGCAGGCAGGACGCACGCCATCGGCAGAGATTCCAGTCTACATCCGCGCCACAGGGACGGAACTCGAACCTGGCGACAGGGACTACATCCGGCTCAAGCTCGGGCGCAAGCTCGGCAAGTTCGCCGCTTCGATCGAGCGCGCCAGCGTGCGCGTCGAAGACATCAATGGTCCGCGCGGAGGCGTCGACAAGTGCTGCCGTATCAAGGTGGTGCTGAGCGGCTTGCCCAGCGTCATGGCGGAGGAGCGTCGCGATACCGTGCAGGCGGCGGTGGATGCCGCCCTCGCGACTGCGGAACGTGCGGTTCGCACCCCCGTACGACGGCGGCGTACGCAGCCGATCAGGCGTCGCAATGCATCGGAGTTGCAGACGCTCGACCTGGTATGAGTTCCACCACCTGTACGAGCCTCAGCGTGGAACGAGGCGAGCAACCAGGTCGACGAAACCGTCCACGTAGGCCTGCAGGAATGCGCGCGTATCGGCACTGGTAAAGTCGCCGTCCACGCCGATGAGGTCGGGCTTGAACTGGATATAGGCCTCGCCGCCCTGGACGACGGCGCCCAAGATGCCGAGGATCTGTCGCAAGTGCTGCTGGCCGACAGCGGTGCCGATGGCGCCAGGCGTCGTGCCGGTAATCGAGGTCGGCTTGCCGCGCCAGACGTTCTTATCCATGGGTTTGGAGCCCCAATCAATCGCATTCTTCAGCACCGCCGGCAGCGAGCGATTGTGCTCAGGCATGACCACGGCGATGGCGTCTGCCGCGGCAATCTCGCCGGTGAAGCGTACGACCTCGGCGGGTCGGTCGCCCTCCAGGTCCATGTTGTACATCGGTAGATCATCGATGCGCGGGTAACTGGCTTCAAAGTCGTCGGGCAGCAGCCGCGCCATGGCTTCGGCCAGCTTGCGGTTGATGGATTCGCGCCGGTTGCTACCGACGACGATGGCGAGACGGTACTTTGCCATGACGAACGTCCTGTGGAATGCGTGCGACAAGTATACGCACGCCTGCTCGGCCGGGCACGGGTACCACAATGATGCATCCCGGATCTGCAACTACGCGTCATGGCGCAGCGGCTTCGGTGAAGCGTAACGGTGCACGAGGGCTGCGCAGGCAGTCGTTCTGGATGCCGAAACACAGCTGCAGGTCCTGCCGTGTCCCAGCGAACAATAGCCCCAGCCCCGACGGCGAGTCACTCGCGCTCTATATAATGCATAAATTATATTACTAGTATATAACTCTACGATTATATATTGAATATATAACCTAATGGTTATATATTGTAGCCATGGATGCTCTCCTCCTGCAAAGTCCTTCGCAACTTTCGCTGCATCTGAAGTCTTTGCGCAAATCGCGCAAGATGACTCAGGCCGATATGGCGAAGCACCTGCGCATCACCCAAGCACGCTATTCCGACATAGAGCGGAATCCAGAACTGATCGCCACCGGACGGCTTCTGGAGATACTGGCCATCCTCAGAGTAGATGTCCTGCTCAAACTGCGTCCACCGGAAGCAACGCGCAAGCCGACGCCTCCCCCGACTCATCGAGGTGAGGACTGGTGAACATGCTCGGCGTGTGGATGAATGGCCGGTATGTAGGCGCGTGGCAGCAAGTGAGCGGCGGTCGTGACCGATTCACGTATGACAAAGGGTGGATCTCAGACCCGCAAGGTCGTGCGCTCTCTCTATCGTTGCCGATGACTTCGGACGCGACGATCACCTCTGAGTTGGTCCGGCACTACTTCGATAACCTACTGCCGGACAGTCAGGGGATTCGAGATCGGCTCCGCACTCGATTCAATACTCGATCCGCAGACACCTTCGACCTGCTTGAGGCGATCGGCCGCGACTGCGTGGGCGCCGTGCAACTTCTGCCTGAAGGCGAAGAGCCCACAGGTTGGGACACGCTCGATGTGCAGCGACTCAAGCCCAAGGAGATCGTGGCCATCTTGAGGGCTGTTCCGACGAGCTCGGCGGCGCTCTTGGGCGGCATCGATGGCGGAGAGGGTTTTCGCATTTCACTCGCCGGGGCGCAGGAGAAGACAGCCCTTACCAAGATCGGTCGTCACTGGTATAGGCCTTTGGGATCAACCCCGACGACGCACATCCTGAAACTCCCACTGGGGTTGGTTGGCAATCGTCGACTCGATCTATCGCATTCCGTCGATAACGAGTGGCTCTGCGCGGCGTTGCTAAAGGAGTTGGGATTGCCGGTGGCGAACACGGACATCGGCCAGTTTGGCGAACAGCGTGCGCTCATCGTGGAGCGCTTCGATCGACGTTGGCAGCATGTCGGTCATCGGGATCCGCACTCACGGAATTTCGAGCCCCTCAAGGAGACATGGATTGCCCGACTACCCCAGGAAGATTTTTGCCAGGCGACCGGGCGCCCGCACACCGCGAAGTATCAGAACGAAGGAGGTCCTTCGATGCACGACATCGTGAGTGTACTCGCGCGCGCCGAGCATCCAGGAGCAGATCAGCGCCTGTTTATCTTGAGCCAACTGGTGTTTTGGATGCTCGCGGCAACTGACGGGCATGCAAAGAACTTCTCGATCTATCATCGGCGCGGCGGTAACTTCGGGCTGACGCCGCTCTATGACGTCTTATCAACGTGGCCAGTGGTGGGCAAAGCTCCCAATCAGCTGGACGTTCACGAACTAAAGCTCGCGATGGCGCTCCGCGGCAAGCGCGCCCATTACAAAATTGTTGAAATCCGACCGCGACACTTTCAGGCGCTCGCCGAGCAATATCCCGGTGCAGAGGCGTGGTCAGCGATGATCGAGTTGGCAGGCCGCGTGGAAGGAGCGGTGAAAGCAGTCGAGCAGCGACTGCCTGAGGGATTCGCAGAATCCGTATGGGTCCCAATATCCAAGGGCATACTCGAGCAGGCGACGTCCTTTCTTTCTTACGCCAAGGCGTAAGGGACGCGCAACTACTCCACCGTCACCGACTTGGCGAGATTGCGCGGTTGATCGACGTCCGTTCCTTTCAGAATGGCGCAATGGTAGGCCAGCAGTTGCAAGGGGATGGTGTAGACGGCGGGCGCCTGGAAATGGCTGACGTGCTTCGGCATGGTGATCACC
>Ga0172382_10009636_pt1 | contig 13130 bp, 10 predicted proteins | sample Leawel138RmetaG_FD_122245 | JGI IMG/M metagenome (GOLD analysis project Ga0172382, IMG submission 122245) | Leachate microbial communities from a municipal landfill in Southern Ontario, Canada - Leachate well 138R metaG | ecosystem: Engineered > Solid waste > Landfill > Unclassified | place...
GCGGAAGAGCTTGATCTCTCTTCGCTGGATGATGGGACAATCGTGCTCTCGGAAGGAGAGGGCGCAAAAGGGGTCTGGTACGCCTTCGCTCTGCGCAATCGGGGAGAGGAGCCGATAACGCGCCTCCTCGTGGCAGACCACCGTGCAGATGGTTTCACAAATCTGTTCTGGCCGCGCCCGCAGGTCATTTTTGATCGCGCGCTCACAGCAGGTGGTGAAGATCCCCAGCCACAGGCCGCGCGGACAAGGGCTGGTTTTTCCGTTTACACGCTGTTTGGCGACCCGCAGAACAGCATGACGGTTGCGTTGCATGCAGATCGCAACGGAGAGCCGGGACTTTATCTCTGGCATGAAGCCGCATGGGAAGGTTTCACCCGCCGTCTCTCCTTCATCGAAGGTGGCATGCTCGCGGTGATTGCCGCTTTCGGCATCTATATGACCGCGCTCGGCATCCTCACACGGGTAGCAGCCGCGCGCGCTACGGCAGCGGTTCTTGGCGCGGGCTTTCTGGTACTCTTTACGGAGTTCGGCTATCTCGGCAGCCTGCTCTCACTCTCGCCTTGGTGGGAACTTTTCTGCCGCACGGCAGCACTCGCGCTCTTCACTTCTGCCATCTTTACGCTGGAGCGCTTCTTCCTTGAAAGCGAGCGCCGTTCTGTCGAACTGGCGCAGGCGACGCGCTGGTTGAGCTACGCCGTTCTGGCGGGCATTCCGCTCGCGCTGTTCACCGTCTCTGGCGGCGCGCTTTATGTGCGTCTCTTTCTTGCTACGGCACTTCTCGGCGGTGCGCCGCTCGTCGTTATGGCGGCACTGCGGGGTGTGCGACCGGCGCAATTGCTCATTCCGGGGGCCGCTCTCTTCCTCATTGCGGGTTTTCTTGCTGCCTTTCATGCAGTTGGCTGGCTTGACAATTTCACAGGCACCGCGCTTGCGGGCGGGGTCTTCACTGCGGCCCTCACGCTTTTTGCGTTCGCTGCCGCCTATCACGCGCAAGGCGGTCGCCGCCGCGCCGATATCGGCACATTGCGCAGCGAGCAGCGCCATGCTTTCGCCCTCACCGGTGCGCGCATGGGTGTGTGGGACTGGGATATCGCAAGCGACAATCTCTATGTCTCGCCCTCTATCGAGGCAATGCTCGGGCTTGATGCTGGTACGCTTGAAGGCAATGAACTCGCGTGGCGCGAACATATGCACCCCGCAGACCGCGAAACCTATCGCACGGCGCTGAATGCCTATATCGGGCGGGGCAATGTTTCCTTCTCGCTCGAATTCCGCATGCGCCATTCAGACGGCGTCTTTCGCTGGGTGGCGCTGTCGGCAAGTTGTGTTGCGGGGCCTGAAAATTATGCGACGCGCTGCATCGGCACGGTGAGAGATATTTCCGCGCAGAAGCTCGCCGAAGAAAGGCTCATGCATGACAGCGTGCATGACAGTCTGACGGGCCTGCCAAACCGCGCCCTCTTCATGGACCGTATGGAGCGTGCCATTCGCCGCCGCGGTTTGCTGGAGCGCCCACGCGCCGCGCTGCTGCTGATCGATCTTGATCGCTTCAAGACAGTGAATGACAGTATCGGCCATTCAGGAGGCGACGCGCTGCTGATCGCCATTGCCCGCCGCCTTGAATCGCTCGTCACCATAGATGACACGGTCGCCCGCATTGGGGGTGATGCTTTTGCGGTACTGCTCACCACGCGCACCGAGCGTGGCGACGCACTTGCCTTTGCCGAACAGGCAAGCGAGTTTCTGCGCCAACCTATCGAGATTGCCGATCATGAAGTCTATCCGACCTGCTCCGTCGGCATCGCGATTTGCGAGGATACGCATGAGCATCCCGTCGAGCTGCTGACGGAAGCCGAGATTGCGATGTATCGCGCGAAGAAATCCGGCAAGGCACGGATCGAGCTTTTCGAGCCCGGCATGCGCAAGGATACAGATGACAGCCTCTCGCTCGAAACGGATCTGCGCCACGCCATTGAGCGGCGTGAGATGGAGGTTTATTACCAGCCCATCATGTCGCTGCATGATGGTGCGGTGCGCGGCTTTGAGGCGCTGATCCGCTGGAACCATCCGAAAGACGGGCTTCTCACACCGGACAGTTTCGTACCGCTCGCCGAAGAACTTGGCGTCATCACCGAGATCGGCCGCTTCGCACTCCGTGCCGCAAGCGAGGAACTGGCCACCTGGCAGAAACTTTTTCCGATGGAGAAGCCGCTTTTCGCAAGCGTCAATGTGTCGAGCAGGCAATTGCTGCGCCATGATCTGATCGACGACGTAAAGCGCGTGCTTAACCGCATCGACATTGAGCGTGGGTCTCTGAAGCTCGAAGTGACGGAATCTCTCGTCATGGAGAATCCGGAATTTGCCGCCAACATGCTTCGTCGCCTCAAGGAGTTGGGCGCTGGTCTTTCGCTTGATGATTTCGGCACCGGCTATTCAAGCCTGAGCTATCTGCAACGCTTCCCCTTCGATACGCTGAAGGTGGATCGCTCCTTCGTGGCTGGTATGTCGGCGGATCGTGAAACGCCGCTCATCATCCGCTCCATGGTCACGCTGGCGCATGACCTCGGCATGGAGGTTGTGGCGGAGGGGACGGAAAGCGAGACGCAGGCCGCTGATCTGCGCGCCATGGGATGTGACTATGGGCAGGGCTATTATTTCGGCCAGCCCATGCGCGCGGCTGAGGCGCTCGATTTCATCGCGCATCACTGGAAGCGATAAGCCTCCTCAGGCGTGACCCGCATCTGCCGACAGAAGCGAAATGTCGATGCCGAGCTTTGCAAGTGCGCCATCATATTTCGCGTCGAGATCGAGCCCGAAAAGAAGCTCGGGGTCGGGGTCACAATGGAGCCAGCCATTCGCCTGGATTTCCGCATCAAGCTGTCCCGGTGCCCATCCCGCATAGCCGAGTGCGAGGAGCGCGCGGGCCGGGCCGGCGCCGGAAGCCATGGCGCGGAGAATATCGACACTTGCCGTGAGGCCGACATCTTCATCGACCGGCAGCGTTGATTCTTCCGAGAAGTAATCCTGCGTGTGGAGCACAAAGCCACGCCCGACTTCCACCGGGCCGCCCGCAAGCACGGGGCATCTGATCTCATTTGCGCGCCGGTCGCCGGAGACGGGAATGGCAAGCCGCTCCAGCAAATCAGGGAAAGTTACATTGTTCGCAGATTTGTTCACGACGATACCCATGGCACCGTCGGGATTGTGGACGCACATATAAATGACCGTGCGCTCGAAGCGATCATCGCTCATGCTCGGCATGGCGATCAGCATCTTGCCTTCAAGAAAGCCGTCTTCGTCGGGGCGATAGGTCAGACCGGACGACATAAGGCTCATGGCGTACACTGCCTCCGTGTCGATGGGCGCAACAGGCGCCTGATGTTGAAATCCTGCACTTTCGCGCGTCGGATGTCACGTCTGTCCGCCTCTGATGACAAAGCCGTCATGTGTGCGGCAGCGTGATTGCGACTATTATGGCAACAGGATGATGGCGGCTTCGCGGCAGCATGAGGGGCGATGACGAAGGCAGGGTTAATGAGGAAAGTGCAGGCTCTCGCGCTTTTCATGGGCTTTACGGCGGCAACCCTGATGGCGCCACCGGCGGCGCATGCGCGTGGGGCAGAAGCCGTGACGCGGATTTCGTTATTGGCTGGGCCGGATGCGCATGATGGCGCGCCCTTCCTTGCTGGCCTTGAACTCGACCTCGCTCCGGGCTGGAAAACTTATTGGAAGCGGGCGGGCGATTCGGGCTTTGCGCCGCACTTCGACTGGTCCGCTTCGGAGAATGTTGCGACTGTCGATCTGCGCTGGCCAGCGCCACGTCGCTTCGATGAGCCGGGCGACACGACTTTCGGCTACAAGGGTGAAGTGATTTGGCCGCTGCTTGTTGAGCCTGTTGATGCAAACGCGCCAGTGGCGCTTCGCCTGACGGTGCAGTATGGCGTCTGCGCAACTATCTGCATTCCCCGTCAGGATGACATTGAACTTGTGATACCGCCTTCATCGACTGAAGGAAGTGCGCGCGCTGAAAATGCAGCCGCACCGAAACTCCGCGCTGCCCTTGCGCGTGTGCCGGTGCCCGCCGCCGATCCTGGCATTCTGGATATTCGCTGGCGGGAAGATGCCGCCCCCACGCTCGAGATGGAACTGAAAGGCTGCGGCACCGGTTGTGTGCCGCCGCAACTGGTGGTCGAGGAGCCACGCCATATCTGGTTCGGCCAGCCCGAGATCAGGCGACACGGCAATAATGTCCGCTATTCCATGCCGGTCGAGGTGCTCTCCCCCGGCATGATCGAGGGCGAAGAGCTTGTCGTCATTCTTTCGGATGAAAAAGAGGCGCTGCTCTTCCGTCTGAAAATGTGACGCGGGGGAGACTGGTGCCGCCCCGCGAATGGGGCTTTAATGCGGCCCTTATTCTGCGGGCACCGATCCCGCGCCGATAGCACCCCGGAAACAGGAGGAGGTTCCCATGGCCATCAATGTCGGAGACAAGATACCCGAAGCGACCCTGATGCAGTTGACGGATAAGGGTCCGGCCCCTGTGAAGACGGGCGATTTTTTCAAGGGCCGCAAGGTCGTGGTCTTTGCGCTGCCCGGCGCGTTCACGCCGACCTGCTCCAACCAGCACCTTCCCGGCTTCGTGAAGAGCGCCGATGATATTCGCGCCAAGGGCGTGGATGAAATCGTTTGCCTCTCCGTCAACGATGCTTTCGTGATGGGTGCGTGGGGCAAGCAACAGGGTACGGATGGCAAGGTCACCATGCTGGGCGACGGCAATGGCGATTTCACCAAGGCTCTTGGCCTCGATTTTGACGGCTCGGGCTTCGGCATGGGCACGCGTTCGTTGCGCTATTCCATGCTGGTGGATGATGGCGTCGTAAAGAGCCTCAACAAGGAACAGAACCCGGGCGAGGCGAAAATCTCCGGCGCTGAAAATATTCTGAGCCAGCTCTGATCCGACCAGCGAAACAGATGAAGGCAGCCTCTTGTGAAAGGGGCTGCCTTTTTCTTTTCGCAGCGTGTGGCTTATCTGAGGAGGTAAGGCGCCATGCCCTGCCGGGCGAGCGCATCGGCACGGTCATTTTCGGGGTGATCCGAATGCCCCTTCACCCAATGCCATGAGACGTCGTGCCGCTCGATCGCTGTTTCGAGGCGTTGCCAGAGTTCGGCATTTTTCACCGGCTTCTTTGCGGCTGTCTTCCACCCGTTTTTCTTCCAGCCGTGAATCCATTTGGTGATGCCATCCTTCACATAGATCGAATCCGTGTGAATGCGCACTTTCATGCCCCGCTTCAGTGCTTCGAGCCCCTGAATGGCTGCCGTCAGCTCCATGCGGTTATTCGTGGTGACCGCCTCGCCGCCGCAAATCTCTTTCTCATTTCCCTTGTAAAGCATGAGAACGCCCCAGCCACCCGGCCCCGGATTGCCCGAGCAGGCACCATCCGTATAAAGATCAACGACATCATCGCTCATGCGTCGAGTCCATAGCCCGTAGGCGATGTGATGCTGCGGTGGAAACGAAGGCGCAGGAGATATTCATTCGGGTTCTTCGGCCTGACAAATGCGCCTTCCGGATGGTTGATCCAATCATAAAGCCGCGTCAGCAGAAAGCGCATCGCAGCTCCCCGCGCGAGGAGGGGAAGGGCAGCCAACTCATCCTTGCCCATCGGGCGCACTTGCGCATAGGCCTGAAGCAGACCGCGCGCCTTGGTGATGTTGAAGGCCCCATCTTCTTCAAAGCACCATGCATTGAGGCAGATGGCGAGGTCATAGGCGAAAGCGTCATTGCAGGCGAAATAAAAGTCGATAAGGCCGGAAAGTCTGTCACCAATGAAGAACACATTGTCGGGGAAAAGATCGGCATGAATGACGCCGGAGGGAAGATGGCGCGGCCAGTCCCTCGATAGTTCGGCAAGTTCTTTTTCAATCTCTGCCGCAAGGCCGGGCTTGTAGCCGTCGATCCCGTCGCGGCAGGAAAGAAACACTCCCCGCCAGCCTTCAACATCGAGGGCATTACGGCGTGAGAGCACAAAGCCGTCTCCTGCGAGATGGAGATCTGCGAGTGCTCGCCCCACTTCAACGCAATGGCGTGGCTGCGGCCTGCGAACGGAAACACCATCAAGAAAGGAGATGATCGCCGCCGGGCGACCGGCTAGATGACCCTGCATCTCACCCGCCCTGTTGCGGATCGGCGTCGGGCAGGTGAGGCCGCGTTCCGCCAGATGGTTCATCAGGCCGAGAAAGAAAGGCAGTTCCTCTTCCACCACACGCTTTTCATAAAGGGTGAGAATGTAGAACCCATTATTCGTATGAAGAAGAAAGTTGGAGTTCTCGACACCTTCAGCAATTCCCTTGAAGGAAAGCAGATCACCCAGATCATATGTGGCGAGAAAAGCACGCAGCTCCTCGTCGCTGACTTCGGTGTAGACCGCCATACCGCCCCCGTCAGCCTGCCAGCACGCGCGGAAGCTTGAACTGCACCGCCTCACGCCGCACGGACACTTCCTCGACCGTCACATCGAAGCGCTCCTTGAAGGCAGTGATGACTTCATTGACGAGAATATCCGGGGCACTTGCTCCTGCGGTAAGCCCGACAGTCGCCGGATTTCCGAGCGCCGCCCAGTCAATATCGGCGGCCCGTTGAACAAGCGCGGCATAGGCGCAGCCGGAGCGTTCGGCCACTTCGACAAGTCGCATCGAGTTGGACGAGTTCGGCGCGCCAATAACGAGCATCGCGTCCACCCGCGGCGCAATTTCCTTCACCGCTTCCTGCCGGTTCGTGGTGGCGTAACAGATATCTTCTTTGTGCGGCCCCGCGATGGAAGGGAAGCGACGGCGCAGCACGGCAACGATCCCTGCTGTGTCATCAACGGAGAGCGTGGTCTGCGTCACAAAGGCGAGCTTTCCCGGATCATGTGGTTCGAATGTTTCCGCATCTGCAATCGTCTCGATCAGCTTCACGCTGCCTTCGGGCAATTGCCCCATTGTGCCTATGACTTCGGGGTGGCCGGCATGGCCGATCAGCACAATTTCAAGCCCGCGCGCGTGGAGCCGCTCGGCTTCCACATGAACCTTGGAAACGAGAGGGCATGTCGCATCGAGATAGAAGAGTTCCCGCGCTTGCGCTTCTGCGGGCACAGATTTCGGAACACCATGCGCGGAGAAGATGACCTTCGCGCCTTCCGGCACTTCGTCCAGTTCCTCCACGAAGATGGCGCCCTTGCGCTCCAGATCTTCCACCACATAGCGATTGTGAACGATCTCATGGCGCACATAGACGGGTGGGCCATATTTTTCCAGCGCGAGTTCCACGATCTGGATTGCCCTGTCCACGCCCGCGCAAAAGCCGCGCGGACTTGCAAGCAGCAGCGTCAGGGGGGGCTTTGCCGGTCTATCGTTCATGTCGTCTGCTCTGGGCGAGCTTTGCTGACCCGCTGGAATTTCGTCTTCGGAGAAGCGCCTTCTCCGCCTTGTGACTTTGAGGCCACTCCGATAGAGTTTCGGCGCCGCCGGGGTGCTCGGACCTTGCCTAACCATATGAAATGCAAGGCTTTAGGGGCCACCCCTGCCGGGTAATAGAGGGGCCCGCTGAGGGAAAGTCAAGAAAGCCTGCCCGCTGCGGCGGCCAATCCTGCAAACAGATCGAGTGTGCCATATGCCGTCTCCGACCGTGCTTCGCCGACCGCTGAACTTCTCTCGCCGCGTGTCCCGTGCGCCTCTGCTGGCCACACTTGCGGCGCTTGCGCTGGCAGGCTGTGGCATGTTCGGAAGCAGCACCAAGGAGGGAGGAACCCCCCTTTATCCATGCCCGGCAGTGGGCATCCTGCAGGAAACCGAAAACATCACGCTGGTGCGCGGCACAGGCGCCGATCTCACCGATGTTATCCTAAGGGCAGAGATGGGAAGGGTGGTGTCGAAATGCACCTACAATACGAGCGATTCTACCATCACCGTTGATCTTGCCTTTGACGGCATCGCGGAGCTTGGGCCTGCCGCCAACTCGCGTGAATTTACGTTGCAGACTTTCGTGGCTGTCACGCGCCGCTACAGTGCCTTCGACAAAAAGCAGATTTACAATGTCCCTGTCGTCTTTGAGGCGGGCCAGCGGCAGATGCGCTTTGTTCAGTCGGTTGACGGGACAGTGCTGCCCTATGGCGAGAATGCGGATGGCCGCATCTACCAGATTCTGATCGGCTTCCAGCTCACGCCGGAGCAGCTTCAGTACAACCGGAAGATGCCTTATTCCGCTATTCGCTAGGATAAAGACGTCAGAAATGGGGGCAGAATTTCCTCGTTTGACTCTGGCGGGGCCGTCCATATTATCTGCCAGACACAGATGAACTCTGCGGGAGAGACCGGAGCTGGCTGAAGCTGGTATACCGGAGCCGAAGGAGCAACCGCCCCGGAAACTCTCAGGCAAAAGGACCGCAGGGGGATGAATCTCTGGAAAGCAGGCCGGAACCGATAATCCGGTCTCACCGAAGGGCGCAAGCGGCAGGCGACTCCCTGCCGCGAAATCTCTCAGGTTCCGCGACAGAGTGGGGCGCTGCAAGCGGAGAATTCCGCCGGGTAGCGGGCCACCTCGATTCGTGAAATCCCAACGGGCAACCGGCGGACGGAACCTGGAAGATCATGATGGAAACTCTCAAAACAACGCCTCTCCATGCGCTGCATGTGGAACTTGGCGCGAAGATGGTTCCCTTCGCAGGCTATGACATGCCCGTGCAGTACCCTACGGGCGTACTCACCGAGCATCTTCATACGCGCGAGGCGGCGGGGCTTTTTGACGTGTCTCATATGGGACAGGCCTTTCTGAAGGGGCCGGACCATGCAACGGTCGCAGCCGCGCTCGAAGCGCTTGTCCCCGGCGATATCCGCGATCTCGCGGTCGGCGCGATGCGCTACACGCTGTTCCTGAATGACAAGGGCGGCATCCGCGATGACTTCATGGTCACGCGGATGGAAGAGGATGGCGTCCTCTATCTTGTCGTGAATGCAGCCTGCAAGGATGCAGATTTCGCGCATCTCGAAGCCAATCTTCCTGCAGGCGTAACACTGGAGCGCCTTGAGAAGCGCGGCCTGATCGCCCTTCAGGGGCCGAAAGCTGTTGAAGTGCTTGCCCGTTTTGCCCCTGACGCCACCTCGCTCGGCTTCATGACATGCACCGAAATGGATGTGGCCGGTGCGCCCTGCCTTGTGAGCCGCGCAGGCTACACGGGCGAGGATGGTTTCGAGATTTCCGTTCCTGAGGCAGAGATGTTATCGCTGGTGAAGAAGCTCTTCGTGGAAGCGGAGGTGAAGCCCATCGGTCTTGGCGCGCGTGATTCGCTGCGCCTTGAGGCAGGGCTTTGCCTTTATGGTCACGACATTGACGAGGAGACGACGCCGGTTGAGGCGGGCCTCACCTGGACGATCGCCAAGCGCCGCCGCGAGGAAGCGAATTTCCCCGGCGCGAAAATCATTCTCGACCAGATCGCAAATGGCGCGGCGCGCAAGCGTGTGGGCATTTTGCCAGAAGGTAAGGCGCCTGCCCGCGAAGGCACGGAAATCACCGATGCGTCAGGTCGCAAGATCGGCTTGGTCACAAGCGGCGGCTATGGGCCGACTATAGGCGGGCCGATTGCAATGGGCTATGTCGAGACGCCATTTGCGAAAGTGGATACCGCAATCGACCTCATGGTACGGGGGAAGGGGCGTCCGGCGAAGGTTGCGCCGATGCCTTTTGTGACAAAACGTTTCCACAAGCCGGACTGAAGAGCGCGGCGGATAAAAAATCAGAGGAATTACAGATGAGCGACATTCGTTTTACGGATCAGCATGAGTGGGTGCGCCTTGATGGTGACATCGCCACTATCGGCATCAGCGACTATGCGCAGGAGCAGCTTGGGGACGTGGTGTTCGTCGAACTGCCGGAAGTGGGCAAGGAGCTTGCGGTGGGCGACGAAGCAGCCGTTGTTGAAAGCGTCAAGGCGGCGAGCGAGGTCTATACGCCTGTCACCGGTGAAGTCATTGATGTGAACACCGATCTCGAAGCAACGCCCGCCGGCGTCAACGAGGATGCGCTGGGCGATGGCTGGTTCATCAAGCTGCGCATCTCTGATCCCTCCGAACTCGACAAGCTGATGGACGAAGCGGCCTATGCCGAATTCGTCGAGAGCCTCCAGTAAGGCAAACATCTCAACGGACCAACCGCCCCGAGGGCGAAAGGAACTGCGAAGCCATGCGTTACCTGCCACTGACAGATGCTGACCGGCGCGACATGCTCGGTGTCATCGGCGCGAAAAGTGTCGATGAACTGTTCCGCGACGTGCCTGAAAGCGCCCGCCGCGAAGGACTGGTCGATCTGCCACGCCGGAAAGGTGAGCTGGAGGTCGAACGTCTGCTGGGTCGCATGGCCGCAAAGAATGTGGCGGCGGGCTCCGTGCCTTTCTTTGTCGGCGCAGGCGCCTATCGCCACCACGTTCCGGCATCGGTGGATCATCTGATCCAGCGCTCGGAATTCCTCACCTCCTACACGCCTTATCAGCCGGAAATCACGCAGGGCACGCTGCAATATCTCTTCGAGTTCCAGACACAAGTGGCAATGATCACCGGCATGGAGGTGGCGAACGCCTCCATGTATGACGGCTCGACGGGCTGTGGCGAGGCGGTGCTCATGGCACATCGCGTGACCAAGCGGCGCAAGGCGGTGCTCACAGGCACGCTCCACCCGCAATATGCAGAAGTGGTGAAGAACCTTTCGGAGTTTGGCGGGTATGAACTCGAAATCATGCCGCCAGCTCTTCCGGGTGAAGCTTTCGATGTGGCGGATCGCATTTGCGACAAGACAAGCTGCATCGTCGTGCAGACGCCGGACTTCTTCGGCGAACTGCATGACCTGCGCGCCATTGCCGACGCCGCCCACGCAAAGGGCGCGCTGCTGATTGCCGTGGTGCCGGAAATCGTCTCGCTTGGTGCTGTCACACCGCCCGGCGAAATGGGGGCGGATATTGTGGTGGGCGAGGGCCAGTCCATCGGCAACGGCCTCAACTTTGGCGGCCCTTATGTCGGCCTCTTTGCCACGCGCGAGAAGTTCGTTCGCCAGATGCCGGGCCGCCTCTGTGGTGAAACGGTTGATGCCGAAGGCAATCGCGGCTTTGTGCTGACGCTCTCCACGCGCGAACAGCATATCCGCCGCGAAAAGGCGACTTCGAATATCTGCACCAATTCCGGTCTGTGCAGCCTCGCCTTCACTATCCACATGTCGCTGCTGGGCGAGGAAGGTTACAAGCGCCTGGCCCGCATCAACCACGCTGCGGCATCAAAGCTTGCGGCACTTCTTGCGAATGTGCCGGGCGTCGAAGTTTTGAACCGCACCTTCTTCAACGAATTCACCATGCGCCTGCCAAAGCCGGCTGCGGAAGTAGTGGATGCGCTGGTGGAGAAGGGCGTGCTGGGCGGCGTTCCCGCATCGCGCCTCTGGCCAGACCGGCCCGAGGTTGAAAACCTTCTCATCGTCGCCTCGACGGAGATCAATACGGATGATGACCGCGCCGCATATGAAGCCGCGCTGAAAGAGGTGCTCTGATGTCCGGTATGAACAGGCAGGGTCGTCCGACCTCGATCAGCAACACAGCGCATAGCGGTTCGCGCAACACCACCTTTACCGGCAATCGCGCGCTGGAGCTTGAAGAGCCGCTTCTCTTCGAGATCGACAATCCGGGTGCGTGCGGTGTGGATTTGGATGAACCGGAAGGCTTCACGTCGCATCTCGGAGTGTTGGAGCGGAAGGGCCGCATCGGCCTGCCGAGCTTGTCCGAGCCGGAAGTCGTGCGCCACTATGTGCGGCTTTCCTCGAAGAATTACTCGATTGATGCGGGGCTTTATCCGCTCGGCTCCTGCACGATGAAGCACAATCCGCGCCTCAACGAAAAGATGGCGCGGCTTCCGGGCTTTGGTGATGTACATCCGCTTCAGCCGCAGCAGACGGTGCAGGGCGCAATCGAACTGATGAGCGAACTCGCCCATTGGCTGCGTGAACTGACCGGCATGCCGGGCGTGGCGCTTTCGCCTAAGGCGGGCGCTCATGGCGAACTTTGCGGCATGATGGCCATTCGCGCAGCACTCATGGCGCGTGGCGAGGATGCGCAGCGCACCCGCGTACTCGTGCCGGAATCAGCCCATGGCACCAACCCCGCAACAGCAGCGCTTCTCGGCTACAAGGTGGAGGCCATTCCCGCCACGGATGAAGGCCGCGTTGATCTTGAAGCTTTCAAATCGAAGCTCGGGCCGGATGTGGCAGCCATCATGCTGACCAATCCGAATACATGCGGCCTTTTCGAGCGCGATATCGTGGATATCGCAAAGGCGGTGCATGAGGCTGGCGCCTATTTCTATTGCGACGGCGCGAATTTCAACGCGATTGTGGGTCGCGTGCGGCCGGGTGATCTCGGCATCGATGCGATGCATATCAACCTGCACAAAACCTTTTCCACGCCGCATGGCGGTGGCGGGCCGGGTGCGGGGCCGGTGGTCTTCTCAGAAGCACTCGCGCCCTTCGCCCCGCTTCCTTATGTCGTTTCTGATGAAGAAGGTTTCCGGCTCATCGAGACGAATGAAGAAGCGAAGGCCGATGGCACAACGCCTTTTGGCCGCATGACCGCTTTCCACGGCCAGATGGGCATGTTTGTGCGGGCGCTCGCCTATATGATGAGCCACGGCTCGGACGGGCTGCGTCAGGTGGCGGAAGACGCCGTGCTCAGCGCAAACTATGTGCTCGCTTCGCTGAAGGACGATATGTCGGCCTCCTTCGAAGGGCCATGCATGCATGAAGCGCTTTTTGATGATCGCTTCCTCAAGGGTACGGGCATTGAAACGCTCGATTTCGCCAAGGCGATGATCGACGAAGGCTATCACCCGATGACCATGTATTTCCCGCTGGTCGTTCACGGGGCAATGCTCATTGAGCCGACGGAAACGGAATCGAAGCAATCCATCGACCTCTTCATTGCGACGTTGAAAGATCTCGCTCGTGCTGCGAAGTCCAATGACAAGGAGCGCTTTACCGGCGCTCCCTTCATGGCACCGCGGCGCAGGCTGGATGAAACAGCGGCTGCGCGGAAGCCGGTGCTTCGCTGGGCGCCTTCGGCACC
>Ga0172382_10009638_pt1 | contig 13127 bp, 11 predicted proteins | sample Leawel138RmetaG_FD_122245 | JGI IMG/M metagenome (GOLD analysis project Ga0172382, IMG submission 122245) | Leachate microbial communities from a municipal landfill in Southern Ontario, Canada - Leachate well 138R metaG | ecosystem: Engineered > Solid waste > Landfill > Unclassified | place...
CCCATGATGGTGGAAAACCACGCCACCGGGAAATGCTGCAATCGCATCGTGAATCCTCTTGTCGTACGTCAATGTGTCGGGGAGATCGGCGGCTGCCGTTTTCCCTCTGCAAGCCAATGCCTGAGCAAGCTTCGCGCCAGGACGAGTCCAGAGTGATTGGGAATATGGCTTATTGCAAAGCTAGGGATTTGCCCGGAAGCTATGGCCTTCGTCTCGTCATGAATATGATGAATATGTCAGTATTGGCAAACCGCCCTCACACAAATGTCCGATTTGTCAGACCCCTTTTTCATGCCAAGCACGCTACAATCGCCGCATACCACTGGCGTTTTCACCATGAGCGAAAAGAGTCTCCGCTGTGAACCCGGTTGCCGCAGCTGTGGCATGCGCGACTCGGTGCTGTTCGCCGGCCTCGACGAGGCCTTGCTCGACGAGATCCAGGAGAACATCGACGATCTGCTGATCCCCCCGGGCCAGTCCGTGTATCGCATGGGCAGTCCGGGCACGGCCGCTTTCACCCTGCGAGCGGGCGTGGTCAAGCTGGTGCAATACCTTCCTGACGGCGCCCACCGTATCGTGCGCCTGGTCCGCCCGACCGACGTGTTCGGCCTCGAGGCGCTCATCGGCCAGCGTTACCAGCATGACGCCATCGTGGTGCAACGAGCGCTCCTGTGCCGCCTCCCTTCCGCGGTGCTGACCCGGCTCGACCGTGACAACCCCGGGCTGCACCAGGAACTCATGCGCCGCTGGCACCATGCACTGAGCGAGGCGGACGCATGGCTCACCGAACTTTCCACCGGTTCCGCACACCACCGCGTGGTGCGCCTGTTGCTGCGCTTGGTGGATGAACGCGGCGTGGGTCTGTGTCCACTGTTCAGCCGCAAGGACATGGGCGCCATGCTCGGTATTACCACCGAATCGGCGAGCCGCGCCGTCGCGGATCTCAAGCGCAAAGGAATTCTCACAGAATCTGCGCAGGCTTTCAGTTGCGATCCGGCTGCCTTGAAACAACTCTCCGTGGATTGATGGATTTCAATGCGCCGTACTGACGGCGCCCCATAGCATCTCCCCAAGACCGTTTCCAACCACGCGGTCTTGTGCCGTTCCACGCGGCCTTTTTGCCACCAAGGGGAGATTCATGATGCGAGCCCACCTTTACATGCTCGGAGCGGCTCTGTTCGATGAGCCGCGCCCTGAACACCACGATGCGCTACGCGCGCTGATGTGGCGGGTGATCTACCGTTCGCCCGTGGATGCGCGTTGGGTACCGCCTCTGCTCGAGATCGCCGATACGTATGAGCATGCCGATGAACTGCGTGCCGAATATGCACGCTTGTTCATACTCGGTAAGCCCAAGGTGTTGGCGCAGCCCTACGGTTCGTACTGGTTGGAAAACGAACAGACCTTGATGAGCCGCAGCACGGCAGAAGTGCGCGCGCTCATGCGTCATCACGGCGTCGACGTGGATCGTCGCAGCGGGCTGCTGCCTGATCACCTGGTTTCCGAGCTGGAATTCATGGCCTACCTTGCTGATCACCACGCACTGGAGTCCACGCTCACAACCCAGGCGACCCTGCTGCATGAACATCTGGCGGTGTGGGTGCCGCGTTTCGCGGCCGCACTGCGAGCCTGCGAGCCTCCGCTGTTCTATCGCATGGCCGCCCATTTCCTGCGCGAAGTGATCGCTTGGGATTACCGCCGTGTGCCCGCGCCGAGCCGCACCATCGCTGCCTGAACCCTCACGGAAGATCCTGCTCCGCAGCGATATGCGCGCCCCCGCGCGGGGGCGCGCGTGCTCCGTAATCCCGATTTCCTGCACTTGAACGAGAACAGATGAAGAAAAAGCCTTTTGAGCCGAGTCGCCGTGCGTTCCTCGGTGGTGCCGCCGGTGTGGCGGGTTTGGGTATCGCCGGCCTGCCAAGCCGCGCCCTTGCACGCATCGACGCGCCGCATGCGGCGGAGACACTCAAGCCGAGCACCGAAGTATTCGGCTTCTGCGACATGTGTTATTGGCGTTGTGGCGTGAAGGTGCGCGTGCGCGACGGCCGTGCCGTGAAGATCGACGGCAACCCGGAACATCCCAACAACTACGGCGTGGTGTGTGCAAAGGGTAACGCGGGCCTCATGGCTGCGTACGACCCCGATCGCTTGAAGTTTCCCATGCTGCGCGTCGGTGCCCGCGGTGAGGGCAAGTGGGCACGCATTTCCTGGGATGAGGCGCTCGATCGCGTGGCGGACGGCCTCACACAGATCAAGGCCAAGTACGGGGCCGAAGGCTTGGCAATGATCGGCCACGGCACCTGGGAAAAACCATATCACCGCCTCGCCCACGCCTTCGGTACACCCAACACCACCAGCCCCGTATTCGGTCTGTGCTGTGGTCCGCGCGGTGTCGGCAACATGCTTGTGGTGGGGCGCAATCTCACCGGCAACGAAACGGTGGACCTGCAGAACAGCCGCTACGTGCTCATGTTGGGGCGCAACATCGCTGAGTCGCTGCACAACGGCGAAACCAAGGCGTGGGTGGAAGGCGTCGCGCGCGGTGCCAAGGTGGTGTACGCCGATCCGCGCTTTACCATCACGGCATCCAAGGCACAGGAGTGGCTGCCTATCCGCCCGCTCACCGATCACGCCTTCCTGCTCGCCCTGATCCACGTGGTGATCGAGGAAGAACTCTACGATCGTGACTTCATCACCACCTACGCCACCGGCCTCGACGAACTGAAACGCCGCGTTGCGCGCTATACGCCCGAATGGGCCGAAGCGGAAACCGAGATCCCGGCCGCCACCACCCGCCGCATTGCCCGTGAAATGGCCGCGCAGGCACCTGCCGTGCTGGTGTATGCACCGCGCCGCCTGACGCGCAGCACCAACGACCTCGGCACGGCCGTGGCGATTTCCGTCCTCAACTCGCTGTTCGGCGTGTGGGACCGCAATGGCGGCGTGTTCACACCCCAGGGTTTCCCGCTGCCGGAGCCGACGCTGCCGGAATACCCGCATGCCAATGCGCCGCGTGCGGATGGCGCAGGTGACCGTTGGCCGCTGGCCAATGTGGACTACGGCCTGACCAACGAGATGTGGAAGGCCATCGCGAATCAGCAGCCCTATCCCGTCAAGGGACTCATCACCGCGGGCGGTAACGGCTTCGCCAACAGCACCGATTACGCCACCGTGCGCAAGGCGCTGGAGAACCTGGACTTCTACGTGGCGGCCGATATCACGCCCAACGAGATGAATGCCTATGCAGACATCCTGTTGCCGGAGGCCAGCTACCTGGAGCGCTATGACGACTTGCAGACGGGCGGTGCCCGCGAGGGCTTCGTTGCCATCCGCATGCCGGCCATGGCGCCGCTGCACGACACACGCGATGCCTGGAGTATCTGCAAGGGCATCGCCGGGCGCATCGGTCTGGGCGATTACTTTCCGCACGAGAGCGTCGCCGATCTGATCGATGAACGTCTGCGCAAGGTGGGCCTGTCACGCGCGGAACTGGAACAGAAGGGCGTGATCACCATCCCCGCGGATCCCGCGAAGAACTTCCCGCGCGAGCACGGTGGCACCTCGGTGTTTGCCACGCCGAGTGGCAAAGTGGAACTGGTGCCGAGCGGGCTTGAGCGCCTGGGCATGCTCGATGCACTCGACTACGAGGCGCAGGTACGACCGGCAGAAGGTGAGTTCCACTTTACCTTCGGACGCATCGGCGTTCATACCCACGCACGCACCCAGAACAATCCATGGCTCGCGGACCTGATGCGAGAGAACGTGCTGTGGATCCATCCCGACGCGGCGGCGCCGCGGGGCATCAGCGATGGTGATCAGGTGAGCGTCACGGACCGCAAGGGACGCACTGTGCGCCTGGCCGCCAAGGTGACCAAGCGTATTCGCCATGACACGGTGTTCATGGTGCATGGCTTCGGTCACTTCGACCCGCGCATGACCACTGCCTATGGGCGCGGTGCGGCCGACTCGGAACTGGCTTCCGCCGATCAGGACCAGCGCCTCGGAACGATCAGCATGGGGCGCGGGCTGGTACGGGTGGAAAAGGCATGAATGCGGCGGGCCAAGGCAGCACGGGCCCAGCGCCGACGGTCGTCAGCGTCGGCGAGTAACGAGAACGTTATCCGTAGGTCGGGTGAGGCAAGCCGTAACCCGACCATGGCTGAATCGCCGGGTGGTGCCCTGCGCATCGACCCGGCTTAGCAAACTGGAGATGAGTTTGAAGACTGAGCGTTACGTGATGCTTGCGGACATTACCCGCTGCATCAATTGCAAGGCCTGCGTGGTGGCGTGCCGCGCCGAGTGGCAGACTCCGCTGGGCTATTCGCGCGACTGGGTGAAGGAAGTGGAGCTGTCCACTGCCGACGGTTTTCCTGTCGTACAGTTGTTCCCCGGACGTTGCCAGCACTGCGACGATGCCCCGTGCGTGGAGGCCTGTCCGTCGGGCGCCGCGTGGAAGCGCGCGGACGGTATGGTGCTGGTGGACGACGAGCTTTGCTCGGGTTGCGAACTGTGCGTGCCGGCCTGCCCCTACGAGGCCCGCTGGCTCAACCCCGAGACCAATACCATTTCCAAATGCACCTTCTGCCAGCCGCGCGTGGACGAGGGATTGCAGCCGGCCTGTGTGCAGACCTGCGTGGGCGGTGCGCTCAAATTCGGCGATGCCAACGATCCCGCATCGGAAGTGAGCCGTTTGCTGCGCGAGAAGGATTGGGTGCAGCTCACCACGCAGGAGGTGCCCGGCGGCACGAGTCATTACTACCACACCGGCGGCGCGCCGCTGCCCGCAGAGGTTCTGCCGCGTCCCGTAGGACAGCACCTGCAGGCGAAGATCCTGAGTGATGTGGTGAATCCGGCGGCCGGTATCGGCATCGGCGGCATGGTTGCGGCATTCCTGGGTGCCGGTGTCAAGAAGATCATCGACCGTCGTAATGCGCTGGCGGGCGGCGAGGAGAAGGGACATGAGTGAACGACGCGAACCGCGCATGGTCTGGGTGCGCGACCTGTGGACCATCCGCCTGCACTGGTTCAACGCCGTGTGCTGGGCGCTGCTGGTGGCAAGCGGCCTGGCCGTCATATCCGGTGACAGCCTGCGGCTGGCGCCGGCGTTCTGGGCCAGCTTCGTGCAGAACCTGGTGGGCGGCAACGCGGTGGTGATCACCGGCCACGGCCTCGTCGGCCTCGCCTGGGTTATCGGCATCGCCCTGTTCGTGCTGGTGCGCTGGCGTGGGGTGGTGAAGCCCTTCCTGCGCGGGGTGCTGTCGCTTACCCCCGGGCGTGTGCTGAATGACTTGCGCTTCACGGTTGTCACCCTGGCAAGGCTGTTCGGCCTGATGAAGCAGGTCGAGCTGGAGCCGCAGGGCCGTTACAACGGCGCACAGCGTCTGCTCGGCACGATGATCATCCTCGCTTCGGTGGTCATCGCTGTCTCCGGTCTCTATTTGTTCTTTGCACCCAAGCTGTTCTCCTTCGCCGCCTCGCCGCTGTTCGGGGCACTGTTCAGAACGGCCCTGGTGGTGCACGCCGCGGCAGTGTTTCTCGTGCTCATCGGCTTGGTGGCGCACATCTACTTCGCTGTGGTGGAGGAGCGTGAATCCCTGGAAGGTATGAAGAGCGGCTATGCGTCGGTGGAGTTCATCCATCACCACAATCCGCTGTGGTATGAGCAGTTGAAGCGCGAGGGCAAGATTTGAGCAGACGAGGGCAGGGGCGCAGCCGGTGGAGCCGTTGGGGTGCGGCGGATGTGCTCGGGTCCGAGGAGGCAAGATGTTGAAAAAGGAAGTGATCGAGGGCAGGTACCCGGTAAGCACGCTGGAGATCGGCAAACCGGGTGCCTATGCAGATGCCGATGCGGTGGTGGAAGCCATTCTGCGCCGTATCGAGGAACACCCGAAGGCAAGACTCATCGCGGTGTTCGATCACCTTGAGCACACCTGGGAAATAGGCGGGGATATCGCACCGGAAGTGATTGCGGCGCGTCATGTGATTTTCTGTCTCGGGCTGAACCTCCCAGGTCCGACGGCCATGGCGCTACGCCCGCGCGCCATCGCCGTCACGGAGTTGAGGGACCGTTTCGTAATCAATTTCATGGAAACGCCCGCTGCCGAAGTGAACGACGCCATGGCGCGCTGGGTGATTTCCCTCGTGGAGGAACGATGATGAGAATCGCGGTGACGAGCCAGAATTTCCGGACCATCACCGGCCACGCCGGCAAGACCCGCCGCTTTCTGGTGTTCGAGGCCGATGCCAATGGTGAACCTGTGGAAGTGGAGCGCCTCGATCTGCCCAAGGAGCTTTCGTTTCACGAATTTGCGGGGAACGGTGCACATCCGATCGACGGCATGGACATTATCATCACCCAAAGCTGCGGCTTCGGTTTCACCCGCCGTCTGGCGGCGCGCGGCATCCAGGTGTTGGTGACATCGGAGGACGATCCCGTCGGTGCCGTGCGCCTGGTGCTACGGGGCGAGCCCCTTCCGGCGCCGGATATGCGCGCCTCGCACAACCACGATCACGGCCATGACCATAGCCACCACGGTGGCTGTGGCTGCAATCACGGCTGAGCAGGATTCGCTGGTTGGGTTGTCGCGCGGGCCATGGCCCGCGCGGCATAGATGAGATTGACGGCGTCATACACCGTGACGCAGCCGTGCGCGGCGATGCACTCGCGTTGTCGGGTGGACAGCGGTGCATTGTCCGCCACGGCGACCTCCACCGCGGAGAGCAGCGACTGGCCTGCGGGGGCGCCGGCGTGGGGTACCAGCCAGCCCGGCAGGGGACGGAGCTCATCCAGGGAGTGGATCGGGCGCGGCTCCACGGCCACCTCGTTTTCGAACGCCCAGGCGGAAAATTCCAGGCCCGAGAAATCCGCGCAGAGTTGGCGCCAGCGCACCAGCGCCCAGGCGAAGAACAGGCCGAACACCAGCAGCAGCACCTGGGCCGACAGCACCGGTACCGGCGGGAAAAATGCCGCCGGCGCCACGTGCACGGTGAGGATGCCGCTCAATAGCAGGCGCGCCAGGCAGCGCCGCCGCAGGCGGTTCGCTCGCTCGGCCACCTCATCGAGTTCCTCGATGCGCTCCATGTCGCACTCCCGAGGCCGCTACTGCGAAAACCATAGGCCACCGCACGCCGGCTTTCAGCCGGCAGCGGGCCAGCCTACGCGCCCCTACCTGCGGCGCGCACCAGAAACTCATGATGACTGATCACTTCGGCAGCATGCCCGGGCACTCCCTGCCGTTGCCTACGCCGCCCCACGCCACCGCCATGGGCTGAAACCCCGCTCTCGTGGCGAGCCATCGGCGTCCGTGCCGCCGGTGGTCAGTTTCATCCCACCTTCGGTAAATCACTGCGCAGCGCGGGGGCCCGGGCACTCGCGCGGGCACCGTTCCGTCAAGCCTTCTCCTTGGCGGCATCGTTCTTGCAGAAGTGCATCACAGCTGCAAGTGCCGGCGCGGCCGGACAACGGAGGAGGAAAACACACTTATGGTTCCAACGCATTGGACGGGGATGCCGCGGGTCCGCCCGTGCTGGCTGATCGCCGTGGTCTTGGCCATGTTCGCCGCGACCGGATGCATGCCCGGCGGCGATTCGGATCGGCGTAGCGCCAATGTGGAGGACGGCCAGGGGCCGTTGAGCCGCTCGGGCCCCGATGATCCTGACAACCTGCTGCGCATTACCGGGGCGGAGGTGAATGCCGCGGGCCATCCGGTGGTGACCTTCGAGGTGAAGCGTCCCGACGGCACGCCGCACACCCTGCTGGCCACCTGGGGCAACGTTTCCTTCACCTTTGCCAAGCTGGCGCCACGCACCCGTTACGAGGCCGGGCACGACTGGCAGAACTACCTGCTGCGCGCGCGTAGCGCCGGTGCCGCGGGTGAGCAGATACTGGGGGCCGCCGCGCTCACGGTACAGGGTGCCAACACCGAACGGGTGGGCTTGGGTGCCGATCCCGAGGCAAACGCCCGTCTGGAGCATCTCGGCGACGGTGTGTACCGCTATACCCTCGCCCTGGATGTAAACGCCGCACGCATCACCATTCCCGGGTTGGCGCAACAGATCACCTGCGTACCCAACGGCGCCGGCAACAATCTCGGCGATCTGTGCTGGCACGTGGACGGCACCGCGTTGCCGGCGGGCTCGCGGGTGGTGGCGAACGGCCCCACCGACGCGGATGACGAGTATGTCGTCGATTACGACCCCGGGCTCACCCACCGCGTCGCCGCCTTCATCGACGGCCTCGGCACGGATGACTTCGCTCGCAATACCGCCGCCAACGCCTGGTACGACTTCGTGCCGGACGGCAGCCCCATCCGCGTGACCCGCGATATAGTGACGGTGGAAAGCTGTAACAACTGTCATGAACGACTCGCCATGCACGGCCAAAGCCGCGTGGAGACCCATCTGTGCGTGACCTGCCATAACCCGGGTTCGCTGGACGCCAATTCCGGGCGCAGTAACGATTTCAAGCAGATGGTGCACAAGATCCATCGCGGGGCCACGCTGCCCAGTGTCGCACAAGCGAACATCCCGTATTTCCTGCGCAACAGCGACAACTTCGACTGGAGCGGTGTGAAATTCCCGCAGGCGGTTCATGAGGGCGGGGTGAACAGCTTCGGGATCGACAACTGCCTGAAGTGTCACATGGGTGCGGACTCGAAGGCGGCGGTGTTGAAGCTGGCGCAGGATGACGCAACCCTGGTGAACCGGCTCAAGCTCGCCAAGGTCACCAAGGACGGTGATCTCTGGCGCCAGCGCAGCGTGGAGGCCTGCAGTTCCTGCCACGACGATGTCGTGTGGTGGAAGGGGGCTGCGGCGGAGAGGCTGCCGGGCATGCTCGGCGAGCGTTACGCTGCCGCACCCACCGCCATCGACGACCTTCCTGAGGGTGACTGGCGCAGCAAGGCGCACCCGGGCGGTACCAGCGGCACGGGTCGCTGGATGGGCTGCGCCAGCGGCAGTTGCCACGGTGACATCAACACCTCGCTGGCGGGCACGCCCATGGCGCTGGGCGACCGGGGCAGCAAGGAGATCCACCGCATCCACCTGGGCTTCACGCGTGTCGCCATTCGTTCCGACCTGATCGAAACCCAGATCGCCGATGCGAGCCTGGGGGGTGATGACGGCAACGGCAATTCGCCGCTGACCGTGCGCATGCGTGTGTGGGACAAGGCACAGAACAAGGCCCTGGTGCATGGCACGGATGCCAATTTCGCCTTCCAGTTCGTGATCGGCTGGAAGGCACAGGGTGAAGCCGATTACAGCCAGTCCAGCCATGACGTCTGGCCGGGCCGCACCTTCGACGTGACCCCGGACTGGTCTGCGGCAGAGGGACCCGACATGGACGGTTACTACACCACGGTGGTGAACCTGCCTACCGCAAAACTACCGGCCAGCGGTACGGGCACGGTGGCGACGCAAAACGGATTTGTCGTCACGTCCAACGCCGCTCCCGATCCGTTGCGGCGCGGCGTGGTCGAGCTTTTCGGCACCTGGGGCACGGAGACCCATCACCGCAAGGGACAGGACCAGCCCTATGCGCCGGCCAATTCGAACCTGCCGGTGGTGCGGCCGCTGCATGTCACCAAGGCGTTCTCCATCGGCGGTGTGCCGGTGGAACCACGCCGGGTGGTGGTGGACGCCATGGAGACCTGCCGTTCCTGTCACCTGCGTTTTGCCAAGCACGGACCCACCGGGAGAAACAACCCGCAGCTCTGCGTGATGTGCCACAACCCCAACAACACCGACGTGTCCAATGCGGCGCGCCAGGGCAGGCTGGGCGAGTACGACGGCAAGAAGGAGGAATCGAAGGACTTCAAGCGCATGATCCACGCCATCCATGCCTCCAGCCGACGCGAGCAGGGCTATCAACTGCGCAGCACCGCATTCGGCGTGAAGACACGGCTGGATGAGAAGACACTGACCACGGACACGCTGACCGCACGCAACAGCCATTTCCCCACGGGACGCAGCGTGGGCAACTGCGCCACCTGTCACGTGAAGACGGGCCCGGAGGAGGACGCACCATACACCTTTGAATTGTCCGTGCTGCCGGACACGCTCATGGGATCGACGGTGAGCACCGGCGCGCACCCCGCCGGGGATGTGCCGCCGGCGGGCGGTACGTATCCGGGACTGGCGGCCGACATGAACGTGCTTGCGAACCACACCAAGTTCAGTCCCATCATGTCGGTGTGCACCTCCTGCCATGACAGCGAGAAGGTGAGAATGCATACGCAGAACATGGGCGCATCGGAGCAGGCGGATTTTGCCAATCCGGATCCCCTTGGTGAGATGTGCAGGGGGTGCCATGGACCGGGGGGCCCGCGTGACATCCGCGTGATCCACCCCGTGAAATAGCAGAGAGAGATAGTCGGGTAAGAAAGGCGCCGGAAGGCGCCTTTCTTTTTTCAACCGCAGCTCTTGCAGGTAGCGCCAGTCACACTAACCTTAATTCACTGTGAATTGGTGTTGGTACATGGTGGAAATCGTGAACCAGTGTAGGTATATTCCCTAAATAGAATCTGTCCAATAAAGCTCCCGTACCAGGCGAGCACTATCTTGCTTTACCAACAAGGGGGGAAAGGGAGTGTCAACTGCCCGTATCGCTCTCATCGGCTGTCCCAAGGAACACGCTATCTGGATGACCCGCGTGTTAAGCGAGAAGGGATTCCAATGTTCCGTCGTGGACAGGAGCGACAAGCTCGATCTGGCCGAGGCGGGAGACGTTGCGCTGGTCTGGGAGGATGGCGAGCAGCACGATCGTCTGCCCTTGCTGGAGCTCATCCGGCTCTCAGGCAGCCCCATCCCCGCGGTGGTCGTTCTGCCGCGCATGGTCCCGGAACAGGTCATCTTCGCGACGCGTCTCGGCGCCGTGGATGTGCTGTTCAATCCCGTTGATCGTGATCACCTGCTCGAGGCCATCGGCCGCGGCGTGGCCATCCAACAGGCGCGCGACGGCGGCAGCACGCCCTGCGATCAGATGCCCGCCGTGCTCGGCGAATCGCCGCGCATGCTGGAGGTGTTCAAACAGGTGGGGGTGGCAGCGGCCAACCAGCTCAATGTCCTCATCGGTGGTGAGACCGGCGTGGGCAAGGAGGTGGCCTCCTTCTGTATCCACAAGCATTCGGCGCGCGCGGAGGGTCCGTTCGTGGCCATCAACTGTGCCGCGCTGTCGGAAAACCTCATCGAGGCGGAGTTGTTCGGCCACGCGCGCGGCGCCTTCACCGGTTCGGTGCGCGACGTGCCCGGCAAGGTGGAGATCGCCAATGGCGGCACCCTGCTGCTGGATGAGGTGGGCGATCTGCCGCAGGGCTGCCAGGCCAAGCTGCTGCGCTTCCTGGAGGACCGTACCTTCTACCGCCTGGGTGAATCCGTGCAGCGTGTGTCCGATGTGCGCATCGTCGCCGCGACCAACCGTAATCTGGTAGCCGATGTGCAAGCCGGCCGTTTCCGTGAGGACCTCTATTACCGGTTGGCGCAGATCACGCTCGTGGTGCCGCCGCTCAGGGAACGGGTCGAAGACATCTCCGGGTTGGTGCGTGCCTTCGTGGGTAAGGCCAACGCCATGCTGGGTCTGCAGATCACCGGTGTGAGCAATGGCGCCATGGACGCGGCGCGTCGCTATCACTGGCCGGGCAACGTGCGTCAGCTCAAGAACGTGGTGTTCCAGGCCGCCATCCGCCAGCGCGCCGGCGAAATTACGAGTTTCCATTTTTCCGCCGACGGCACTGACCCTGCGGAAAACACCGACGACCTGGAAGGGATCGTGCGTTCCGCCATCAGCCGCGGCCAAGTGCGCAGCCTGTTGGGTAACCTGGAGGCCATGGCGCTCAAGACGCTCCTGAACGTCTACGACGGCAATCGCAGCCGCATCTCCGCAGAGCTGGGCATTTCTCGCAACACGCTCCGCTCCAAGCTGCGTGAATACGGAATCGACGAAGGTCCCCAGGAAGTTGGCGAGAGCAGCGTCACCGCCTGAACACTGCATGTGACACAAACGACCGGGCCGCGCGAGCGGCCCGGTTGCATTTGGCCGCCCACATCGCCGGCCGGAGCAGGCGGGGACGGATTTCCCAACCCCTTTGGCGTGGCGGTTTCCTCCCGCATCAGCCGTTTGTGTCGACATCCCGGAATACGACATGCACAGGCGGCGGCGGGGATGGCCCGCCGCCCCGGATGTTCAAGGATGGGCCGCGGTCTGTAGCTGCGCGACCGCCTGCGGCTTGGCCACTTCCTGAATGCGGGCATCGGCGCGTAGCGCTGCGTAGAACCGATTCTCACGTTCCTTGAGGGCGGCGGTGCGCAAGACCTCTTTCACCTCTGCGCGCATGCTCGGGAAGTCGGCTTCCGGGATCTCGCGCTTTTCAAACAGTTTCAGCACCACGTAAACGGGCCCGTCGTGGCGAATGGGATCGCTCACGTCACCGGCCTTCAAGCCCGCAATCACCTCCATGATGCCGGGCGGGATCTGCCGCCAGCGCACGGAGTTCATATCCCACAACTTGCGCAGGCCCTCGGCATCGCTGCTTTCGAAGCCGGGGATTTTCGCGGCCACACCGTTGGCCACCTCTTCGAAGGTTTCACCGTTTCGGATGCGTTCCACCGCAGCGCGCGCCTGCTGCTCGTCGTCGAACTGCAGGGAGCCCAGGTGGTATTCGTGGGTGATGTCCGCCTTGTGTTTCTCGTAGTGTTGTTGCGCGGCCTCGTCGCTGATCTGCACCTTGGCAGCGACTTCGCGCTGATACACCCGGTCCTGCATCTCCTGGCGCTTCAACATCGCAAGCTTCGCTTCCGCCATGGCGACGGCGCGCTGGAAACCCGGGTCGTCATCCAGCCCGAGGGCAAGTCCCTTCTGGTACATGAGTTCCGCCTGGACAAGGGCCTCCAGGACCTTCTGCTGGCTCGCTTCGGACATGTCCTTGGGCATGCCGCCGCTCACCTGGTGCAGATTGAAATCGTAAATCGTGATCGGTTGATCGTTGATGCGCATCAATACGCCCTGCGCGCTTTCAGGCTCGCTGCACGCCGTGAGAGCGAGGCCCAGGCCAATGGCCATTCCACCATGAAGCAACGTCTGAATTCGCATTGGTATTCCCTGTCGTTGTCGTCGTACTGCACCCGCATGGGCG
>Ga0172382_10009639_pt1 | contig 13127 bp, 11 predicted proteins | sample Leawel138RmetaG_FD_122245 | JGI IMG/M metagenome (GOLD analysis project Ga0172382, IMG submission 122245) | Leachate microbial communities from a municipal landfill in Southern Ontario, Canada - Leachate well 138R metaG | ecosystem: Engineered > Solid waste > Landfill > Unclassified | place...
AGGTTGCGAAACCAAGAAGCGGAAGGGTCGGGGCGATGGACTTATGACAATACCGAAGATACTCGTGGTCAACGAGCCCAGAAAGTATTAGGGTTTGCGAAAAAACGTGGTGGTATCATCGGCCTTATCGCCTTATTTGGTGTTGGTGGTGGCCTCCTTGCAGGACTTCTTGGCCCTGCCGGAATGCTTATTAACCTCACGCAAAACCTTACGAGCGCAAACGACTCAAGTACAACCGCAATGGAGCGTCGCTTCCTAAAGGTATTTAGTAATAGTATTGCCGGATCAGACCCAATCTGTGAAAACAACACAAAGAGTATGAAATGTAAGATGGGTCGTATCTCGAATAAGGCACTTTATCAGCTCGAAAAAAAGGGGATAAAAGCCAATTTTGACGATACTGTAACCAATACTGAGAAAAAAAGTGGTTACCCCTCAAAAAACCCAAAAAGTTATACCTTTAGTACGGAGCTTGTCGGCGGATCAAAACCCGTCACTGTTGACACAAAAGACCTGACCGGATACCTTGCAAAGAATCCAAAACTTGCCGCAAAAGTGATGGGGACTGGTGGTGCTTTTAACCTTCGCTTTAAAGCTTGGACGGGTAAGTATATTACAAAGAAATTATATAAAAAGCTTGGTATATCACGCGATGGTGGTCTTGCGAACGGCAAAGATAAAGCCAAAGGCAATACTGTTCAAGAACGCATAGCAGATATGAATAAACGCCTCAAAGAGAAGATTCCTGGCGTTGAAAAGGCTTCGACTGCGGCAGAAAAAATTAAAACGAAAGTAAGTGGACACCTCGGAAAAGCTAAGAAGGGTGGTGTAGGGTATATGGCAATGGTAGCCACCTGTGTCGGGGTGAAGGCACCAGGATATATCGCTGCCGGTATTGCCGCCGTTCAGCTAGCACGTATCGCGCCACTTATTATGGACGTCGTATTATCCCCGGGTGCTAAACAGCAAGCGTCAGGTGTTGATACAGAGAATGCTATTACTCCAGAGGAGACGGAAGACATAAACCGTCTTCTTACCGAGCAGGTTGAGGATGAGGAATCGGGTAAAATGCTTTCAGCACTTGATTCACCATACCTCCTTGCTGCGCTTGGAGTGAATAGTAGTAAATTACCAGTTTCTAAGAAATTTACCCCGGGATATGCTGCTCTAACAAACCCCGTTGTCATGGGCGCGCGCACTGCAGAAGAGGTTTCCGAACCCGCTTGTAATGCGATTATGAGCCCGGCAAGCATGTATTCAGCAATGGCAGTTGATGCCGCGGTAACTGTCGCCGCATCTGCAACAGTAGTCGGTGGTGTTATTAAAGTTCTACTTTCTTTTGCTATCTCCGAAGCTATCGCCCATATCGCCACTGAGCTTATCGGTTCGATTGGTGAAGAAGCAATTAAGTCGCTTGCCGAAAACGATGATTTAACAAACGCAAAGGGTATTGAATTTGGTGACGCACTCGGTATATCCGCACTTGTATTATTCCCTTCAGGTGGCGCAGCCCGTGCACTCCCTGGGCTAAAAGAGTCTCAAATCTCAAGCTACAACGAAGTGAAGCGTGAAAATCAAGAATACAACAAAACCCTAGCAATTGCCTCGCTCAGCCCCTTTGATACCTCAAGTCAGTACACGTTCCTTGGTAGTATTGTTTACAATATTCGAAACGCCGCATTACTCTCAGGTGCTTATGGTAATGTGACCGGTATGGCAACAAGTATTGCGAAACTACCATTCCAATCACTTCTATCGCAGTCACAGGTTGGAGCTGCATCAAACCTCGATGAAGACTCCTGTAGTTACGCTGAATCTTTTGGCCTTGATGCTGGTGAAAACTCACCTGCAATTAACGTCGCAGGGTTACCATGTACTGGTATTACAAAAGAACAAGCCGGCATGTCTACTCAAGAGGCTCTTAACCTCATCGAGAATGAGGGGTGGCTCGATGAAGAAATTCAGGTTCCCGAGTCGGCCACTATTGATGATCTTTTATCGAAAGGATACATAAAAAAGGATACTCCTCTCGCTGACTTCATAGAGTCCTGTACCTCTTACGACGAAGGTGATTACCTTTATAACGCTGCTTCCTGTACGACATCCTCCGAATCAAAAAGTATCGACGGTATTGATCAGAAATTCAACGAAAGCGGCGCGGGTTGTCAAACTGTCGACGATGAGGAAGTTTGTTTTAACGATGACACACTAAGCGGAATATCTGACGATGCTGAAGCGGCGGCAAGCGTAAAGGACCCTCGATCGCTTGTTGCAATTCCTGTATTCCTTCTTGACTTCCAAATTCTTCAGTCGATGAATGGGGAAGATGAAGATACCGGTGACTCGTCAGCCGCCTCTACTGCCACCTCTTCAATTGATATGGCTGAGCTTTATGTTGACTCAACCTCTGTTGCTTGCGCCACCGGAACTACCGACGCAGGTACAGAAACCGGTTACACCCAAAAGAAACCAGTACCAATTCGCCTCTGTGAAATGCCGGCTTCGATCGCAAAGAGTATGGGGAGTAACAAGGTACTTGTAAATTCCCGCGTGTCTGGGGCGCTTTATGCACTTATGACCCAGATGACACAAGACCTTGGAAAGCCAGTTGAGGTATCTGACTCATTTAGAACAATGGCAGAACAGCAGTGTCTTTATAGTGGTGGGTGTGGCGCAGCAGGCCCCGCTGCAGAACCTGGTACTTCGAACCACCAAATGGGGCTTGCAATAGATTTCCAACTTCGTTACGCGAATGGTGGAGCTGCCAACTCAGGTGCGACAAAGCAACCCGGCGAATCGAAAGAATATGACTGGCTTGTTGCAAACGCAGAAAAGTATGGGTATAAGAAGTATAGTCAGGAATCATGGCACTGGTCGCCAACAGGTGGATAGGAAATAAAATATGAAATACAGCAGCTCTATGCGAAAAATTAAAGAAAACACCAAACGAACACTCCTTGTTGTAGTAGGTATCCTTTTACTGTTCGGTTTGTTCCCGACGCTTACGACACCAATCTATGCCGCTAACTGCGACCAGCAGTTCTATAGCTCTAACGATGTCCTCTTTTATAACCCCTGTGCAAATGCCTGTGGACCCGTAGGAAGTGGCGCGGCTGCCTCTGCGTTACGTGGAAGTAATAATGCTGAGAAGATTTTTAACTACTGGCTTGATTCTGGCATGTCAGCACAACAAGCAGCAGGAATCGCCGGAAGTATTAAGCATGAAAGTGGCTTTAGTCCGTTTAGGCAAGAAATGTCGCAAACTTGGCCGGCTGGTGGATGGGGGATCGCGCAATTTACACACGACCCAGGACAACGTGGAAGCGCCACGAAATGGGTAAGAGAGGAGATTGGCGAAGACCTATTTACTCAATATTATAAAAATGATTACGGTGGAGCTGTATTTGAATCAAATGGGTTTATCCCTGACGGCGTACCGACAGACGTTAACGATAAGTTTCTCTTTGCAGAATTAAACTATCTACTTGATCACATTAAACAGCTCATTCCAAATAACATACGTACCGGTGGGTTAAGTGCTGACTATGGGCAAAATATTCCACCAGATCAAAACCTATACGACTACCTGCGCACCCTCGTACAGGCTGACGCTGTCGCTATTGCTTGGACGTACCTCTACGAATACCCGGGTGATATTAAGAATACCGCAGCTGCACGCGGCACCTCAGCGAGCGAGATATTAACCCTTTACGGTGGAGGAATTAGTACCTCATGTGGCGGTGGATTAACCGCTGGAGGTATGTCACTCGACCAGGCAAAAGAATTTATGGCAGCATATAAGAATAACCCGGATAACCGTCAATATATCGGCGGAGCAGGTACTGACTGCCCGGGAGGCCCTCTCGCAAACTGTGTATCTTTTTCTACTTACTTCATTAATAAATACACAAACCTTGAAGGTTTCGCGAGTGGAGCTCCGGGTCACGGAAAGTCAGTCGCCGGTAATGTTGTCGCTCGAAACCCAACCGTGCAAAGCGGACACAGCCCGCGTCCTTATGCTATATTTAGCCTTACGTCCGGTGAGTATGGACACACCGGCGTAATCCTTGCGGTTGATACAGATAGACAAATTGTTATCGCCGGAGAGGCGAGTTGCGGTGATAGTAACGACTGGACTGACGCTCGCGAGTATCCACTCTCTAAATTCGACAGTGACGCCTATACTTATGCATATACCGATGGGTTCTTAAAGGAAGGGTTGTAATATTATATGAACAATAACAATCAACCAATATCTCGAAAAAAGGCGGCGATTATCCTTATCGTCGTTATGGTGTTATTTATGGGGTTCATCTACTTATTAAATATTTTCTTCCAATCTGATGAAAATAAGTTTGGTAAATTTATTAAGATTCAAAACTACAGTAGTAAAGTGAAAAATTTATCAGGGGAAACCCGTGAAGCAATAGAGTCAACCCTCTATAATACTGTTGAAAAAAACGTCGACACCACAACTACTGAACCGTCTAAGATTAAAGATGCTTATATCCGTGATAACTCTAATAAACAAGAGTATAACGCCCAGTCAACTGTCTATTCGGGTACTTTTATTGTTGATATGGAAAGTATTAAGCAGTCGTACCGAGTGACCTATAAGTACTCGCATCGTAATACCGCCGACACCGGTGGTACACCTATTTCAATTACCTGTCTCGCACCGAACGAGCTTATTTATGGTGATTTTAACTGTCAGGATATTATCTCCGCACAATCTAACGACTACGATGAGGTAACTTCAGTTATTCCATATCACGGACTGAGTTTTGCTCTTACACCAGATGCAACACAAGCGGGAAGGGGTCTTGTTATTAACGCAAGACTTATCATACCTGAAATCGATCTTTCTGGAGATAAAGCTTCACAGTTAGCTGTTATTGAGCAGTATAAGAATGAGGTTCGAAAATGGCTTGAGTCAAAAGGTATTAACCCTGATGACTATGAGATCGACTACAACTACGATAAAGACGGCAACCTTATTGATAACGCACCTGTTGTTACCGGTGATTAATTAACGAGTCTCATCAATCACCACATGCTTCAAATGCGCACCTGCATGGCTCGTTGCTGAGGTAATGATAATCTGGTGGCCTTTAAGGTGGCTTGTGAGAAGTTTCTGGCGCTGCGCGTCAAGTTCCGAAAAGACATCATCGAGGAGGATGATAGGGGCTTTTTCAGTAAGTTGCTCAGTAATAGTCACTTCAAGGAACTTAAGCGCTAAAACAATTGTTCGCGCTTCGCCGCGAGAGGCGGTTGAAAGGGCAGGGGAATTATTAATTTCGAATATAACATCGTGACGATGTGGCCCAACCGAAGTATTTCCGAGGTATCGATCACGCTCGAGATGTGTATGAAGTTCATCAAGGAGTTTCTGTTTAATATCACCGACAAATGTATGTGAATAATGAATTGATACATCGTCATGCGTACCGGCGATATCTTGATACAACTCAGTGAGGTTATTGTTTATTTGCTCAATAAAAGCGATACGCTGCTCAATAATATACGCACCGTGTTCAGCAAGGGCGACATTCCACGCAAATAGCTGGTTGTCTTGTATATACGAGCTTTTAAGGAGGTTATTCCGCTGCTTAAGGGCACGTTCGTATTTACGAAGCGTCGGGCCGTAGAGCGGGTTTAACTGGCTAATAAACCTATCAATAAACTGTCGACGGCGAGCAGGTGAACCATGAAGGAGGCGTAAATCATCTGGATCAAATAATACTACGGGGTGTTTTAATTTCTGAGGGATGCGCGTGGTTGTTTTATTATCAATAACAAACTGTTTGCGACTGGTTGCTTTTGTTGGATCAAATTTAATTGTTCGCACTTGGTCGTCATCAAGTTTTACGTCAATGCGCCACCATGGGCTATCCTTTTGGAGGATATCAGCATCGCTCCCGCGAAAGGAACTTCCTTGCAAGCTAAGGTACACCGCCTCAAGGAGGCTGGTTTTTCCACTCCCGTTCGCACCAGTAATAATAGTTACCTCGGGGGCAAATTGAATACTATACTCGGTGTGTGAGCGAAGGTGTTTTACATGGAGTGACCGAACTGAAGTCATAAAAGTTAATAACTATTTAACTTTTTAATGGCATGATGACGTGGTAATAATTTGTCTTTTCATCAGTTGACTTAAGAATAACAGGGGAGAGTTTACCACTAAAGCTGAAAAGAATCGTTGTTGCATCGAGTACCCCGAGTGCTTCAGTGAGGTATCGGGAATTGAGCGTTACTTGTCCACTCCCCGTAACCTCCGCATCGAGTTCTGAAGTATTCTCACCAAGTTCAGAAGCGATTGAGTGAAGTGAGACTGTTTTCGCATCGCCATCGACTGTAACAGTTACACTTCCGCCCGATTCGCGTGCAAAAAGCCCCGCAACTTTCGTTACGCGTGTAAATTCTGCTTTATTCATTGTTGCGATAATATCTGACTGTGCTGGAATAAGTTGGCGATAATCAGGGAAGTTTCCATCAACAAGCCGACTAATCACCTCAGCTTCATTAATACGGAACCGTACCTGACTTTCATCAAAGAGGATATCGATCGTTTCAACATCATCGACAATTGTACGAAGTACCTCTTGAAGTGTTTGCGTTGGGATAATCGCCGCAACTTCACTTTTCGTTTCAACAAGACGGCGTTCTGAAAGGCGATACCCATCCGTAGCAGCAAGGTAAATCCAGCCCTCGTGCGAATGCCAGTATACACCGGTGAGTACCGGGCGTGTTGCATCGTTACTGGCGGTGATAATCGTTTGCGATACCGCCTGTTTAAATTCTTCAGTATTAATTGAATAACTTACTGAGTCCTCTTCATTAATAGTAGGAAGCTCAGGGAAATCATCAGCAATAACTCCGTTAATAATAGAGTGGTACTTTCCACTCGTAATGTGGATATTCTCACCAACAATTTTTAATTCAATCGTTCCCTTAGGGAGGCTTGAAACGAATTCAGAGATAAGGCGAGCGGGGATAGTGATAGCCCCTGGTTTTGCTATTTTTGCGCCTATATACTGCGTGGTGGCAATCTCTAGGTTTGTTGCTGCTATAAGGAGCCTATTCCCGTCTGTTCTTAAAAGGATGTTACTAAGAATAGGGAGTTGTGTTTTTGTACTTGCTACTCGACCGACAGCAGCGAGTGCCTTCGAGAAGTTTTCCTGAGTTACGGTGAGTTCCATACTATTATTAAGATCCTTTCTTATTTTTTCTTTGTTCTTGTAATAATAGGTGCTGTGGATACTGTGTATAAATGGGTATCTATCAGAGGTGATTTCGGTAAAAAGAGTGTGTATAGGTGAGGGGTAAAACTATGGGAATACTTGGTGAAAAATGAAGGTTTTACACGGACTTTAGGAAGGGTAGTGAGATGAGTGTGGAGGGGTGTGTATACCTGTGCACGACTTACTCGGCTATTCGCACACATACTGTACACATTTTTTACCCAGTTATACACAAGGCTATTACGCATATAAACGCTCCTTAATAGCATTCACTTGTTCACGGATCATATAATCAAGCTTGATTGCTTTTTCGATCTTTTCAACAGAGTGAATTGCCGTAGTATGGTCTTTGCGGCCAAGCTCGAGGGCGATTTTAGGGAAGCTCATATGGAGTTCACTTCTAAGGAGGTACATAGCGATTTGACGTGGGACAACGATATGTTTATCGCGCTGGCTTCCACATACCTCTTCAACCTTTAACTGGAAGTGTTTGGCTGTTTTATCGATAATTTGCTTACTCGTAAGGTGCTGTGGGCGAGATTGTCGAACGCTTCCAAGAAGCCCTTCGGCAGTTGAGATATCTGGTTCTACGTGGTGAAGCTCAGCGTAAGCAAGGAGTTGATTGAGCGCACCCTCAAGTTCACGAATATTTGTTTTGATGTTATTCGCAAGGAATTGAACCGTTTCATTATTCAGGCTTACCCCGGAGAGTTCTGCTTTTGCAGTGATGATCGCGCAACGTGTTTCAAAGTCGGGCATCTGAATATCAATAGTCATACCCATTTCGAAACGGCTACGAAGACGCTCGGTGAGGGTAGGGATGCTTTTTGGAGGTTTATCACTCGATATAATAATCTGTTTATTATTTTGATGGAGTGCATTGAAGGTGTGGAAGAATTCTTCTTGAATCTTTTCTTTACCGGCAATAAATTGCATGTCGTCAATAATAAGGACATCGATATTACGGTATTTATCAGAAAAGCCCTTTTTCTTAAAGCGGATAAAATCAACAAACTCGTTAACGAATGTTTCAGTGCTTACATATAGAACACGCGCTTCTGGTGAATTCTTAAGAATTTCATTTCCAATTGCCTGCATAAGGTGGGTTTTACCGAGCCCGACACCACCATAGAAGTAGAGCGGGTTGTATTTTACCCCTGGGTTGCTTGCGACACCCTGACTTGCTGAATAGGCGAGGTCGTTACTTGATCCAACAATGAAGTTGTCAAAGGTGTAACGGGGGTTGAGGTTTCCACGAGCAGCAAGGGGAGGGGTGTGTGCAAATAAATTCCCCACAGAATCAACTGAAGCGGTTATTTCAGCCTGTGCGGGTGCGGTTGTTTCACGACTTACGCGAGGCTTTTTGCTTCCAGATGGAATAATATAGGTGAGTGTTGATGCAGAGACACCGTTTTTCTCAAGCATCTCACGCATAAGTGTACTGTATTTTGTTTGCAGATTTTTTTGGACGAAGAGGTTAGGGACTTCAAAAACAAGCTCGTCATTATCGTGCGATACTAACTTAGTTTTTGACCAGTAGACAGTATAGTTTGGTCCGGTGAGACTTAATTCAAGTTCACCTAAAATACCTTGCCATACTGCGTGCATGTCCTTTTGCATCAGTTCCCCTCGTTATGTTATTCAAACTACTAGTTCTACTATACGACAGGCGCGGAGTTTTCCACAACCATAAAAGGGTTACAAAAGAAGAAGGCGAGAGAAGAGCGAATAGGGGTGTAAGTTATCCACAATTAGCAACCACCTCTGTTAAGGTGTGGAAAACTATCCTATAAGTGGGGATAGTTTTTATATATAACGGCACGATTTTTGAAAAAAGCAAGGTAACTGATTGATTAAAAGGGGTGAGTGCGGTATAATAACCAAGATATGCCAAAGCGAACATACCAACCACACACTCGTCACCGTGCTAAAACTCACGGCTTTCGCGCTCGTGTGTCTTCGAAGACCGGACGCCAAGTTCTAAAGCGTCGCCGTCTTAAAGGCCGCGCACGTTTGACGGTTTAGCATCGAACCTCCCACTCCCGGGAGGTTTTTTGTTATACTACCTATAATGATTTCTAGTCTTTATCGTTTTCATGGTCATAATAGCCTGCGTTACGTCTATAGTAACGGCAAGGCGCTTCGATCGCAGTTATTTACCGTGAAGTTTGTTCCAAATACGCGTCGCTCTCGCCCGCGTTTTTCGGTGGTGGTAAGTAAAAAGGTAATTAAATCTGCAGTTGGGCGTAACCGAATTCGCCGTCGTCTTTATGAGTATGTCCGCCTAAATATTCCGCGGCTCAATGCGGTGTATGACGTGGTGATTATTTGTACCTCGGCTGAATTACGGACACTTCCCTATGCGCATATTGTTGAGCAGCTTGAGAGCCTTTTTGAAAAAGGCGAGCTTTATAGTGAAACTTCTCAATAGTATCGGTAATTTAACTATAAATAGCATTCGAAAACTGCTATACTATACCTTAGTAATGACACCGGGAGTCCTGATTTAGTGAACGTTTTTGAATTATTTATTGTCCAGCCAATCTTTAACCTGCTGCTTTTTATTTATAGTATCGTACCGTTTGCGGACTTCGGTATCGCAATTATTATCTTTACGATTATTATTCGTTTTGCGCTTTGGCCTCTTGTTGTAAAGCAACTTCACCAAGTAAAGGCGATGCGCAAGCTCCAGCCTGAGCTTGCGAAGATCAAGAAAGCAACCAAGGGTAATCGACAACTTGAAAGTATGCAAATGCTCGAGCTTTATAAGAAGCACGGGGTAAAGCCATTCCGTTCGATCCTTATTCTTCTTATCCAGCTTCCTATCTTCATTGCGCTCTTCCAGGTGATTCAGATCTTTACTACCCACCGCGACGCTATTGAAAAGTTCACCTACAGCTTTATGCAGGTATTTGACCCAGTGAAGCAACTTTTAGCCAACCCGGCAAACTTTAATGAAAAATTCCTAGGGGTTATCGACCTCACGCAACACGCATTTTCAGCTGAAGGTATTAATATATTCCTTATCCTTCTTGCAGGTATTGCCGCCTACACACAGTATGTTATTTCAAAGCAGACCTCGCCTACCTCTTCAAATAAGCGTCTTCGAGATGTCTTAGCGGAAGCAGGTGAAGGAAAACAGCCTGACCAAGCTGAGTTGAATGCGGTAATGACCAGTAAGATGATTAAGTTCCTTCCATTTATGATGTTCTTTATTATGATGGGACTTCCTGGTGCGCTAGCGCTTTACTACGTCACCTCAAACCTTTTTGCGGCTGTCCAACAACATTATCTCTTGAAGCATGACGCTGAAGATATGGATAAACTTGCAACACAGCAGCTTCGTAGCGATAGCCGTAAGGCGACAGCGCGTGCGCGTGCGAAGCAAGCTCGTGAAGCTGAATTGGCAGTAAGTGGCGGAGTGGCAGAAAAGAAGGCGAAGAAAGCCAAGAAAACCTCAGCTGTGAAGGCAGCTCCGAAAAAAGATAGCGGCGTGAACGTAACACGAATCAGTGCGAAAGATACACCGCGTAAAAAAGAGAGGTAGTCATGAACCAGCAGGAGTCAATTGAATTCGCTCGTACGTACATCGCGGATCTCCTTAGTTTTTTCGGTATTAACGTTGAGGTCGCTGCCTCACTTGAAGATGACGTTATTGAACTTTCTGTGCCCTCAACTGAAATAAGCAGCCTCCTTATTGGTCGTGGTGCGGAAACACTTCGTAGTTTCCAGTTCCTCGTTTCAAACGTATTACGCAACAAGGGTGCCGCACTGACGCGGGTAAACCTCGACATCGCTGATTACAAGAAACAGCGCGCCGATCGCCTCGCGGAAAAAACGCGCGAATGGATTGAAGAAGTGCGCAAGAGTGGGAGTAGCCACGTCGAACGCCTCAACGCTGCCGATCGTCGTATTGTCCACCGAGTTGCTTCTGAATACTCTGATATTAAGACTTTCTCTGAAGGCGAGGGGTTTGAACGTCGGATTATTATTACTCAGGCGAGTAGTTAGGATATTCGGCAACTCTTTATTCTTTCGCAAGGCTCGGTACATTCGAGCCTTGTTATTTTTCATCTATTTTCTGTAAACTGCGGAACTCGCTTTGCTCAAACAGTCCTCGTTTAGGCAGAAAATATCCTAAAAATAACAGGACAAATGTAATAGCCTTTTAAAATAACAAAGAACTACCGAGCGTACTATTTTTTCTCGTTGAGCACTTGTTCATATACCCGATGGGTTTCTTTTGCCATCTTCTTCCAAGAGTATCTCTTTATTTGCTTGTAGCCATTTTTTGCGAGGCGACTGCGGAGCTTTTCGTCGGAGAGTACTTGGTTGATTGCATCGGCGATATCGCTGGTGTCGAGTGGGTCGAAGTAGTGTGCGGCTTGGCCGTATACCTCAGGGAGGCAGGTTGCATTGCTACTTACGACAGGGGTTCCGTACCCCATTGCTTCGAGGCCAGGGAGGCCAAAACCTTCCATGAGTGACGGGAAGATATATGCTTGGCTTTGCGCATAGAGCCAGCTCAGTTCGTTGTCGTCAACAAAGCCAGTGAAGTGAATGTTTGTATAATTTCGGCTATTGAAGTAGGCCTCATTTGTTTTAGCTGATTCATTCTTATTACCAACCAAGACAAGCCCAAGGTCGGGGTATTTAGCGAGGAGTATTTGGTGTGCGTCGCCGAGGCGCTTAATATTTTTATAATCAGATTGTTGCCCTACGTAGAGGATAAACTTCTTAAAAGGTAGTGTGTATTTTTTCGGAGCAATATCCGATACATCGGACGCTTCATAAATAACCGAGATATTTTTTTCAGGAACTTCAGGAAAAATACTGAGAAGTTCTTTTTTTGTAAATTCACTAATAGCAATAATATGGTTATTTTCGTTTGCAACGCGACGGAATACGTACTTACCAATCTTTTGCTTGGTGTGGTAAATAAGCCAGTTTTTATCGGAATTATAGGTTTTTAAAAGGGTAAGGTCGTGGAAGGTGGTTACTTTTTTACCTGAGTAGGCAATCGGTTGCTGCGGCATACAGAAGTGAACGAGGTCGGCGCCAAGGTTTTTTAGGAATGCATTAAAGCCGAGCTGCTCATTGAGGGAATAATTATCGTAATTTACGGTCTGAACCGAGAAGTTCTCGGCGGTAGGTACCCAGAAGTCTTTGTCTTTTTCAGGAACGAGAATTGTATACTGGTTTTTCGTATCAACTTCTTGAAGGTAGGTGACGAGACGCTCGACATAGCGGCCGGTGCTGGAGTTGATAATACGGGCATCGATAGCAATATGTGACATAGTATTAGTATAGCAGTCTAGCTCTTTTTAAACACAAGCCGTGAATACAAGAGATAATTCCAAATAAGCGACGCAATCGTGGCGATCAGTTTTGCGACAAAGAGGTTGAGCGCTTCGTTGGTAAGATACGCTTCGAGGGAAGCCGTACTTACCCAGATAATAATTGGCTGGAGAATCCAGAGTCCAGCGAGAGTAATAACGAGGAAGAGGATGAACTGTTTCTTTGCGTTACCCCCCTTGTGTTTAAAGGTGAATGACTTATTTGCGAAGAAACTGAAAATAAGGGCAATACCCGTAGAGAAGTAGTTGGCGATGATCTTATCGACACCGAGAAAGGTGAAAAGAAAGAGGAGCCCAAAATCGAGAACGGTATTCGCACCACCAACGATGGCGAATTTAATTTTTTCGGCGTGCTTTTTTAGGAGTTGCTCCACTATGATATTCCTCGATTAAATACAGCGGACGCTGCTTTGTTTCATTAAAGATTCGGCCAACATACTCACCAATAATACCAAGTGAGAGGAGCTGTACGCCGCCGAGAAAGAGGATGACTGCCATCATTGAGGCGTATCCAGCAAGATCGACGCCA
>Ga0172382_10009641_pt1 | contig 13126 bp, 12 predicted proteins | sample Leawel138RmetaG_FD_122245 | JGI IMG/M metagenome (GOLD analysis project Ga0172382, IMG submission 122245) | Leachate microbial communities from a municipal landfill in Southern Ontario, Canada - Leachate well 138R metaG | ecosystem: Engineered > Solid waste > Landfill > Unclassified | place...
CGTTTGCGCTGGCCTCTGGCCTGATCAGCGGCACAGCAAGCGCGGCGACTTATCCCGACAAACCGGTCAGGCTCATTGTCCCCTTCTCGCCGGGCGGCCCCACGGACACGGTATGCCGACTGGTTGCCACCAAACTCTCGTCAGTGCTTGGACAAACCGTTGTGGTTGACAACCGCGATGGCGCGGGCGGCGCGATCGGCGCCCGCGCGGCGGCGGCAGCGGCTCCCGATGGATACACGATTTTTTGCGCAAGCACGAGCACGCTGGCCATTCTTCCCGCCGTCAAGAAAAATCTCGGCTATGACCCGGTGCAGTCATTCAGCCCGATCGCGCTGATTGGCTCCTCGCCGCTGGTCATGGTTGTCAACAACAAGCACCAATTCAAGACCGCGGCTGACCTCGTCAAGTTTGCCAAGAGCAAGCCCGGCGCACTGAATTACGGCTCAGCGGGCGTCGGGACGCCTCCTCATCTTGCGGGCGAACTGTTCAAGTCGGTCACGGGGACCGACATCATGCATATTCCCTACAAGGGAGCCGGACCCGCTTTCAACGACTTGATGGCGGGACAGATCGATCTGCTCTTTGCCGCCACCACGATCATGTCCACGTCGGATCCTAACCGGGTGACGCCGCTGCTGGTTACTTCGGCGCAGCGGGCCAACAGCGCGCCGGATGTCATGAGCGCCACGGAAGCCGGACTTCAAGGCCTGAGCTTCAGTTCCTGGAACGGCATCGTGGCGCCCAAAGGGACGCCGCAGCCCATTATCGAAATCCTCAACAAAGCCGTGAACGAAACCGTCACGGATCAAAACGTTCGGCGCGACCTTGAGCAGCAAGGCTATGAAGTGCAGGCCCTGCCCGCACAGCAATTCGAAGCCTTCGTGCGCAATGAAGTCGACAAGGTGGGAAGCATCGTCAGCACGCTGGGTGACGCCGTTCGCGAATAAATGAAAAGAAGCATGATCAATCAACCCTCCACTATCCTCATCGCCGGGGCGGGCCCTGTCGGCCTGACCCTCGCGTACCTGCTCGGACAACGCGGCATCCACGTAACTGTGGTTGAAAAAGATGACGCGTTGATCCGCGACTACCGCGCCTCAACGTTTCACGCGGGCACCCTGGACCTGCTTGAAGATACCGGCATCTCCAACGCCTTGATAGCAATGGGCATCCAATGCCCCGAAGTCCAATACCGGACATGGCGGGAAGGCGTGATCGCCACGCTTGACCATGCGCTGATCGCGCCTGAAACGCGTCACCCGTACCGCCTGCAATGCGAGCAATTCAAGCTTTCCGAATGGCTGCTTCAAGCCTTGGAGGCCTTGCCCAACGTGCAGGTCCTGTACAACACGGCCTTGCGGCACTTCACGCAAACGGATAATGACGTCCACGCAACGTTGCTTGACCCATCAGGACCGCGCAACGCAACGTTCACCTATCTGATCGGCGCCGACGGCGGCCGCGGAACCACGAGAAAAATCCTCGATATTCCGTTTGAAGGGTTCACCTACCCGGAACGGATACTGGTGCTTGGCACGCGTACGGATCTGCGACAGTTGATTCCGGGCCTGGCCAACGTCAACTACGTGGCCGACCCGGCGCACTACGCCCATATCCTTCGCATTCCCGACATGTGGCGGCTCAGCCTGCCCCTGCCGGAGGACGTCCCGGATGAGCAAGCCCTGGAGGACAGTTATATCCGGCAACGGGTCGAGCCGTTGATTCAGGGATTCCGCATTGAGGACATTGCCGTCAAGAAAGTGTACGGCGTTCATCAGCGGGTCGCGGCGCAGTATGGACGCGGCCGCGCTTTCCTGGTTGGAGACGCCGCGCATCTCAACAACCCGAAAGGGGGAATGGGGCTCAACGGCGGCCTGCATGATGCGGTGAGCCTGTTCAATCACCTCATGGCGCATTGGGATGACCCGGCCACCGTGCTCACCCAGTACGAAGCGCAACGCCGACCCGAAGCGATCCAGGCCATCCACAAGCACACCCAGGCCAACTACAACGCCCTCAAGGGCGTTGGCGTTGACCGCGCAGCCCTGGTGGACAAATGGCAAGCTCTCGCGCGGGACCCGGATGCGCAGCGCCAGTTCTTGACGGACGCCTCCATGCTGACGTCGTTGCGACGTTGCGGCATGCTTGCCGAGCCCCTGTAAGCGCAACGCAGCAAAGCCCGCAACGCCATGCCCGACAACCTGATATTTGCGGGTCAGCAATGCGGCGATCAAGTGGAAGCCGCAAGGCTGACGGCCACCCGGATATAAACGTTTCCTTCCGAGTTGCTGTACTGCATTTCCTCAACCGCGCCGTTTGCATCCAGATAAATCTGGATGCTCGGCCCACTATCATTGGCGCCGTAGTTAATGTGCAGGCGCTTGATGTTGTTCTCCGCAGAGTAGTCCAGCATGCGGCGGTCATACACCGCAACAATCTGCGAGGCGGCAAAAACAATGCCCGTGTCGAAGTCTACCGTGCCCGCCTCATCAATGTTGATGGTTCCTCGTTGATGTCCAACGCCGCCCGTCACGGTGTAAGTTCCCGCATACTCAAGCAACGCCGCTGCCTCCGTTGGCGCTTCCAGATCGCCATCCACCGAGGCAGGCAAGACGCTCAGCTCACCGTCGGCAAACCCCGCCAGCACATCTTCCAGTGACAGGGACGCCGCTGTCAGGCTTTCGCCCAGGGCATCCAGCAATTGATCCCACACATCGCCAATCTCAAAGACGGTCGTGAACGGATTGCCTTCAGGCACGGTATAACCCGCCGCCGCGAATGCCGCAAGCACACGATCCGTGGCGTCATTCAGCGCCGCTTGGGACACGTCGCTGCGGTTTTCAAACCAGGCGGCCGGGGTCTGTCCCGTTGCATAGGCCAGAATCAAGTCCGTCAGCGGCGTGATATTGACCTGCGCACCGTCGTCCGGCGCGTGACTGTGCAGCGTCACCATAGGCTGGCCGTTCTGTACACGCGCCGAGCACGGGAAGGTATGGCTACCCAGACTGACTTGCCAATTACCGCCCGCATCCGTGGTGGCACTCAAGCTCGGGCCGGTGGCGCACAAGACCTCCACCGCTCCGCCCACAATCGGCGCGCCAATGGCCGCCGTCCCGCTCAGCGTCCGCGTCTGGCCCGATGCGGACGCGCTGTCATCACCGCCGCAGGCCGTCAACAACGCGCAAGCGGCTGCAAGCCCCGTTAATGTGCGCCAGTGCGTGGTTGGACTGTTTTTTTGCATGGCTGTCTCCTTCTCTCCGCAAGCATTAAAGAGCGGAAAGTATAGGAAGAAGCCGGAAGTCCCCCCACCCCCCGTTCAGGGGGGTAGCCTGTGGCTCAGCTGGCCAGCAACTCCCTATACAGATCAACATAGGCATGGGCCATTTTATCGGCGGTAAATTGGCCCCAATATCGTTCCTGTGCCCACCTTCCCCTTTCTGCCGCCACTGAGGGATGCTCCCACACATATTGCATGGCATGACGCAAGGCATCCGGATCACTTGGGGGAATCACCAGACCGGTTTCCCCGCCAACATTGATGAACGAAGTCCCCGTTCCTATTTCGCTGGAAATCATCGGCTTGCCATACATGGCCCCCTCCAACAGAGAAACGCCAAAGGCTTCCGACCGCAAATGAGAAGGAAACAGCACGCCGGTGCACTGTTTCAGCAACGCAACCTTGTCCTCATCCGACAACTGTCCCAGAAAATGAATCGTGGACAGCTTCTGTTCCCGGGCCTGCCTTTTCAGATCTTCTTCAATCGGCCCCGCTCCCACAATGACGATCGGATAGGAGTCCTGACCTGTCGGGGAAATTTGAAGACCTCAGTCTATACGAATCAAACACTTAGCGCATTTGGTGTCGAACTTAGGAGACCGACATCAGATCGGCATCTGACGCGGCCTGAGTGCTGATTGCAATTAATAGCGGATTCTCGTCTATTGTGACAGAGAGGGCCGCCTGCGCAACCAACCTATTCAAACTGCTGGATGCGCACCCGGAGCTGCTCACTGAAATCCGGTCTTGACCAAGGTTTAGCCTCCGTAACTTGGCCTTCGGGAGTAGCCCAGTTTGACCGTAGAAAACAAACGCCAACCTCGGAAAGGTTGGCGTTTGCGTTGATTTCATTGGTGCCGGTGAAAGGAGTCGAACCCTCGACCTTCGCATTACAAGTGCGCTGCTCTACCAACTGAGCTACACCGGCACAGCCTTTGATTGTAAGGGAAAACAATGAGGCCGAGCAAACTCGGCCTGCTGTCCCACCCTTATTTCACGATCCGCAAGCTGGGACGTTTTGAACCCGGGCCCGGCGAGGAAGGAGGCGGTTCCGGATCCTCGTCCTGCGAGGTCACCGGCGTCAAGCGCGGGCCGTCATTGCCCTGCTGTCCCGGCATACCTTCCTCAGGCAAATCCTCGGCCTCACCCACTTCAAAAGCCATGCCGTTGCCGGTTTCACGGGCAAAAATGGCGGCAACCGCATACACCGGCACCGAAATCTGGCGCGCCACACCGCCAAAGCGCGCCTGAAACTCGATGTATTCATTGCCCAGTTCAAGCTTGTGCGTCGCGAGGCTGCCAATATTCAGAACGATCTGCCCGTCTTTGACGTGTTCTGGCGGCACCAGGCAACGTTCATCAACGGCTACCGAAATATGCGGCGTGTAGCCACTGTCCGTGCACCACTCATGCAGGGCGCGGATCAGATAAGGCTTGGTGGATAGTTCACTCATTGACAGCCTCTTTGCGCCCTTAGCGGCGCATGACTTTTTCAGACGGCGTCAGCGCTTCAATATAGGCGGGACGCGAGAAAATCCGCTCCGCATACTTTTGCAACGGTGCGGCGTTTTTGGGCAGTTCAATGCCGTAGTGATCCAGGCGCCAGAGCAGCGGCGCAATGGCCACGTCCAGCATCGAGAACTCTTCGCCCAGCATGAACTTGTTCTTGACGAACATCGGCGCCAACTGAGACAGGCGGTCGCGGATCTGCTGACGCGCGTGATCCAGCTGCTTCTCATCAGCGCGGAACTCGCGGGCTTCCAGCGTTGCAACGTGGATGAACAGTTCCTTCTCAAAGTTGAACAGGAACAGGCGCGCGCGCGCGCGCATGACCGGGTCCGCCGGCATCAGCTGGGGATGCGGGAAGCGCTCATCAATGTATTCATTGATGATGTTCGACTCGTACAAGACCAGATCCCGTTCAACCAGAATGGGCACCTGGCCATAGGGGTTCATGACCGCGATGTCTTCAGGTTTGTTATAGAGGTCAACGTCGCGAATTTCAAAGTCCATGCCTTTTTCAAACAGGACGAAACGGCAACGTTGGGAGAACGGGCACGTGGTTCCAGAGTAGAGCACCATCATGGTCTAAGTCCCCAAAAAGAGTAGTGTTAAAGCATGAAAGGCCAGCGCCCGCACACGGTCGCTGGCCCTATAAAAGTGACGCGCTGCAATTACTTGATGTCTTTCCAGTAGACCGCGTTCAAACGCCAGGTCACAAACAGGAAAATACCCAAGAACAACAGCACCCACACCCCCAGACGCATACGCTGCTGTTTGACAGGCTCGGCCATCCAGGTCATGAAGGCGACCAGGTCAGCCACATCGCTGTCATAGGCAGCCGCGCGCTCGGGATTGGCGGGCGTAAACGTGGTTTCAATCAAGCCCTTGCCCCGGTAATCCGCCACCGGCTCACGCTTGACCGTTGAAACGCCGGTTTCGTCGAACTGGGTGGTGATGCGTTCCCAGCCCTCCGCGCCGTGCGCCATTTCAACTTGCGTCATCGTGCGATCACCTTGCAATTCCCACAGCGCGTGCGGCATGCCGACGTTCGGGAATACGATGTTGTCCCAGCCCGTGGGCTTGGTGGCGTCGCGGTAGAAAGTCCGCAAGTACGTGTACAGGTAATCCGATCCGGTGGGTCCGGCGTTGATCGACTTTGCACGCGCAATGACCGACAAATCAGGCGGTGCCGCGCCAAACCACTCGCGTCCCTCCTGAAGCGTCATATTGACGGTCATCAGGTCACCGACCTTGCCATCGCCAAGGATCAGGTTGTCACGAATCTGCTCATCGGTCAGGCCAATGTCGCGCAAGCGGTTATAGCGCATTGACGTGGCCGAGTGACAGTTCAAACAGTAATTGACGAACAGCTTGGCCCCGTTTTGCAGGGCGGCCAGGTCATTGATTCGATTGGGGGCTTTGTCCAAATGGGCGACGTCACCAGCGGCGAATGCGCCAGCGCTGCAGCTCAACATCAGGAAAAGTGCACCGAGAAGCTTCTTCATCTTGGTATCCGTTAAGTTCTGACCGAACGCCCTGACGGATCAGGGCATTCGGAATGACGTCCTCAGTGGGCTTTGAAGGTAATGCGGTCAGGCACCGGCTTGAAGGTGCCGATGCGGCTCCAAATCGGCATCAACAGGAAAAACGCCAGATAAATGACCGTACCGATTTGCGACAGCAGGTTGAACAAGTCCGTCGGCAACTGCGTACCCAGATAGCCCAGCATCAGGAAGTTAACGATAAACACGGCATAGACCCACTTGTGCCAATTCGGGCGATAGCGGATCGATTTGACCGGCGAATGATCCAGCCAGGGCAGGAAGAACAGGATGACAACCGCGCCACCCATGGCCACCACGCCCCAGAACTTGGCGTCAAACACTTTCAGCAAGACCGCCAGCACCAGCAGGATGATCGTGACGATCAGCTTGGCCTTGGGATTGAACTTGCCGCGCAGGAAAATCACGATACCGGCAAGCGCCGACAGCGCGGCCAGCACGGTTGCGAACTCGGACGTGACGGCGCGCAGCATTGAATAGAACGGCGTGAAGTACCAGACCGGCGCAATGTGCGGCGGGGTCTTCAGCGGATCAGCCGGGATGAAGTTGTTGAACTCAAGGAAGTAGCCGCCCATTTCCGGCGCAAAGAACACGATCGCGCTGAAAATGATCAGGAACATGGCCACGCCCACCATGTCGTGGACCGAGTAATACGGATGGAAGGGAATGCCGTCCAGCGGCTTGCCCGTTTCATCCTTGTATTTCTTGATCTCAACGCCATCGGGGTTGTTCGAGCCGACTTCGTGCAGCGCGATGATGTGCGCGACCACCAGGCCCAGCAGGACCAGCGGCACGGCAATCACGTGCAGCGAGAAGAAGCGGTTCAGCGTGGCGTCAGACACGACGTAGTCACCGCGGATCAGCAGGGCCAGATCAGGCCCGACCAGCGGTATGGCCGCAAACAGGTTGACGATCACCTGGGCGCCCCAGTAGGACATCTGGCCCCACGGCAGCAGGTAACCCATGAAGGCTTCCGCCATCAGACAGAGGAAAATGGCAACGCCGAAGATCCAGACCAGTTCACGCGGCTTGCGATAGGAGCCGTAAAACAGCCCGCGCAGCATGTGCAGGTAGACGACCACGAAGAACATCGAGGCGCCGGTGGAGTGCATGTAGCGCACCAGCCAGCCCCACGGCACTTCGCGCATGATGTATTCAACCGACTGGAACGCGCGCTCCGCATCGGGTTTGTAGTGCATGACCAGGAAAATACCGGTCACGATTTGAATCACCAGAACCAACAGCGCCAGCGAACCGAAGAAATACCAAAAGTTGAAGTTCTTCGGTGCGTAGTACTCGGAAAGGTGGGCTTTCCAGGTTGAGGTGAGCGGAAAGCGGGCGTCGACCCAGCCTAACAGGCCCTTGGTTTCGACATTCTTTTCGCCAGCCATGAATGCTGCTCCTTATGCTCGGCTTGACATCAGGCTGCGGAAAATCCAGGTGCAGACTGAGGCATTCTCGATAGCTTCGTTGACTTAAAAACGCAGAACGCTGTTCCGCGCCGTTGAGTAAGATCCGGGACGGGCTCAGGCCTTGTTGTTTTCGTCGACGCCCACGATCACGCGGGTATCGGACAAGAACGTATGGGGCGGAATCGTCAGGTTGTCCGGCGACGGCTTGTTCTTGTAGACCCGGCCCGCCAAATCAAACGTGGAGCCATGGCAGGGGCACAAGAAACCGCCGGGCCAGTCAGAAGGCAGGTTAGGCTGCGGACCTTCCGTGAAGCGGGCGGTAGGAGAGCATCCGAGGTGCGGGCAGATCCCGACGGCCACCAGATACTCCGGCTTGATGGAACGATAAGGGTTGCGGGCGTACTCAGGCGTAATCTCGGCCGGATTGCGCTCGGAATCGGGATCCGCGAGCTGGTCATCGATTTTGCTCAAGGCTTCGACCTGCTCTTCGGAGCGGCGAATGATCCATACCGGTTTGCCGCGCCACTCGACGGTGCGCATTTCCCCCGGCTGGAGGTCACCCACCTCAACCTCAACCGGCGCCCCTGCGGCCTTGGCACGTTCCGACGGCGCGAACGTGCTCACGAAGGGGACAGCAACACCTACTGCGGCAACGCCCCCGACGGCACAGGTAGTGCCGACCCAGAAGCGGCGCTCGGTGTCTACCACTTTGTCCTGACTCATTTAACGACCCTCAAGATCCTTACATTACCCCGGAGCTTCACACGCTGGGGCGTCCGAAAAAAAGCAAACCTTCCTGCGGGGGAAGGCGCCCATGCCGACAGGCACGCGCCTGTTTCGGCCAGCTTTCAGAGATAAGAAGCCCACAATGGGGCTGATAGTAACTATAAATTATAGCGTAAGCACCGCAAGGTTAAACAGGGGCAGACGCGGATCGGCATCAACTTAACGCAAAAACGCCAAAAAATGCGGCAAATCGGACATACTCCAAACTCCACATCCTCAAGGAACGGCAATGAGCATCGTGAAAGAGTTTCGTGCGTTCGCCATGCGTGGCAATGTCATTGATCTGGCGGTCGGTGTCATCATCGGCGCCGCGTTCGGCAAGATCGTCGATTCGCTGGTCAGCGACATCGTCATGCCGGTCATCAACTTCATTCTGGGCGGCAATGTTGATTTCAGTAACAAGTTCCTGCTATTGCGCCAGCCGGAAGGCTATGCGGGACCGATGACCTACGACGAACTCAGCAAAGCGGGCGCCATCGTGCTCGGCTGGGGCAACTTCCTGACCGTGCTGATCAACTTCATCCTGCTGGCCTTCGTGATTTTCTGGATGATCAAGCTGATGAACCGCGCCACCGCGCGTTTCAAGGCCGAAGAAGCCGCCGCCGAAGCGCCGCCCGCCGCGCCCCCGGAGGAACTGGTGGTGCTGCGGGAAATCCGCGACGCGCTGAACCGCCAGGGCTAAACCGGATTATCCAGATCAACGAAGCGAACGCTGACGCCAAACTGCGCGGCGATCGCTTCGCCCAGCGCCTTCACGCCGTAGCGCTCGGTGGCATGGTGTCCCGCCGAGATAAACCCGACGCCGCTTTCGCGGGCCAGATGGACCGTCGGCTCGGAGATCTCTCCGGTAATGAACGCATCAGCGCCCGCGTCAATGGCCGCCTGCAACATGCTTTGCGCCGCGCCGGTGCACCAGGCAATCCGATGAACGGGTTGCGAGGCATCGCCAATGACCTGCGCCTGGCGATCAAGCCGGTCTGACACCTGCTGACCCAACGCACCCAGCGTGTCCACACCCGCCGCCTGCCCCAGCCAGATCAAGCCGTCCGGGCCACAGCGGCCCTCGGGCGCCGGCAAGGGCGTCAGGCCCAGCACCCGCGCCAATTGGGCGTTGTTGCCCCACTGCTCATGCGCATCCAGCGGCAGGTGGTAGGCGATCAGGTTCAACTCCTGCTCCAGCGCAAGGCGCAAGCGCGTGCGCCGCGTGCCCCGCACCACCGGATCTTCGCCCCGCCAGAACCAGCCGTGATGCACCAGCAGCGCATCCGCGCCCCAATCAGCGGCCTCGCGCAGCGCGGCTTCCGATGCCGTCACCGCCGTCAGAATGCGACGAATGACGGGCTTCCCTTCAACTTGCAGCCCGTTCGGGCAATAATCCTTGAAAGCCGACACCGAGAGCTGTTGCTGCAACCAGTGCAGCAGCGCCGCCGTCGTCACCTGGCCGGATGAGCGGTCGGTTTCGGCTTGCGCCGCGGGTACCTGGCCTGCGATCATGTTTCATCTCCTGCTAAGAATACGGATCCCATGCGCCGACTTTGGCTTCTCTTCGCACAGGCAGTCACGATTTGTCTGGCTCTATTATTCACGATCGCCACGCTCAAGCCCAATTGGTTGACGCACGGTCCGGGTCAGGCCACGAGCACGTCCGTCGTGCCGTTTTTTGAAGTCGTGCCCACGCCGGGAGACAACCCCAGCTCCTACGCCAGTGCCAGCAACAAGGCGGCGCCCGCCGTGGTCAACATCTTTACCCGTCAAACGCGCCAATCCAATCAGCATCCGCTGTTCAGCGATCCGTTCTTCCGCTATTTCTTCGGCGATGAGAACCAGACGCAGCAACGCCCGGCCTCAAGCCTGGGCTCCGGCGTCATTGTCAGCCCGGAAGGCTACATCCTGACCAATAATCACGTGATCGAAGGCGCGGACGCCATTCAGGTCGCACTGGCCGATGGCCGCAAGGCCGACGCCACGCTGGTGGGCGCGGACCCGGAAACCGATCTGGCCGTGCTCAAGATCAAGCTGGACAAGCTGCCCGTCGTCATTTTCGGCCAGGCCGAGGCCTTGCAGGTCGGTGACGTGGTGCTCGCCATCGGCAACCCGTTCGGGGTCGGCCAAACCACCACCATGGGCATCATCTCGGCCTTGGGCAGGACCCACCTGGGCATCAATATTTTTGAGAATTTCATCCAGACCGACGCCGCCATCAACCCAGGCAACTCCGGCGGCGCACTGATCGACGCCAAGGGTAATCTGGTGGGCATCAATACCGCTATTTACTCGCGCTCGGGCGGCTCGCTGGGCATCGGCTTCGCCATTCCGGTCAGCACCGCCCGCCAGGTCATGGAACAGTTGATCACCACCGGCCAAGTCACGCGCGGCTATATTGGCATTGAGCCGCAGGACCTGTCGGCGGACCTGGCCGACGCCTTCAAGCTGTCCCGCTCCGAAGGCGTCATCATTGCCGGGATTCTGCGCGGCGGCCCCGCGGAACAGGCGGGCATCCGCACCGGCGACATCATCATCAGCGTTGGCGGCAAAACCATCAAGGACACAACCGGTCTGCTCAACGCCATCGCCCAGCTCACGCCGGGCGATGAGGCCGCGATCACGCTGGTGCGCGGCGGCCAGGAGCTTGCCGTCACAGTGACGGTCGGCACCCGGCCTCTGGTGCGCTCCAAGCGCTGACGCGCACGAGGCTCAATTGAAGCGGATACCGCTCTGTTTGATCAGGTCCGTGTATTTTTCAGTCTCCGTGTCAATGAATCGCTGGAAGTCCTGAGTCGACCCGCCATCCATTTGCACGCCTTGCGCGGCGAAGGGGGCTGAGAAAGCGTCCTGGGCAATGATCTCGTTGATGGCCGCATTGAGCTTGTCAACAATGGGCTGGGGCGTTCCCTTGGGCGCCACAATCCCCCACCAGGCGGTCATCTCATAGTCTTTCACGCCTTCTTCCATCATGGTCGGGATGTCCGGCAGGGTGGACGCCCTTGACGGCCCGGTCATGGCCAGCACCCTGGCCTTGCCCGCGCTGACCTGAGCCAGCGCCGAGGTCCCGCCATCAAACATCAGCTGGGTTTCATTGCTGATCAGACCGAGCAGGGCCGGACCGCTGCCCCGGTAGGGAATATGAACCAGATCCAGACCGGTTTTCAACTTGAACAGCTCTCCCGCCAAGTGCGTCGTGGTGCCGGGGCCCACCGAGGCGAAGTTCAGGCGGCCGTCGTTTTTCCGCGCATAAGCTTGCAGTTCCTCAACGGAATGCACCGGCAGCCCGACCGGAACGATCAGGAAAAGCGGCGTATTGAAGAACCGGACGATGGGAACGATGTCCTGTCTGGGCTGGTAGGACAGCGGCTGTCCATTGACCGCATTCAGCACCATATTGGTGGTGCTTGCCAACAGCAGGCTATAGCCATCCGGCGCGGCGCGGACCACATTCTCGGTGGCCGGGATCTGCATGCCGCCCGCCCGGTTTTCCACAATGACGGACTGGCCAAGCTTGTTGCCCAGCTCCATGGCGAGCTTGCGCGTCACGGTGTCCGCCACCCCGCCCGGCGGATACGGCACGACGATGCGCAGCGGCTTGGAAGGAAAGGTATCGGCGGCAACCGCCCCTGGCGTGGTCAGCGCCATCACGCCAGCACAAGCGGCAACCATACGGCGTAGTACGAGTAGCATTTTGTCTCCTGGTCTGCTTCATCAATAACGCAAAACGGCCCGCTCGTTCAGAGAGCAAGCAGCTTCCGTATTTGCTTTTCAATCCGGGCTTCGTTGGGAACCAACGCCTCCTGCAAATGCGGGGCGGCGGGAATGCGGGCATCGGGCGTGGCGCAGCGCATCACCGGCGCCTTCAGCCGTCCGAAACACCGCTCTTGGACGGACGCGGCAATCTCAGCGCCGAAGCCGCCCGTCAGGTTGGCCTCATGGACAATGAGCAGGCGGCCCGTTTTTTCAACGCTGGCCAGCACCGTCTCCCAGTCAAAGGGCGCCACCCAGCGGGCATCGATCACATCAAGCTTGATACCCTGCTGGGCCAGGCGATCCGTGACGGCGGTGACTTTATGCCGGATCGCTCCCCAGGTCACGATGGTGGCCGCTTCGCCTTCCTGGATCCGCTTCGCGCCGGAAGCGGGCTCGATCGGCCCGTTCAGCACGACCTCCTGCGCCGCGCCGTGATACAGGCCCCGGTTCTCAATGACCAGCGTCGGGTCATCCGAGGCCACGGCGGCCAGCAACATGTCGTAGGCGTCTTGCGGGGTGGCGGGCAAGCCCACTCTCAAGCCCGGCACGTGGGCATAAAACGCTTCCAGGTTCTGCGCATGCTGCGCACAGGCGCCCGGCAGCACCCCCTGCTGGGTGCGGATGGTCAACGGCGCTTGCAGACGGCCCGCCGACACATAACGCACGTTGGCCGCCTGGTTGACGATCTGGTCCATGGCCACCAGGCTGAAATCAATCCACATGATTTCAACAATGGGACGCAGCCCCGTCATGGCCGCACCCACGGCGGCGCCCAACATCGCGGTTTCACTGATCGGCGTATCAAAAACCCGTTGGCTGCCGAACGCTTTCTGCACATCCTTGGTCAC
>Ga0172382_10009645_pt1 | contig 13121 bp, 12 predicted proteins | sample Leawel138RmetaG_FD_122245 | JGI IMG/M metagenome (GOLD analysis project Ga0172382, IMG submission 122245) | Leachate microbial communities from a municipal landfill in Southern Ontario, Canada - Leachate well 138R metaG | ecosystem: Engineered > Solid waste > Landfill > Unclassified | place...
CTGTTTAGTAATAATTGAGGTATCTCCAAAGCTTCCATCTATTGTAATTGTAGTTGAAAGCAGTGCTACGATACCAATTAATGATATAAATAGGATTGGTATTAAGAGAAAGATATCTATCTTTAATTTTCTTTTACTTACTTTCTCAATCTTCATCCTCAGATATTTCAACCAACTTATTACTACTCTTTAAACCTTTTAATATTGTAACTGAAAGTTTAGAAACATTAAAATATTTAGAGAGGATATCTATAAGTTCAAGATTGGCACGATTATCTAAAGGCTTAGATTTAAGCTTTACTTTATAGATACCATTAAGAGGAATTACTTCTGTATTCTTAGAGTTAGTTCTTACCTTTACCTCTATTCTCACATTACTCTTTCTTACCTTTAAACATTCTTCTCATAAAGGCGGGCTTATCTAGTGGATCATCAAAATCCTCATCTAAATCCATATCTATTCTCTTGGTAGCACCCTTTTGAACCTCTTCATCCTCTTTCTCTTCCTCATCTTCTGTTTTCTCTTCTACTACAGTTTCCTCTGTATCATCAAAGAAAGAATCACTCTTCTCAAAGCTATCATCTTTAGGTTCTTTTTTAAAGATAGAGGATTTAGACACTATTCTTTCTAATCCAGTACTCTCATCTTCATCATCTCCTTTTAGCTGTTTAGTATATACCTGTTTGTTCTCATCAAAACCTGTAGCTACGATAGTTATAATAATTTCATCTTCAGCCTCTGGATCTATCTGTGCACCAAATTTAATATTTGCAGATGGATCAACTGCCTCTTTAATTAACTCAGATACTAAACTAATCTCAGAGAGAGTAAGATCTGCACCTACTACATTGTAAAGTACTCCTGTTGCACCCTCTATAGACATATCAAGTAAAGGACTTGTTGTAGCAGCTCTAGCTGCAAGCTCTGCACGATTCTCACCACTTGCTCTACCGATACCCATTAGTGCAGTTCCTGAGTTTAACATTACTGATTTAGCATCATTAAAGTCTGCATTTACATAACCTGTTTGACTAATCAAATTCGATATACTGTTTACACCCTCTGCTAATACAGAGTCTACCATCTTCATTGCTTCTATAAAGGAGATATCAGCATCAGCAACTTCAAGTAATCTTTGATTAGGAACAATGATTAATGTATCAACCTTATCTTTTAGTGCGGCTATTCCTTCCTCAGCAATCTCTCTTCTTTTGTTACCTTCAAAATCAAATGGCTTTGTAACAACTGCTACAGTTAAAGCTCCCATATTCTTTGCAACACCCGCAATTATTGGTGCAGCCCCTGTACCAGTTCCACCACCCATACCTGCAGTGATAAAGATCATATCAGCACCCTCTAGAAACTCTTGAATCTGATCTAAGCTCTCCTCTGCTGCCTGTGCTCCTGCTTCATGATTTCCACCCACTCCTAAGCCTTTAGTTAAATCTTCACCTAACTGTAAAGTAATAGGGGCTTTAGATTGCTTCAAAGCTTGGGCATCAGTATTAAAGGCCATAAATTCAACCCCGGCGATATCGTAATCAGCAATCATTGTATTAATTGCATTACAACCACCTCCACCGATACCAACTACTTTAATTTTGGCTACTGGGTCTACATTTGTTGTTACTAACATAACTATCCTAAAACTTTAAATTTAATCGGGACAGTTTAGGGCATCAATGACTTAAACCAATTAGTTATTTTCCCTATAAAATTACCTCCACCACTCTTACTATGTGATCCCTCTATCTCTACCTCATCATCAATAGCGTGTTTGATAAGGCCCTGTACACAAGCAAAAGATGGATCGGAGATTTCCTCTGTCATTCCACTTAATCCTGAAGGATACCCTATTCTTGCAGCTACACCAAATACACTCTGTGTAAATTTTGTAAGATCTTTTAGTAATGCAGAACCTCCAGAGAGTACAATACCTGCAGGCATAGCTATATTAAAACCAGCCCTAGAAACATTCTCTCTAGCTAATTCAAATATCTCTTCACATCTAGCTTCTACAATCTTTTTAAGCATATCCTTTGATACTTTTTTACCAGGAATATCCAATACTGCTAAATCAATTTCATCCTCTTTACTCTTCTTAGGCTTTTCCTCTTCAACTTTTCTAAGTAGTGCAGGAGTAGAATCGGGACCTACTTTTCTAGTACCTGCCTTATTCTCAAGTAAGTCACTCATATGTACTTTTATCTTCTCTGCATCCTCTAGGGAAACTTGAAGACCAATAGCGATATCGCTTGTAATATTAACTCCACCTAAAGGAATTGTACTACTGTAAGTAATAGAGCCCTCTTGGAAGATGGAGATGGTAGTAGTACCAGCCCCTATATCAAGCAAAGTAACACCTAACTCTTTCTCAGTATCTGTTAGTACAGAAAGAGATGATGCCCAACCGGCAAATACAACATCGTATACATTTAATCCTAACTGTTCTACACATTTCTTAAGATTCTGCCAATATGAATTTGGTGCAGTAATGATATGAGTTTCAACCTCTAATCTGCCACCAGACATACCTATTGGATATTTAATACCGCCCTGGTTATCTACTACAAACTCTCTTGGAATTATATGTATTGGATTTAAATTCTCAGGCAAAGAAAGAGTACGTGCATTCTCAATAGCTCTGTATGTATCATCAATGGTTATTTCAGAACCTGCTACAGCAACAACACCTTTGTTGTTTAAACTTGTAACCGCCTCTCCATTGATTGAAACAAATACATCAGAAACAGTAACACCTGCCATTCTCTCAGCAGCTGTAACACTCTCTGATATTGCCATAGTGGCATCGTCTATATTAACTACAACACCTTTCTTTATTCCCTTACTTGGATATGAACATACTCCGATAACTGAAGGTGCTTGGTTTTCCTCTACAGATGATATTACTGTAGTGATTTTAGATGAACCTACATCTATTGCTGTTATTATTTTACGTGCCATACTTTTTTAGGCAGACTATTTTACTTTAAATTAAGATCTGAAAGAATTAATCTCTATATAATATAATCAAAAAAGAGCTACTTCGCAAGAACATTTTCCAATTCTGTCAAAGTTGACCATGTATGTCAACAGAATACTTACTATAATGTCATTACTGGTCTTACAAATCTCAAATCTAAACTCTTAAATACCATATCCTCACTATTGATTTTCTGTCCCACTAGATACATTCTACTCAATTGTATATCCAAATCATTAGTTATATCAAATATAAAAATATTCTCATTAATACTTTTGAATGTAGATACTCCATCTACTATCTCTATACTAGCTATATTATACCCAAACTTCTCTAATACTTTTAATATATCGTTAAACTCAGAGTAAAAGATTAAGCTTTTAGAACTCTCCAGAGTTGCATCACTTAGTACAAAAACTGAAGAATATTCAGCCACACTCTCCATACAGCTTTCAAGACAATCTTTACATATCTCTTTGATATGAACACCCTCTTGTGAAAAGAGTACACACCTATTTGAAGAGTACCCTATATATGCAGGTATATGCTCTTGCACCCTTATATATATCTTAGAAGGTATCCTTTTCTCTACATATATCTTTTTAACAAACCCATTCTCTTTTATTACGCTGCTCTCTACTTCTAATGGTGACACTAAAAAGATATTTCTACCCTTAAACTCCTCTACTGATTCATTTAAGAGTAACTCTTCAGAATAGCTTTCCTCTTCTAATGAGAACTGTATATCTTTTACATTCCAAAAACCTAATAGAAGAGATATCAGTAATATTAGAAGTAGTATGAAAAAGATTATGTATTTCTTAATAAAGACAACTACAGAGATTCTTTTAATCCTATTAACAATTACCTCTTTTCTCTGAGAAGATATCTCCATACAAGAAGTTTATCTCACTCTCTACTTTTTTGGAAGAACATTTCAACATTTTTAAATATCTGGTACTATTTCAATATCTATGATTGATTTTTTAATAACTAAAAGTGTTGAAATACTAGTAGATCTAGGATATCTAGGAGTCTTTCTTTCAGCTCTAGGCCTATTTCCTACAGAGATAGTTATCGCTATCTTTGCAGCATCACCAGGATCTAATATCTTACTCATCTCATTGGTCTCATCTTTGGGATCATTAGTTGGAAGTATACCTACTTATATAATAGGGTATATATTTACAGAGGATGTTTTGTATAAGTTTTTAAATGGTAAGGGTAGTTTTTTACATATAGATACAGAGAGTATAGATAAGAGTAAGAAGAAGATAATGAAGCATGCTTCAGTGTATATCTTTGTTACAAGATTTATACCTTGGTTAAGGGTAGTTACAGGTATAGCTGCTGGATATATGAAAATGAATATCATTAGTTACTGCGTATCCATATTTACAGGTATGTTTCTATACACTCTTTTAATCTCATATCTTGGATTAGAGGCAGGAAGTAATTGGGATCTATTAAAAGAGTATATTAATCTTTTAGATAAGTGGGTAATAATAATTCTCTTTAGTGCTTTCTTAATCTTTTTTCTTTACAAGAGTAAGAAAAGAATAATGAGGAAGATAAGGAAGAGTACTTAGTATATATTCAATGAAGTCTAATTTGGAGCGAGAGACGGGGTTCGAACCCGCGACCTACACATTGGCAATGTGTCGTTCTAGCCAACTGAACTACTCTCGCATTTGGTGCCTAGACTCAGATTTGAACTGAGGACCCTCTGTTCTTCAGACAGATGCTCTACCAACTGAGCTATCTAGGCGTATATGTAGTAAGTATAATAACAATCTATTTGATATTTTTCAATACAATCTTAATAAACTCCTTTTTAAATATCTCTTCAGAGTAACTCTGTACACTCTTCTGTAAACTCTTCCTATCCCATTCCTTTTTAAGAAATCTCTCATAGGCATTACTAAAGGAAGATATCGTTTGTTCTTTAAAGAAAACACCATTAATACCCTCTTTAATACTCTCTTTATACCCCCCTTTATAATATGCAATAACTGGAGTACCACAAGATATAGCTTCAAGAGGAAATATACCAAAGTCCTCTACTCCAGTAGCTATAAAACCGATAGCGTGAAGTAAAACTTCTTCCTTCTCCTGCTCTGAGATTCTACCTAAAAATAAAATATTTTTATACTTAGAATACTTCCTCTTTAATCTTTTATACTCACCCCCTACCCCTATAATCTTAAGATTAAAACCTAACTGTTTGGCACACTCTAACAGGAATTCCCCTCCCTTGTTCTTCTCAAATGGTGCTCCTGCTACAAAGTAATCCTCTCTTTTTACATCTACATTACCTGTAAAAAGTTTAACAGGAGGATACAGTACACTGTTTACTTGCTCTCTCCAATATTTAAAGATTCTCTTCTTAACAAAATTAGAATTAGCTATTAATATATCTGCTCTAGAGGAGCTATTTACATCCCATACTCTTAATTGATTAAGAAAGAAGGCTACTATCCATCTCCTAAGAAAGAATCCTCTCTTTGGGAAATACTCATGTGTTAAATCCCAAGCATATCTCATGGGAGTATGAATGTATGAGATATGTACTGTATTAAGCCCTGTAATAGCTCCATGAGCTACAGAAAAACTACTAGATATTACTAAGTCATATTTAGAAAAATCAAAAGATTCAATATATACAGGCCAAAGGAAATATGTATATCTGTAATATCTCTTTAAGAAAGGCAACCTATTTAATGATGAAAAGTATATTTTCTCTGTATTAAAATACTCCTTAGCACTCTTTCTATTCCCCATTAAGAAAAAGTACTCTACATTAGTAAAAAGCCCCCCTATACTTTTAGTTGTCCTCGCTGCTCCACCAAAAGAGAAGCAGTGATCTGACAGTATTGCAACTTTGAGGTCTTTTAATTGCTTACTCATACAAAACTACAGTACCTTTCTTTTTAGTAAAGGTAGAATCTTTAATATTTCTTACAAAGATACCAACAGCTATTAGTAAAAGACCAAGTACAATACCTATATGACTTGGCTCTATTGCAGTGCTTGGCGAAACAAAACCTGTAAGAGAAAATATTGCAGGTTCAGAGATAGTGGTAAGGATGTTTTGTGGAGGGCTACCATCTTTCATAATTACAGATTTAAACATATCATCAGTACCAGAGAATTCAAAATTTAGGATAATATCCTCTTTATCTTCGGTAATTACTTCAAATTCTACTCTACCCATTACATCAGGTTCACTACCAGTAACATACAAAGGGGTCGTGGTACCTGATTGAGTAAAACCAGTTAACATAATCATACCTCTTTGGTTATCTATTGTGCTTTCATCCTCTGGCCACTGATCAAAAAGTGTATTATTCTTACTTGCATTAGTAACCTGTATTTGAGTTGGGTCGAACTTAATAGCAAAGCGTGCTTTACTAATCTTCTCTCCAGCAGAATCAATCAGTATATCTACTGTAAATCCTTTAGATGAATCCTTTACAGTGCCATTAGATGGATAGAATAGGAAGTTAGGAGATTGAGCATAGCTAGCTATACTTGATACGGAAAACATTAATAATGTAAGAAAAATTACTCCTAGCTTTTTTAATATCATAACAGTAAGATATTACCACATGTAATTAATCTAGCATATCAAAATATATGGAGATATATAAGGTGATACTTTTAGCAATTGAGCAAGGCATTACAGAGCTACTACCTATTTCAAGTAGTGCTCACTTAATACTGTCTGCAAAGCTATTAAACTTTGAAATGGATACCTACTTCCTATCATTACTTCATTTAGGTACAACTATATCCATTCTAATATATTTTTCCCCTACTCTTTTTAAAGACATCTTTAAAAGAAAGACTTTTAATTTCTATCTCAAGATTGTACTCTCTACAATCCCTGTAGCTATAATTGGGCTTCTTTTTGAATCAACTATAGAGAATATATTAAGAGGGGATCTTGTCATTGTAATATCTTTAATACTTTGGGGTATTGTAATGATTACTGTTGAGAAGACACGCAAGAATGAAAAGGAGATCGATTTACACGATATTACTTGGAAACAATCTTTAGTAATGGGAGCTTCACAAATACTCGCACTAATACCTGGAACCTCTAGATCTGGTATCACTACAATCTCCGGTATTCTTACAGGTGTAAATAAGTATGTTGCTCTCCAATACTCTTTCATACTTGGAATACCTGTACTTCTTGGAGCTTCTGGATATGTATTATTCAAAAATATGGATGTAGAGCAGTTTACTTCTACTCATCTGCTTGGAGTAATAATATCTGCAGTAGTCGGGATATTAGCATTACAGCTTTTAAAGAAGGTAAAGAGGACAAACTGGTTAACAGTTTTTGGGTATTACAGAATATTTTTAGGTATAGTAATACTCCTTACTATACTCTTTTAAAGCACTGTTCTTAAATCAACACCTGTCATACTGTCTGGTATATCAAGAGCTAGTAGACCTAAAGTTGTAGGTGCTACATCAGCAAGTAAACCAGTAGCTTTTGCATTAGGACCTGTACCAATCTTTAAGATTTTATTTACTGCAGCTCTCTCTATTTCCTCCTGCTTACTTAGTACTATCATAGGGACAGGGTTATTTGTATGTGCGATATCTATCTCCTTTGTAACCCTATTTATCATAGTCTCACAATTACCATGATCTGCAGTAACAATAGCTGCACCACCCATTGCAATAGTTGCTTTAACTATCTGTGCAGTTAGCCCATCTACAATCTCATTACCTAAAATAGTGGCTCTTAAGTCTCCCGTATGACCTAACATATCTGGATTAGCAAAATTGATGAGGATAAATTTGTAACCATTCTTTTTAATATTCTTTATCCTATCCAACACCTCATCTGTAATTATCTCTGCACTCATGGCTGGTACTGTGGCGTAGTTATCTACCTTTTGAGATGGTACATTTATCACATCCTCCCCTTTATGAGGAGCCTCAATACCACCATTAAAGAAATATGTTACATGCATATTCTTCTCAGTCTCAGATACATGTAACTGGTTCATACCGTTATCTGCTAAATATGCAGCCAATGACTTCTTAATCTTTTTAGGAGGAAATATTACATGAGCAGGTACACCCTCTTCATAACCGGTCATAGTCGCAAAGTAAAGGTTCTCGGGAAAGTCTCTTCTTACAAAATGTGTAAACTCTTTCAATACAAAAGCCTTAGTTAACTCTCTCGCTCTGTCCTCTCTAAAGTTCCAATATATAGCGACATCATTCTCTCTAATTGGGCCAACCGGTTTACCACTCTCATCTACTCTCATTCTTGGTTTAAAGAACTGATCTGTTTCATCTTGTGCATATGCCTTCTGTATTGCATCTATTGGATCTGTAAAGCTCTCCTGTGAAAGACCTACCATAGCGTCATATGCCAACTTTATTCTCTCCCACCTACTATCCCTATCCATACCGTAAAATCTACCCTGTATAGACGCTATCTTCCCTATCCCCAACTCCTTAATCTTCTCATTTAGTTTACTTAAATACAGAAACCCATCCTTAGGAGGAGTATCTCTACCATCTAACATTACATGTATGTATGGATTTAAACCGTTAGCTTTTGCTAATTCCATTAATGAGAAAAGATGCTTAATATGACCATGTACACCCGCTGCACTTAATACACCCATCAGATGTAAATTAGACCCTCTTTTCTTTACTTCAGAGAATGCCTCTTTTAATACAGAGTTACCATCTAATTCATGTGTAGATATTGCATCATTTATCCTAGGCAATGTTTGATATACAACCTGACCTGCACCTAAGTTAAGATGCCCTACCTCAGAGTTACCATCCTCTTCGCCAGGCAGTCCTACATATGTCCCAGACGCATTTATCAGTGTTGATCTCCCTTGAGACCAAGCTGTATCTAAGAAGGGTGTTTTTGCTGCTAAAACAGCATTACCTTCAGGATCAGGATGTACACCAAAACCATCTAAGATGATTAAAGTTACAAACTCTTTACCCTCTAAATTAATACTGTTGAGATTTTTTCCGTTACCGTTCTTTTTGAATAGGCCAAACATATATTTCAGATAGTGTTAAAATAAAAATCTAGTATAATATACACAAATGGCAACCATTAGTAAAAAAGATATAACTGAATTAATAGATAAACTACACGATATAGAGCAATCTCTAGATATTCCCTCTAAGAAGGAAGCTTTAGAAATTTTAACTAAAGAAAGTACAAGAGAAGATCTTTGGGAAGATCAAAAGAATGCACAGAGAGTACTCTCTGATATTAATGAAATTACTAAAGAGATAGAGGAGTTAGAAAGATTAAAGGAGGATAGTAATACCCTACTCTCTCTTTTTGAAGAAATGGAAGAGAAAGATTTTCCCTCTTTAGAAGAAGATTTTAAGAAGTTAGAGGATGAGATTAAATCTTTTGAAACATACAAGTTTCTCTCAGGTAAATATGATAAAGCAAATACCATCCTTTCAATACACTCAGGACAGGGAGGAACAGAAGCCAATGATTGGGCTGAAATGCTTTTTAGAATGTATACAATGTATATTGAGAAGAAGGGTTGGAAATATACAGTAACTCATATTGTTAAGGGTAACGAGGTAGGAATATCTACAGTTACAATAGAGGTTGTTGGTAGATACTCATATGGCTTACTAAAGAGAGAGCATGGTACTCATAGATTAGTCAGGTTATCACCATTTAATGCTCAAAATCTTAGACAAACATCCTTTGCAGCTGTAGAGGTTATGCCAATATTAGAAGACTTAGAGAAAGAGATAGAGATACCAGATAGTGATATAGAGTTTAAAGCAGTAAAATCAGGAGGGCCTGGAGGTCAGAGTGTAAATAAGACATCCTCTGCTGTACAGATTACTCATATACCTACAGGTATTACCGTTCACTGCTCAGAGGGTAGAAGCCAACTACAAAACAGAGAGAGAGCTATGCAGATATTAAAGGGTAAGCTATGGAGAATATTAGAAGAGAACAGATTAAAAGAGATATCAGATATAAAAGGAGATTATAAAATTGCAGGATGGGGTAATCAGATTAGAAACTATGTACTACATCCATATAAGCTAGTAAAAGATTTACGTACAGGTGTAGAAAGTAGCAATCCAGAAAGTGTATTGGATGGGGGAATAGAAGAATTTGTTGAAGCTGAAGTCAGAATACAGTAATATATTGAAGATAATCTTACTGCCTAAAGAAATGGTACTTTTCGATACAGTAACCAAGAAATACAAAGATGATATTACAGCTCTTGAGGATGTTAACTTCATGATAGAGGAAGGTGAATTCTGCTTCCTCGTAGGACCCTCTGGTGCAGGTAAATCAACAATAATGAGATTACTAATTAGAGAAGAAATACCTACTTCAGGTAGTATCTTTTTTAGAGATATAGAGGTACCTAAACTTACCAGAAGACTTCTTTCTTCATATAGGCAGAAGTTAGGTGTAGTATTTCAAGATATAAAGCTATTACAGAATAAAACATTAGAAGAAAATATTGCATTTGCATTAGAAATTCTAGATAAAAGTCCTAAGGAAATAATTGATACAACTGATTACCTACTAGACTTAGTAGGATTAAGAGAGAGAAGAAATCTCTTCCCAGTAGAGCTCTCTGGAGGGGAGCAACAAAGGGGAGCTATCGCTAGAGCATTAGCAAACAAACCAGATCTATTCATTGCAGATGAGCCTACAGGTAACCTAGATGCTCAGAATGCTAAACAGATATTAGAGATACTGAAAACAATTAACCAGACAGGTACAACCGTTATGGTCATATCTCATGACTTTAATCTAATGGGTGATTCTAAAGCAAGAACAATTAGCATAATAGATGGTAAGCTAGATAAAGATACGGGTACTAAAGTAATTCATAAAGCAAAGGAAACACCTGAAGAGGAAGAGAAGACAGAGAAGAAGCAACCAGATGTAGTACCAGAGCCTAAGAAAGAAGATATTAATCCTGAGTTTGAATCTTTAAGTGAAGGATTAAGAGATAAGTTAAAAAAGTTCGCTATTAAATCACCAGAGATACTACTAAATATAACTACAGGGGATTTAAAAAATATGAAGCTATCGAAAAAGGAACATAAAGAGTTAGAGAGTTTTGTAAAAAATTATTTAAGTAAAAATAGTAAAAATGCTTAGTACATCTAGAATATTTAAAGTAACAAGTACAAATGTTAAAAGGAATAAGTGGTTAACCATATCCACTATCTTTGTAACAGCAATTGTATTTACACTCTCCTCCCTCTTTATCTCGATGTCTATACTTACACATAAAGCTGTAAGCTACTACGAACAGAAAGCTCAGGTAATTGTTTTCTTTAAAAAGGGTACCTCAGAAGCAGATATCTTAACATTTAGAGATAATATATATGATGCCAACCTTATAGAAGATATACAGTATGTATCTCAAGAGGGAGCACTTAGTATATATAAAGAAGATTTTAAGGATAATCCAGATTTAATATCTACTGTTACAGCAGATTCCCTACCTGCAAGTTTAGAAATAAGAGCAAAGAGTATAGACTCCTTACTACTAGTAATAGAGGATATTAATAAAGCTAAAGAAACAAACGCTTCTGTAGATGAAGTAATGTACTTTAGAGATGTAGTTGAGAATATGAGATCTCTCTCTAGAGTAATTAATATTGGTTCTGTAGCCCTTATATCTGCAATGATAGTAGTTACAATATCTTTAATAAGAGTAACTATTGGTTTTAATATAAAACTTCATCAAGAAGAGATAGAGATTATGCACTTAGTAGGTAGCTCAGACAAATTTATAAGAACTCCATTTCTTCTAGAGGGTACCTTCTACGGATTAATAGGAGGTCTTGTTGCTTCCTTAATAATATTAATTCCTTGGTACTCAATTGTCATCTATACTCAAGGTACTGACTTTGCATTTTGGATAAATCAACTTTTAGTAGATTTTAACTTACCATTCTTAGTACAGTTTAACTTAGCATTCATCCTTATCTACTTCTTAATACATTTAATCATAGGTTCTACAATAGGTTTCCTAAGTAGCTACAGTGCTGTAAGAAAATATTTAATAGAGGAATAAATGAAGAAGATATTAATAGTTTTTACAATTTTAATGCTAGCACTCTCACTACTACTCCCATCTCTTACTAGGGATATTAAAGCTAGTGATGCTTGTCCAGAATCAATGCCTATACAAGAAAGATATCTCTGTTTACAAAAAGAATTAGAAAAACTAGAGAAGAGTCAGGGATCTCTACAGAAAAGATTAAAGAATGAAGATTATCAACAGCTTACTCTTAAAGAGAAATTAACATATATTAATGCACAGGTAGAACAAACAGAGAGAGTAATAAGTACACTGCATATGGAGATAACAGCTCAAGATTTAGAGATAAATATCCTCTCTAAAGAAATACAAGAGAAAGAGGATAATCTAAGTATATTACAGCAAGAAATTAATACATTAGAAGAAACTGTTAATAAAAGAGTGACTGAGTCATACAAATATTCATATGTAGGTATGCTTGAGTTAATCATGGATGTAAAGAATATTGATACCGTTTTAAGAAAGACAAAATATTTAATAGAAACTAGAGCTAAGGATAAAAGCTCTTTAGAAGAATTCGGAGCAAAGGTATTAACATTAGAAGAAGAAGAAATTATCCTTGCACAACAGAAGGTAGAATTACAAAAGAAAAGGAACGATATAGAGAGTGAGAAACAGAAATTAGTAGAAGAGAAAGCGATATTAGATGAACAGAAGGCAGAGAAAGATAGACTACTTGCAGAATCTTTAAGAAGAGAGAAGGAGTATAAAGCTCAATTAGATACTCTCTCAAAGATAATACTTGAAACAGATAACATTATCTCAGATGTAGCATATCAACTATTCTTACAAGGTAAACTTGGTAATGGAGCACCAGTGGTTGGAGGAGAATCCATAATAGGACGCCAAGGACATACGGGATGCTCATACGGCTCTCACCTTCATTTTGAGATTAGAGATCCTAATGGTATTAGACTTAATCCAGAGAATTTCTTTACTGTAAATGGTAGATACCTATCAAGTGGAATATATCCTGCTCCATATTCAGGTGCATATATTACACAACCATTTTCAAGTCACAAAA
>Ga0172382_10009646_pt1 | contig 13121 bp, 13 predicted proteins | sample Leawel138RmetaG_FD_122245 | JGI IMG/M metagenome (GOLD analysis project Ga0172382, IMG submission 122245) | Leachate microbial communities from a municipal landfill in Southern Ontario, Canada - Leachate well 138R metaG | ecosystem: Engineered > Solid waste > Landfill > Unclassified | place...
GTTGTATCAACTTGTAATCTACTTTCAGATGTAGATGTTTCAAATATCTGACCATTACTATCTAAAAAGTTAATATATTTTTCAAATATTAAATTTGGTTTATATCCATGTTCGGTTTCTGATTCAATAGCATATATATCTATATATTCACCAATATTTATACCTTGACTAATCTTAACCCACATTTGATTACTATTACCAGTAATACGATCAAACATTTTTCTTAATGATACTTCACCATCTACAAAACAGAATGGTAATTCTACATTACCTTCGTCTACTATATAGAATTTATGTCCATATATATTTTTAATATCAGATATATTATTAATTCGTATTGGAGTTTCTGCTTCTATAATTTTTGTCGAATTATTAGTAATTCTAATTCTAATTCGACCATTATCCTTTAATTTTAATCCAAGTAGATTATCTACTTTAACTTCATCGAATCCAGAACCATCGATATCGAAATTAGATTTATTTAATTTATTATATCTTATTAAATCTATTTCATCATTTTCTGTACCAGTATTATATTTTAAAATTTGTGTTACTCTTTCATTAAATCCATCTAAACCAGAAAATACATATGTTTCTCCTGGTCCAAAATTTTCAAGATTACGCTGAAATATTGTTCCTTTATCATCCTGTGAAATACCTGGAATATCTACGAATTTAAACTTTTGTGTTGTTGCATCATATAATAATACCTGATCATGATACATAGTAGATGATCTACTTAAATGACGTGGTAATATACTTAAATCTTTTATTTTTAATTTTTTAGTAACTAAATCAAAATCAAATAAATTATTATCTACATTTATATCTACTCGTAATCCATCTATAGACTTAGTAACAGAAGTTCCACTACCAACGTTATCTATTTTAATCTCAGCTCGAACTTTATCCGCAACTTCATTAATAGTAACAGTATCAGATGATTCCAAAACTTCTTTTACATTTGACGATCCAATAGCGGATGCTAATGCTTCTATTTTAACATCCATTTCATCTATTGCATCATTTATGGTATCTGATGCCAATGTAGAATTATTATTAATATACTCAATATGATTACCATTTAATGTTACATGACCAGTTTGTCCATTAACAGTATATATTAATGAATTTGTCATATTAAATATATCAAATGATGTTCCATTCCATACTAACCAGTTACCATCTGTATATATATCATATGTTTTTGATACAATCCAGAAATCACCAATAACTTTAGTTTCACTATATATATCTGGAGTATTAGTTTCCGGATCATATGATGTTTTATAATGTAAACCATTTTTAACAGCATCTGGAATAACATTTAATGATATTTTACCATTAATATCTAATTTAGCTACATCTTTAATATCAATAGTAATGATTCCAGTAGGAGTTTCCATTAATACTATATTATCTGAAACAGTTTTAATTATTTTAAATTTAGCTGTATCATCAATATATTTAAATAATTCAAATCCATTAGTATCTTTATATGTATCTAATAGATCTAATTCAAATCCACCTGGAGTTAATGAATTAATATCTAAATCAGCTAACGTATTACCAGTATATACATATACCTTTATTTTTATATTACCCCAGTTAAGATCTTGAGGCCTTTTATCTGATTCAAATAGTATAACGCCACTATATGTATCGATGACATACGCGCCATCTGTTGGTGGAATTAATGTTCCATTTTCTCTATATATAAATATATTATAAGCTGTCGCAGGATTATTAGTTACGGGATGTGGAACATCTGATGGAGAAATAAATGGTCTTACAAATTGATCAGTATCAGGATCCTTTAGATAATATGCTTGATTATTTGTACCAGCAATAGGAGTTAATGTTACCTGATCATAAAGCTTTATTCTATCACCATTTTCTTCCGAAGCTACAAAATTATCTAAATCTTCTACCAATTCAAAATATGGAAGTTCTTCAATCCATATATCTTTAGATGATACCGAATGAGCAGATTTCGATTTACTCTCAAATGGATACTGTGTAGATAGAGTCTGTACCTTTGATAAAAAGTGGAATAAAGATTTATTTATTTTAAAATTATCTGTAAAGTTATTTGACATGATCTTATTTCTCCTCTTATAAGAATATACTATTTAATATTAGTTCCAATCTTCTAATATGATTTTACCTATATATTTATTTTTAATTAAATATGTTATTTTAATAAATATACCCCAATCGTTACTTTCATCCGTAACACCATATCCTAAACTAAATTGTAATTTATTATTTATATTTAATGCATTAACACCTGGAAATATTCTACAACCATCTCCATCTGATAATGGTGCAGTTAAAAAGTCAATACCTAAATTATACCAATCAGTTCCATCTAATGATATTTCAATACTAACATTTCCATCTTGTAAATCTTCTTCTGTAATATTATGGTCTTCAAATTTTAATATTCCATTAGAATGATTAATACCAGTATGCCAGAATTTTCTTAAAAACATTCTTGCTCCATCATCAATAGTAGAATAGTCTTTATCATCATTTAAAAAATATGATGAAAAGTCTTTAGTAGGATAGATTAATCTGCTATTATAACATTGTAACCCATTATTATCTATTAAACTCTCTTCACTATTATATATCGAAAAGTCATCATTTAATCTAAAAGACTCATGTCTAAAATCTTCAGTAATTCTATTAGATGTAGATGTTAATGTATCTATTAAAAATGTTTTATTAATTAAATGTGAATAAGCAGTTCTTGTTACCCAATCATATTCAGTAAATATTAAATTTTTATTATTTTGATGATCAATAAATACATTATTTATATTTATTGGAAGATTTAAATTTGTAATATTAAATGTATTATCGAATATGTTATTAGCTGGCATTGTAATACCTAATAAAGCTCTATTGATATTTATATTACTTGATGCTAATTGTACTGAATTAATAATCATTGGAGTATCTAAATATGTATATTTCAATAGATTATTAATAGTTATATTAGGAATTGTAAATATAGTTCCAGTAGTTAGAGATGTAATACCTGATAATACTTTAGTATTATATGTTCCAGGTAATGGTACATCTACCCCTTCTATACTAGAATATATGGTATCAGTATCATAAAAATATTCTCTATTATATGAAAAGAAACCATCAGCTAAATTATTATGAGTAATAACAATAACTAATTTATTTACAGATGTATATGAATTTATATTAATTCTAAACCTAATATTACATTTCCATTTATCATCTTCGGTAGCAAAATTTGTAACTATCATAGTAACGCCATTTTCTATAAATGTACCATTTCCATTTAACTGAAATGAAACTTCATCTATTAAATCTGAATTACCATCATTAATAGTTATAGTAAATATAGAACCTTGGATTACCGATATAGCCTGATTACAATATACTTCAAATATATTTTTATTACTAGATGGATATTTATTAGTTAATAAAAAATCATACCAATCTGATACTATATATGGATCGCCATCTTCTACTGGATTTGCTATATTTCTTTGCTGTAATGTAAGTAGCGATTCATTAACAAGTCCATTAGTAGTTCCATTACTTGTATTAAAATTCGATGAATATTTTGGAGGTGGTATAAATAAATCAATTTTACTATTATCCTCATCGTTTAGTTTTGCTAGTACTCCACTACCCTTAAAATCTATTTTAGTAATTTCATTTGATATTAATTCGCTATCATTAAATATAGTAACTCTACCATCACCAACTCCTCCACCACCAGATAATAATTCTCTTAATAATACATTTAAATAAATATTAAGAACTGTTCCATATTTACTAGATGATGGTATATCTATGGTAATAACAATTTTACCTGTTTCGGGTACTTTAATACCTTTAAATGAATCAATGCTACTATATTTATTTTCCTCTGATATATATACTACATTAGACATAATTGTATATACTGGAAACTCGTCATCTATATTAGCATATAATTTCGCTTTTAAAGTTATAGTATTAACGGCATTACCAGAATATAATGAACTAGATAGATATAAGTCTTCTATCTGAAATGCATTATTATGAGTAATAATAATCTCTTCGGTACTATAAGTTTCTATTGTCTTTAATATAATATTATTCATATTCTTTATTTACTCCTATAATATCAGTCCAAAACATATATGTAATATCTTCTTTTGTATTAAGATTTAATAGTCGCTGATTTGTTATATTACTTTTTAAGTTACCAAGTTCTTTTATATATGGACCATATTTAATATAGTCTAATTTTTCTAATAAATTTATATCTAATTCCTTTAAATCTTTTCCAGAATATAATGCGATTTTAAGACTTGAATATTCTTTTTTAATAAATTCAATTAACTCTATAAGATATTTAGTATCCCATTCTCCACCAAAAAATAATACTCCTGATATAGAATTACTATATTTGTTTAAAATGATACGTAGTTCATTCATATCTAATTTTTTACCTTTATCTAATCTATGATTAATTTTATCCCAATGACATCCGTTACAATTATTTGGGCATCCTAATATCGAAAAAGATAACATTACCTCTGTAGGTATTTCTTGCATAACGATATCGTAATTATAATATATAAGCATAAATATCCCCTTATGAAATCTATTATATAAAAGGGGTATTTTATTAATACCCCTTTTCATATCGATTACCATTAATTAACTATGGAATTAACATCTATGATATTTGATTCTGAATGAAGTGACGATTCTGAATGATGATATACACGTTTTGCTTCTTCTTTTTGTCTTTCTGTAGTAAAACTCTCTATAGCTTTTAGATATCCTATGATTCTTGTCGCATGAGTAATATTAGTAGATCCACATATTGGACAACTATCTAATGTCTTTTTAGTTATTTTACCACAATCTTTACATATTGTTCTTTTAACATTCCAACACCAATAGTTTAATCCTAATCGTGCAGCTAATCTTAAATGAAATAATGCCTGTTCCACTGTAGCATATTGATCATCTAAATTTAGATGTAATGCCTGGCCACCATCGAGCTTTGATCCTAATTCGGCATGTAATATAAATTTATCTGATATATTAATATCATTATCATCTGGTAGGAAAAAGTATGATGTATAATTATCAAATTTTTCATAACCATCTTCCGCATCCCATTTGGCTAACTTAACTGCCGCACTTTCACCAGGAACCATTTCGGTATTAAATTTAAATCCAGTTTGGGACTTAATCTTTTTATTTTCTTCTGTAATGGTATTAATTATAGAATTACACCAATCTTTATAATGATCATTATTTTGTGGTTTAACATGCATAATTGATTGATATGCTTCTGGAATACCTACTAATCCAACTGTAAGGAATTGTTTATCCATTGTAATATAACCAGCATTATATGCAGGTAATAATCCAGCATCATAATAGTCTTTAATAATAGCTCTAAATCCAATCTGATATTTATGAACTCTTTTTGTAACTTTCCTAATCGCAGATATTATATCTTCACCATCTCGAATTGCATTCTGAATTACTCTTGGTACGTTAATAGTCATTACGGAAAGACTACCTGTCATAACTCCACCAGCTCCAAGAGAGAATGAAAATTCATTTGCATCAATTTCATTTCGTAATCTACAACATGATGATAATGCGGATGGATCACCGTGATAATTAAAGAAATCATCTCCTGCTACCATTCTATGTGCAGTAAATAATTCATGATCTAAATCAGCATTTACTTTATATCCAAGATTTTCATCTAATACTGTAACTAAATTATTACTTATTACAGGAAATGTCATCGTAGCTCTTTTTCTTTCCTCCTGTAACCATTCTAAAAAATATCTTTGTAATGCATTAAATGATTCCCAGTCAGGTTTACTCATATCTGGATATACATAATTTTCAAATAATGATTTAAAGAATACGGAATCGAATATTATATATTCCAAAATACACTTTGATATCCCCTTGATGCAGCTGGCTGATTACATGAATATGATACTTGTTCGAAACAATTTTTTACCTTTCTTTTATGATCTTCATATTTCATATAATCATGACCTAAATCTTTTCTCGCAAAATAATCAAAATTTAAAAGAAACTCTGGAGTTGCAACTGCACCAGCGAATCCAGCTGCTATAGCAAATAATAAATTAATAAATCCACCACAATATGAATCTAAATGTAATGGGGCATTACTTTCACCACCTAAGTCTCTTAATCCATTTTTCATAAATGGATACATACTAATGGATACACAGTATGGATATAATGATGTTTCATCATGTTTATATATAATATGATTTTCTAAATCATTTATATATCCATTAGCAACTTCCCTATTAAATATTATATATAACTTTTCGTGCATTAAAGCTCGATTTAGATAAATAGTTTCTTTTTTGTATAGTTCTGACTGTAATGTTGCTAAGTTTTTTGAATTAACATTAGCATTAGAATCAACTATACTTGAATCTGCTGCATTTCTTTCTTTCATGTAGGATTTTACATATTTGATTTTCTTTTTGATGATGTCATCCATTGTAATGAATCCTCCGAATTTTATTGTGATTTTTATTTGTTCGTGAAATTATATATAATGAAAAATATTACTATTATAGTCGGTTTAAATAACATTTAAATGAAAAAAGCCAGGTATGATATGGTTTAGATATCATCCTGGCTATTTTTTAGAATTTTTTAGAAAAAGTAAAGCTTAATTCTTTTTTTTAAAGATATTTTTAATTGCTTTAAATGCTTTCTCTACTGACTTGATATCATTAATAGTTTTATCTACATCTTCCATATAGATTGGTTTACCATTAATAGATCCTAATTTAATTTCACCAGTATTAATTTTATCAAGCTGATTTGTAACCAATGTTGTAACTTCTGGAGGAAGATTCATTTCTTCTGCCTTTTTTGCTACGCTATCTTTAAGACCTTCAGAAAATTTACCATTTTCCATTTCATCTTCTTTCTTCATAGCATTGATTGTCAAAAGTAATGTATTGGCTATAAGTTTCGTTCCCTTTAGATTTTTATCTCTTGATACTAAATAACCTGATATTAATGCACCTATTATAAGTGATCCAGGACCAAAAAATAAAAATTGAATCCAACTAATAATCATATCAAGCGTATTTTTATCTACATTTTCTACTACCGCTACAACTTCATTAGTCATATTAAATGACCTCCATTACATTAATTAGATTAGTGGTGCTGTTGGAGCAACTACTTCTGGAGTAACCTGAGTTGGAGCAGCTACCTGTGTACATTCGTTACAAGGAGCACATTTTGTAGCTTTAGGAATTGCTTTTTTTGCAGCCTGTACATCGGCTGAAATAGTTTTACAGAGATTTTTCATTTCTCTTAGATATCCTCTTGCTCTTTTTGCAGCTGCTTTGTTCTGTTTGGAATAAAAAGATTCCAATTCAGTGTTGATGTTTGTAACTAGATTGGTTAGTTCTGTAGTATAAGTATTCATTTCTTATACCTCCTCTTTTTTATTTATTAGAATAAACTGGTTATAACCAGCTTTTCTCAATTTACAGTTGGGACATTCGCCACAACCTTTACCCCATTCATTAATAGCCTCGTTACCATTATAACATGTATGAGATTGATTTAATACTATTGAATAAAAATTTTCTAATCCATATTTGGATTCTAATTCATATGCCTGTTTAAATGTATTTGCTTTTGTTAAATTTAAAATAGGTGTTTCAATATTAATATCTGTTCCAGAACCAGAATTTAATGCACTAATTATCTTATTGATAAAATCTAACTTACAATCAGGAAATCCCGCGTCATCTTCTTGACATACCCCTATTGCAATAATATCACCATTTCTAATTTGAGCCAATGTATGTAGTATTGTTATAAAAAATGTATTTCTATTAGGTACAAAAACTGATGGTAATGAATTATGGATTGAATGAGATGAATTTACATCGATATTGTTATCCATTAAACTTGATACCATTTTAATATCTTTAAATGTTTCTTTTAAATTAATTATAGTTAATTCAAGTCCTAATAGTTTACAGATATTTTTAGCAGCATTTGATTCAGCAATATAATGCTTTTGTCCATAATTAATAAATACTGGATGAATTTTATAATCTGGATATTTAACTTTTAGCATACCTAACATAACAGTTGAATCTAAACCACCTGAATATAAAGCTAATAGATTTTTTTCCATATAGTTTGCCATCTCCTCTTTTTATTTTTCATTGTTATTTTAATATTATAAGAGTATATTACTTTTTGATATATTTGATATCTGATATAGAAGCACATCCATTCTCATCGATAAATGTTTTTCTAATATCGTTATTGGTATTAGTAGGTAATAAATTATTACTTATCTTTGTTTTAATTAACATTTCAGTCTTTAAATATACTAAAGAATTAATTATATCTTTAACTTCATTTTTATTATATTCTGTTATATTATCTAATATAAATGATAATATTTTATCTACATGTTCATTTAATACTAAAGTATCTGAATTTTCAATTATATTATAATAATCATTAAGATTTAATTTCGTTACCATCTATAAACTCCTTATACTTATTAATACCATTGATATCATTAAATAATATATCCAGTCCAATACGATTAAAAGCTTTATATATCATATATGTAAGATATCTCATTTTTGGATGAGCTCCTTCTGATATACGTAGTTTAATAAAATGTCGCCATTGCCTAATATTCATTGTCGCAACTATATCTGTCATTAAACTATTCCATAATATATCTCTTGCATGTTCTGGTGGAACTTTTGAATTAACTAAATCTTTATATAACTCTTCACCTAATTTATAATATTCATATATTCTATTATTTAGGTCTTTATTATCAATTTTATGGTACATTGGTATTACTGTAATATTATTATCACCTTTATTATAATTAACGTATCTAGTACTAGTCTGTGCATAAGAAGCTATTCTATGCCGTACAAGTTCATTTGCAATTGCACGATCTGTGCGTAGTATAAACGTAAATGAATTATGCTCTAATACACTTTCATGTCCTCTATCGATTAACATTTGTATAAATTTTTTATAACTATTATCCGTAATTCGATCATGTGAATTATAACATATTCTACCAATAAATTCTAAATCTTTAAGTATTTTAACTCCATCATATTCTTCTTCATTTAGTAATATAGCTAATTGATCTTGAAATTCCATACTATAGATATACTCCTTGAATTATATTTTCTTATTGTTTAGTAGATTTAATATCATTATATATACGTTCGCATATAATATCTTTACTATTATCATTATTGATAGTATCAATTACTTTTAATCTATTTTCGATAAATGAAATTTCATTTATTTTATAATTAGAAATATCTAAATCTTTATTATTCTTTTCTACCCATTTGATAAAATAATTAAATGATTGTTTACTTTTAATAACATCTAATTTTATATTAGAGTCATCTTTAATATCTACAATATAATCAATACGACCCCTTCTATAGAATGTTTCATCTTCGATTACTTTATAATCATTGGTAAGGAATATAAAGAATACGGGTATATTTAGTTCATATATTAAATCAATTATTCGTTTCATTGTTAATGTAGTTAATTTTACATTATCTGATGCCATTATGGTATTCTCAAATTCATCCCATATAATACAAATTGGTTTGTTCATTATTTTATATAAATCGGTTATTATATTATTAAAATTTTTTGCAAGTCTTAGTAAATTTGATGTATTGTTCGATGATGATCCCTTAACTTTCTGTCCATATTCATCTTCTAATTCATATGATATAGAAATACCATCTATTGTAATAAAAAATAATTTATCTCTATATTTTTCCGATAATATATTTTTTGTATAAAATGTTTTACCAGTTCCACCAGGACCATTAATAATAAAGTTTGAAAATATACCTGTTTTGTTATTAATAATACTATCATCGATTTTATTTTCAATTGATTTAAAATATGGTAATTCATAATAATTTATATCAGATTTCTTTTCGTCAATTATAAAATTTATTTTCGTGGATGATAATCCAGGAAGTTTAATAAATGATGGTGTGCTATCTACATCTAATCTATTAGTAACCAAAAAGAATGATTCTAAATATGTATATATAATTGGGGTTATTATTCCATTAAATCTATCCTTACTTGTAATAAAACTAGAAAATATATCAAATATTTTTGAATTATGTCCACCATTATATAATGTAAATATCTTTATATTATCACTATCGCCCTTATTACTTACAGAAATTATATCTGATGATCTTGATATATTAGTATTTAAATCGATACTACATCGTGTAATATTTTTATTATTAATATCTCTTAATATATCGATATTAGATGTTATTACAACAGTAGATTCATGAAATATATTATTATATAATACTAATGTTCTATAAGCCATACTTTTTTTATCGCTCGATATTAATAATGAAATTTGATATTTAATTTTATATGTATTTTTTGATTTATTTAAAAAAGCGTTACGAGTTTTATACAATCCATTTACTTTCGTCTGTTGTACAGAGCCTTTATATATTATATATTCGGTATCAAATATATGAGTAATATCATCCTTATGTAACCGTTCAGATTTTTTATCAATCCATCTTTCGGTTAAAAACATAAATTTCTTATCGGTATTTATAGGTAATAATTTTAATATTTTATCTCTTATATAATTAATATTAGATCTATTGAAGTATATAAATATACTATCCTTATTATCAGTACTTACTATTCTATTATACTTATTATTAGAAGTAGTTGGAATATTATTATTAGGGTTTTTACAATTTAATTTATTAAACTTTCTAGTACTATAATCGTCATCGTCATCGTCATCGTCTTCATCACCATGAATAGATCTTTCATCTGGAAAATAATCTATATCAATATTATAAAAAAATTTCCTATTACCAAATAATAAACTATCTAATTTTGCAAATATAAACGATTCGCCAATATGATATAATTTATCTATATAATTATGTTGATATAATTTATAATATTTTTGAATCTTTTTAATGCGGTTATTAATGTCCTTTAAAAATATAGTATTCATTATACTTCTCCTCAATAATTTATTACTTTGGTATTTTTTTATGTTTTGTCATTTTAGAATTTTTAATACCATTATTTTTAATATTAGTATATAATTTTTCATTAACTAACTTATCTAATAGTTTATGAATATTATATAATGGATTTTTATTCATTTCTTTTACCTCTAAATGGATTCTTCCAATACTTAAAGTTATGAGGTGTAATTTGAAAATTATATTCGTTATAGTATTTTTCATTATAATAGAAGTTATTGATTGTACATCCAATGTATCTACATTTACTTTCTTTAGCCATCTTATCATATATTGATAAAGCTCGTTTATTGAAATCATATGTTCCAAATAAAATATTCTTCACCTCATATTCATTAAACAACCTTTCGATCATAGTATATATATCATTATAAAAAATCCTTTGGTATTTTAACTTTCGATTAAAACTTATTATACTCATTGTGCAATGCTTATGATGTCTATTTAGATAGAAATATATTATTCCAATTATATTTTTATTTTTATCAAGAGAAACCATTCCAATATCTTTCCAGTCACTTTTATCGAAATAAATACTAAATAGATCTACATCTATATAATTAGCTAATGCAGTAAATTGAATTAGTTCAATTCTATTATTTAAATATACCTCTACCAGTTTATTTATAATATCATCTTTATACCGAAATCCAAAATCTAACATTTAATCCTCCTATTTATTCTTAACTTTTAATTTAACAGTCTTACTGGATTTGGGCTTATTAATAACTAGATTTTCAATATCATCCCATAATACATCATCTCTCGTTACTTTATTATAATAATCAATTAACCAGCTTTCGTGTTTTACAGTATTTACATAAATTATATACTTAATTATATTGACTAACCTTTTATCTTTTATTTTTAATATATCATCTTTAAATACTTTAAAAAGATATGATAGTATGGTATAATTATTATTATCATATAACTTATATAATAATTGCTTTAATGAATCGATATCAATATTATGCTTTTTAAAATAATCTATTACACTTATATGATTTAATTTACCATCATATAATAATTCTAATATTACAAATGAAGCATATTTTAAGTCTTCTAGTAAACGCACGATAGGATATTTATTATTACTATTACTATTATTTATTAAAGTACAAATTTCATCTACCGATAATATATAGATATCATCTTTAATATACTTTATTTCATTAATTTTATTTATATTATATGTAAACCTATCCATATTATGTGGATAACATATTTTTAAGAAACATATAGCTATTAATCTAATATCTAAATTTAATAAATCTAAATCAAATATTATATTAGTTGAGTTAATTATAATATCAAGGATATTGAGATACGTTTCATTATGTCGATATGATTTAAATTTATATGATCTAAATATCTCGTTAAATATAAATGGATAATTAATTAATTTATTATTTTTTATTATTTTTCTGATAAGTAATAAATCTCCATTACAATCGTTAAATATAACCGATGGTTTAATATATAAGCCGTTTAATTTCTCAGCAAATAAATGAATCCATCTATTATCTACTCTATGTACTATTTTAAATAAATCTTTTTTACATTTTTGAATACATTCAAGGAACTCAACATATTTTAATATATTTTCATCCGTTAATTCAATATCTATATTATTCAATATTCTAAAGACTTTTAAAAAGTACGTCAAATATATATCGTCGGTATTATTTTTTAAATTATCAATAAATATATTTGTATATCCGCCAAAAATAACTTTATCTATTACTAAATCCATAATACCATTATTAATTTCAAATTTAGTAAAATTTTTTAATAGTTTATCATTTTTAATATCATTTAACATATTATCATTAGGTTTTATACAATATTTTTTGAATATTTTTTTGGCAACTCTTTCTTCCTTTGTATCAAATTTAAAAAACATAAATCCTCCTCATTTTTTTAATGTTAAATGAAATTTATAAGAAACATAGAATTATGATA
>Ga0172382_10009647_pt1 | contig 13121 bp, 11 predicted proteins | sample Leawel138RmetaG_FD_122245 | JGI IMG/M metagenome (GOLD analysis project Ga0172382, IMG submission 122245) | Leachate microbial communities from a municipal landfill in Southern Ontario, Canada - Leachate well 138R metaG | ecosystem: Engineered > Solid waste > Landfill > Unclassified | place...
CACCGGTCCGGGTGGATCTCGGTGCCGTCCGGGTGTGGTGACGACGCCGAACGCACCACCTGTCCGGTGGCGGAGTCGCAGACCACGACCTTGCACGACTGGGTAGACGAGTCGACTCCGGCCACGAGTGTCATGTCAGTACCTCCCGGGATCGGCCAGTACGGGTGCCAACGCCAGTTCGGCCGCACCGATGACCAGCGTGTCGGCGCCGAGGGTCGCAGGCACGACTCGCACCAGGGCGCGCGGCGCGGCCATGCAGCGGCGCGCCAGTTCGTCGCGCAACATCGGTGCGGCGAAGGTCGGGAACACCCGGAGGAAGCCGCCGAGCACGATGAGTCCCGGGTTGAGCATGTTGACTGCGTTGCCGAGCGCGATCGCCAGCGCGCGGGACTGCCGGGCGAGTACGTCGCGCTCGGTGGTGCTCGGGTGTCTTGTTGCCGCGCCGTCCAATTCGGACAGCAGGCTGGTCAACGGAGCCTGGGTGACCTCGGTCTCCAGGCAGCCGACACTGCCGCAGTGGCAGTGTTCGCCGCCGCCGACGAAGGTGTGTCCGAGCTCGCCGGCGTAGCCTGCGACACCCTCCAGGAGCCCGCCTGCGACCACGAACCCGGCGCCGATGCCGCTCGGGCCGCCGTTGACGTAGATCAGATGCTCGGCGTTGTGATGGTTGCCGAACCGGTGTTCGGCGACCGCTCCGACGTTGGCGTCATTGGCGGCATACACCGGTAATTCCGTTGCAGCACTGAGCATCTGACCGATCTCGACGTCATGCCAGTCCAGGTTCGGGGCCAGCTGTACCGCCGACTCCCGACCGTGCACCAGTCCCGGTACCGCGACGCCTACGGCGGTCACCGTCTGCCCGTCCCGCAGGGTGCGCTGGATGTCACAGATCGCGTCGGCTGCGATGGTCACGGTGTCGGCAGGGGTCGGCACCCGAGCGGTGGGTCGGCGGATGACCTCACGCACCGTGCCGCCCATCGACACGAGTCCCACCGTGACCGCGTCGACCTCCGGGGTGACCGCCACGGCGAGCACGCGATCACCCGGGCGCACAATCGGACTCGGGCGTCCGACCTGCGACGCCGAGGGCGCGGGCGACTCGTCGACCAGGCCCCGGGCCACCAGCTCCTCGACGAGGTCCTTCGTGGTGGATCGCGACAGGCCGGTGTGGCGGGTCAACTCGGCTCGGCTGACCGCCCGGCGACGGTGCACCATCGTCAGCACGCTGGACAGATTGCGCCGCCGCACGTCGTCGGTGCTGGTGCCCACGCGTGCCGTCCGGTTGCCTTGGGTCGCCCTCACCAGCGCACCATTCCCCTCGATTTCGGCCTTGACAGTGTCGCAGGCCACATCTTATGTTCGCACAGAGAACAAAACCATATCTCGTTGCCACTTGGAGTATCCGATGACCGTGCTGGAGTCCAGCCGCCCCGTTCCCGACGCCCTGAGCCCGAGACGCGAGGACAAGTTCTCGTTCGGCCTCTGGACGGTCGGATGGCCCGGCGTCGACCCGTTCGGCGTCGCCACCCGTCCGGCGCTCGACGCCATCGAGGCCGTGGATCGGCTGGCCGCACTGGGCGCCTACGGCTTGACGTTCCACGACGACGACCTCTTCGCGTTCGGCAGCTCCGATGGCGAGCGCCGGCGGGCCATCGATCGGCTGACCTCCGCGTTGAGCGCCAACGGTCTGGTCGTTCCGATGGTGACCACCAACCTGTTCACTCAACCGGTCTTCAAGGACGGCGGCTTCACCAGCAACGACCGCGCGGTGCGTCGCTTCGCGCTGCGCAAGGTGCTGCGCAACCTCGATCTGGCCGCCGAACTCGGTGCCCAGACCTTCGTGATGTGGGGCGGCCGTGAGGGCGGCGAATACGACTCGGCCAAAGACGTGCAGGCGGCGCTGGAACGCTATCGCGAGGCGCTGGATGTGCTGTGCCAGTACGTGATCGACCAGGGCAGCGGAATCCGCTTCGCGATCGAGCCGAAACCCAACGAACCCCGGGGCGACATCCTGCTGCCGACGGTCGGTCACGCTCTCGCGTTCATCGAGACCCTTGCCCATCCGGAGATGGTCGGGGTCAACCCCGAGACCGGGCACGAGCAGATGTCCGGGTTGAACTTCACGCACGGCATCGCCCAAGCCCTGTACAGCGGCAAGCTTTTCCACATCGACCTGAACGGGCAGCGCGGTATCAAGTTCGACCAGGACCTGGTGTTCGGGCACGGAGACCTGGTCAACGCCTTCTCGCTGGTGGATCTGCTCGAGCACGGTGGACCCGACGGTGGTCCGGCCTATGACGGCCCTCGCCATTTCGACTACAAGCCGAGTCGCACCGAGGACGCCGAAGGGGTATGGGCGTCGGCCGCGGCCAACATGCGGATGTATCTGCTGCTGCGGCAGCGCGCCGCGGCCTTCCGCGCCGATCCCGACGTGCGTGAGGCGATGGTCGCCGCCAAGGTGGCCGAACTGCGCAAGCCGACGCTGGCGGCCGGGGAGACCTACGCCGACCTGCTGAACGACCGGTCCGCCTACGAGGAATTCGACACCGGCGCCTATTTCGGTGGAAAGGGTTGCGGCTTCGTGGCTCTGCACCAGTTGGCCGTCGAGCACCTGATGGGGGCGCGGTGACGATGCGGACCGCGGACCTGGACCACGCCATACGTCTCAACACGCAACAAATACCGTCTGCCACCCACTCGGAAGGATCCTCGTGAAGCGAACCAGCAGCCTGCTCTTCACCGCAGTCGTCGGGGTCGGCCTGACCTTGACAGCGTGCGGATCCAACTCGGACTCGGGGTCGACCGAAGCGCGAAGCGGCAAGGTCGGTGTCATCCTGCCCGACACCAAGTCGTCGGTGCGCTGGGAGACCAAGGACCGGCCCGCGCTGGAGGCGGCGTTCCAGAACGCCGGCGTGGACTACACCATCCAGAATGCCGAAGGATCGGCTGACACGATGGCCACCATCGCCGACGGCATGATCGCCGACGGTGTCACGGTGCTGGCCATCGTCAACCTCGACTCCGACAGCGGTGCCTCGATCCAGCAGAAGGCGGCCTCTCAGGGCGTCAAGACCATCGATTACGACCGGCTGACGCTAGGTGGCTCCGCCGATGTCTACGTCTCGTTCGACAACAACGTCGTCGGTGAACTCCAGGGGCAGGGTCTCGTCGACTGTCTCGGCGGCAGACCGGCGAATGTGGTGTTCCTCAACGGTTCTCCCACCGACAACAATGCGACGCTGTTCAGCTCGGGCGCGCACTCGGTCGTCGACGCGACGCCGTCGATCACGATCGTCGGTGAGCAGGCGGTCCCCGACTGGGACAACGACAAGGCCGTGACGATCTTCGAGCAGCTCTACACCGCGGCGGACGGCCGGGTGGACGGGGTGTACGCCGCCAACGACGGCCTCGCCGGTTCGGTCATCTCGATCCTGGAGAAGAACAAGCGCGCCGGCCAGGTTCCGGTGACCGGGCAGGACGCGACGGTCGAGGGTCTGCAGAACATCCTGGCAGGAACACAGTGCATGACGGTCTACAAGTCGGCCACCGAAGAGGCCAATGCGCTCGCCGAAGTTGCGATCGCGCTCGCCAACGGGGAGCAGCCCCAGACCACCAGCACCTCGCGTGACGACACCGGCGGACGCGACGTGCCGTCGGTGCTGTTGACACCGAAGTCGATCACCAAGGACAACATCAACGTGGTGTTCGACGACGGTGGACAGTCCAAGGACGAAGTGTGCTCCGGCCAGTTCGCCGAGGCGTGCTCAGCCGCGGGAGTCTGATGGACACCCAACCGCCGATCCTCGAATTGCGGGGCGTCAACAAGAGTTTCGGTGTCGTGCACGTCCTCCACGACGTGGACTTCTGCGTCTACCCCGGCCAGGTGACGGCACTGGTCGGCGACAACGGTGCGGGTAAATCCACCCTGGTCAAGGCGATCGCCGGCATCCATCCCATCGACACCGGCACCTACCTGTTCGAGGGCAAACCGGTGACGGTGCACAGCCCCAACGACGTGTCGGCCCTCGGAGTCGAGGTCGTTTACCAGGATCTGGCGCTGTGCGACAACCTCGATATCGTCGAAAACATGTTCCTGGGAAGGGAACTCAAGCGCCGCGGGATGCTCGACGAGGCGCGGATGGAGACGATGGCCCGTGAGGCGCTGACCTCGCTGTCGGTGCGGACGGTGAAATCGGTGCGCCAGCCGGTGTCCAGTCTGTCCGGCGGACAGCGCCAGACCGTGGCGATCGCGAAATCGGTGCTGTGGAACTCGAAGGTGGTTCTGCTCGACGAGCCGACCGCCGCCCTCGGTGTCGCCCAGACACGTCAGGTGATCGAGCTGGTGCGCGGACTCGCCGAGCGTGGCGTGGGTGTCGTGCTGATCTCGCACAACATGAACGACGTGTTCGAGGTCGCCGACCGGATCTGCGCGTTGTACCTCGGCAGGGTGGCCGCCGAGGTCAAGGCCTCCGAAGTCTCGCACGGCCAGGTGGTCGAACTCATCACCGCCGGCCGCTCGGGCAGTCTCGGTCTGGCGCCCGCGCAGGCCGCCGAGTCGATGTGAACCCGGCCGTGCATTCCCGAGACACAGGTGAGGATCTCGAAGTGACCACTGTCCGTTCCGATTCCGATGTCAGCCTGGCAGACGCTGACTTCTCCGGTGACACCCGCGCCGACGAGACATTCGGCGCCGCGGTTCGCGGCTACCTGCAGCGTGTGCGCGGCGGCGACATGGGCTCGCTGCCTGCTGTTCTCGGTCTCGTCGTGTTGTTCGCGGTGTTCGGCCTGGCCAACGACCGCTTCCTGTCGGCGCTGAACCTGGCCAACCTCATCACCCAGGCCGGGGCGATCTGTGTGCTGGCGATGGGTCTGGTGTTCGTGCTGCTGCTCGGCGACATCGACCTGTCCGCGGGGGTGGCCGGCGGGGTGTCGGCGTGCGCGATGGCGCTGATCGTCGTCAACCTGAGTTGGCCGTGGTGGGCGGCGCTGTTGGTCGGAATCGCCTGCGGCGCACTCATCGGCCTTGCCATCGGGTTGCTGCGCGCCAAGCTCGGGATTCCGTCGTTCGTCGTCACTCTCGCGTTCTTCCTCGGTTTGCAGGGAGTCACGCTCAAGCTCATCGGCGAGGGCGGCTCCGTGCGTGTCGACGATCCGGTGATCCGGGGTCTGACCATCAGCAACCTGCCCGTCGCCGCCGGCTGGGCGATCGCGGCGGTGGTGGTGGTCGGGTTCGCCGGTCTGGAGTTGCACCAGCATCGGCGCAAGATCGCCCTGCGGTTGTCGCACTCACCGCTCGGCGTGGTCGTCGCGCGGGTGGCCGCCGTGGCCACGGTGGTGCTCGGCGTGACGTACGTGATGAGTGTCAACCGCAGCGTCAGCGCCGTCGCGGACATCCGCGGCATTCCGTATGTGCTGCCGCTGATCCTGGTGCTGCTGATCGCGATGACCGTCGTGCTCAGGCGCACCTCCTACGGCAGGCACATCTACGCCGTCGGCGGCAACGCCGAGGCCGCGCGCCGCGCCGGTATCTCGGTGGACCGCATCCGGGTGTCGGTTTTCGTGGTCTGCTCGTCGCTGGCGGCGTTGAGCGGAATCATCGCCGCGTCGTACGCGGGCAAGGTGTCGGCGTCGTCGGGCGCGGGGAACACACTGCTCTACGCGGTCGGTGCGGCGGTCATCGGCGGCACGAGCCTGTTCGGCGGCAAGGGCCGTGCCATCGACGCGGTGATCGGCGGTGTGGTGGTCGCGACCATCGCCAACGGGCTGGGACTGCTCAATCAGTCGTCGTACATCAACTTCCTGGTTACCGGCGGCGTCCTGCTCCTTGCCGCGAGCGTCGACGCGATCTCCCGCCGCAGACGGTCGTCGACCGGGCTGGGGTAGACCGCTCCGTCAGGCCAGCCATGCCCCGATGCGGCGCAGCGCCTCTTCGAGGTCCGAGGCGGGGCCCGCGAACGACAGCCGCACGAACGCGCCACCGCGGACGGTGTCGAAGTCGACCCCCGGCGCGATCGCAACGCCGGTGTCGTCCAACAGCTTCGAGCAGAACGCCAGCGAATCGGTGGTCAGGTGCGACACGTCGGCGTACACGTAGAACGCGCCGTCGGTCGGGGCCAGCCGGTCGATACCGAGCGCGCGCAGCCCGTCGAGCAGCAGCGTCCGGTTCGCGGCGTAGTCGTGGAGCAGGGCCTCGGCCTCGGCGATGGATTCGGGGGTGAACGCGGACACGGCGGCGATCTGCGGCAGCGCGGGAGGGCAGATGGTGAAGTTGCCGGTCAGACGGTCCACTGCGCGTTTGAGTTCGTCGGGCACCAGCAGCCACCCCAGCCGCCACCCGGTCATCGCGAAGTATTTCGAAAAGCTGTTCACCACAACGGCTTCCCGCGACGTTTCCCATGCGCAGCTGGTCGCGGGTGCCCCCGGGTACACCAGCCCGTGGTAGACCTCGTCGCTGATCAGCCGCACTCCGGAGGATTCGCACCACGTCGCGATGGCGGCGAGTTCCGCTGGTGGGATGACGGTGCCGCTCGGGTTCGCCGGGCTCGCGACGATCACGCCCGACACCGGCGGGTCCAGCTCGGTGAGCATCTGCAGCGTCGGCTGGAACCGGGTCTCGGGTCCGCAGGGCAGCTCGACGACCTCGCAGCCCAGTGCGGTCAGGATGTTGCGGTAACACGGGTAGCCGGGGCTGGCGATCGCGACGCGGTCGCCGGGGTCGAAGCATGCCAGGAACGTCAGCAGGAATCCGCCCGACGAACCCGTTGTCACGACGACGTCGTCGGGATCGACGGTGAGTCCGTGACGCGCCGTGTACGAGCCGGCGATGGCCGCCCGCAGCTCCGGAATGCCCAGGGCGACGGTGTAGCCGAGGTCGTTGCGGTTCAGCGCCGCGACGGCCGCGTCGCGCACCGCCGACGGGGCGCCGGCGCTCGGCTGCCCGGCGGAGAGGTTGACCAGGTCACCGTGGGTGCGCTGGCGCTCGGCCGCGGCCAGCCACACGTCCATCACATAGAACGGTGGGATACCCGAGCGCTGCGAGACGGTCATCCCGCCAGGCTAGAACACCTGCGCTTCGAGCCGGCGCAGCTGTTCCCGCGGCGGCCCGAAGAGCTGGGCGCTGCCGTGGGCCCGCTTGAAGTACAGCTGGATGTCGCTCTCCCAGGTGATCGCGATGCCGCCGTGCATCTGCACCGCCTCGGCCGCGACCTTCGAGAACGCCTCGCCGGCCGCCAGCCGGGCCAGCGCCGCCGATGTCGCGGTCGGTTCCGCCACCGCCTCGTCGACGACGGCCTTGGCCGACTGCACGGCGACGTAGAGGTCGGCCATCCGGTGCTTGAGCGCCTGGAAGCTGCCGATCGGCCTGCCGAACTGCACGCGGTCCTTGGTGTACTGCACCGTCAGCTCGAGGCAGCGGGTGGCGGCCCCGATCTGCTCGGCCGCCAGCAGGATTGCCGCGGTGTCGGCCAGGCCGGGATCGGCGCCCAACGGCGAGGTTTCGGTGGCCTCGACGGCGGCCAGCGGCCGGGTGATGTCCATCGCCACGGCGGGTGTCGCGGTGAACGAGGTCCAACGCGTCAGCGCGTCACCGTCTGCGGCGATCACGACGTCGGCGACGTTGCCGTTCACGACGTAGCCGGGATCGAAGACGACGGTGCCGATGGCAGCACCCTCAGCCAGCGCTGCCAGCGCTTCCGCGTCGGGCTCTGCGACGGACAGCAGTGCCAGCTCGGCGAGTGTGGTGCCCAGCAGCGGCGTCGGCACCAGGCCCTTGCCCAGTTCCTCGAGAACGACTGCGGCGTCACCCAATTCGCCGCCCGCTCCGCCGAGTTCCTCGGGCACCACCAGTGCGGCGGCACCCACCTGCTCGCACAGCATCTTCCACAGCGCCTCGTCGTAGCCCCGCTCGGAGGCCGCGGCCGTGCGCACCGCCTCCGGCGAGGCATGCTTGTCGACGAACGCGGCGACGGTGTCGCGTAACAGGTCCCGTTCTTCGCTCATTTGGTCAGTGCCTCCAACACTCGCCGCCGGTGCCATGTCGGGTCGCCCCAGGCGGGGCGCAGCGCCTGCACCCGCAGCAGCAGCAGCGACAGGTCGTGTTCCTGGGTGAAGCCGATCGCCCCGTGGGTCTGCAACGAGGAACGCGCCGCCAGCAGGGCGGCGTCGGCAGCGGCCACCTTGGCCGCGCTGACGTCGCGCCCGGTGTCTGTCGAACCGTCGGCGAGCGACAGCGCCGCGCCGTAGACGAGCGGCCGGGCCAGCTCGACCGCGATCAACACGTCGGCCAGCTTGTGCTTGATGGCCTGATAGGTGCCGATCACCGTGCCGAACTGGCTGCGCTGCTTGGCGTACTCCACCGACGCGTCCAGCATCGCCTGCGCCGCGCCGACGAGCAGGGCCGAGGTCGCCAGCGCGCCGAATTCGAACGCGCGCGCCACATCGGCGGCCTTCCGGTCACCGGAGGCACTGACCTCGAACAACTTCCGGCTCGGATCCACCGACTCGTGTTCGGCGCCTGCCGATGCATTGCTGACTGAGCCGTCCTCGGCGAGCAGGATCAAGCCTGCGGTGTCCGCGTTCACGGCTCGGGGGACCAGCGGCGGTGCGGCGACGGTGGCGATCAGCTCTCCGGCGGCCAGCGCGGCGCTGCGATCATCGTCGGCCAGCAGCACCGGAGCCACCGCGACGGATTCGGCGACCGGACCCGGCACGTTCCACCGGCCCAGTCGCTCCAGCGCCACCACCAGGTCCACCGGGTGGGCTTCGATGCCGTCGAACTTCTCGGGCACCATCAGCGCGGTCACGCCGAGGTCGGCAAGCTGTGACCACACCTTGCGGCCGGGGGCGGTGTCGCCCTCACCCCACGCCCGCACCGCGGCGGGCACGTCCGCAGCACCCAGTGCGGCGTCGATGCTCGCGGCGAAATCCCGCTGCTGTTCGTCGATCTCAAAGTTCACGTTCGTCTACTTTCGGGGCAGGCCCAGGAGCCGCTCGGCGATGATGTTGCGTTGGATCTCGTTGGTCCCGGCATAGATCGGCCCGCCGAGCGCGAACAGTAGACCCTCGGTCACCGAATCGGTCAGCTCACCGTCTGCGCCGCGCAGATCCAGCGCGGTCTGGTGCAGGGCGACGTCGAGCTCGGACCAGAACACCTTGGTGATCGACGATTCCGCGCCCAGTTCACCGCCGTTGCTCACCCGGGTGACGGTGCCGAACGTGTGCAGCCGGTAGGCCTGGGCCTTGATCCAGGCGTCGGCCACCCGATCGGTGAACGCCGGGTCGGGATTGTCCTTCCATTGCGCGACAAGGCGTTCGGCAGGAGCGAGGAAACGGGCCGGGCTGCGCAGCGACATGCCGCGCTCGTTGCTCGAGGTGCTCATCGCCGCGCGCCACCCGTCGTGCACGCCACCGATCACGTCCTGATCGGGCACGAAGACGTCGTCGAGGAAGATTTCGCCGAAGCCGGTGTCGCCGCCGAGCTGAGCGATGGGGCGGACCGTGACCCCCTTGGCCTTCAGGTCGAACATGAAGTACGTAAGCCCCTTGTGGCGCTGTGCTTCCGGATCCGAGCGGAACAACCCGAACGCCCGCTCGCCGAACACCGCCCGCGAACTCCAGATCTTCTGCCCGTTGAGCAGCCAGCCGCCGTCGGTACTGGTCGCCGTCGAACGCAGCGAGGCCAAATCGCTGCCGGACTCCGGCTCCGACCATGCCTGCGCCCAGATCTCCTCGCCGCTGGCCATCTTCGGCAGGATGCGGTCCAGCTGTTCCTCGGTACCGTGCGCGAACAGTGTCGGCGCCAGCATCGAGGTGCCGTTGGCGCTGGCCCGGCCCGGGGCGCCGGCGCGGAAGTACTCCTCCTCGTACACGATCCACTGCAGCAGCGACGCATCACGGCCGCCGTACTTCTCGGGCCACGTGATCACCGACAGCCCGGCGTCGAAAAGCACCTTGTCCCACCGGCGGTGCTGTTCGAACCCTTCTGCGGTGTCATAGGACTTGGTCGGGAACGCGCTCTTGTTCGCGGCGAGGAAATCACGTACCTCGGCCCGGAACTCGGACGTGGCGTCGTCGAAGGTCAGGTCCAATTCAGGCCCTCTCACTGTGTTGGCGCAGAAGTGGCTTGACCACCTTGCCGCCTGGGTTGCGCGGCAGCGCGTCGAGGAATTCGACGGTCCGCGGGGTCTTGAAGTTCGCGAGATGCTCTCGCGCGTAATCGATTACCGTCTTCTCGTCGAGCTCGGCGCTGGGCAGCCTGACCACGAATGCCTTGCCGACCTCACCGAGCCGCTCGTCGGGAACGCCGATCACCGCCGCTTCGGCAACACCGTCCAGGCGGGCCAGCACCTGCTCGATCTCGGCGGGATACACGTTGAACCCGCCGCAGATGTACATGTCCTTCAGGCGGTCGGTGATCTTGAGATTCCCGGCGTCGTCGAGCTCGCCGACGTCACCGGTGTGCAGCCACCCGTCGGCGTCGATCGCCGCGGCGGTGGCTTCCGGGTCGTCGAGATAGCCCAGCATCACGTTGGGGCCACGCAACAGCACCTCGCTTTGCTCGCCGATCCGCAGCTCGAAGTCGGCGATCGGGCGGCCGGACGTGGTCGCGACCGTCACCGCGTCGTCGTCGGCGCGGCACATCGTGCCGAATCCCGCGGCCTCGGTCAGTCCGTACGCCGTCAGCACGATGTCGATGTCGAGTTCGCTCTGCATCCGCTCGATCAGCACGACGGGAATGGTGGCCGCACCGGTGACCGCGAAGCGCAGCGAGCTCAGGTCGTAGTCGCCGCGCTTCGGGTGGTCGAGCAGCGTCTGATAGATCGTCGGGGGACCGGGCAGCACGGTGATGCCGTGCTCCTGGACGGCCCGCATCGCGTTCTCGGGGTCGAACGTCAGCTCGGGGAACAGCGTGGCACCGGTCTGCAGGCAGGCCAGGATGCCCGCCTTGTAGCCGAAGTTGTGGAAGAACGGGTTGATGCACAGGTAGCGGTCGTCGCTGGTGACCTGTCCGCACGCGGCCCACGCCGCGGACGCGTCGAGCGACTGGCGGTGCGCGCAGCGCACACCCTTGCTGCGGCCGGTGGTGCCGGAGGTGAACAGGATGTCGGAGACGTCGTCGCCGGTGACAGCCGCGACACGTTCGTCGACCGCATCCAGGTTGGCGCCCCAACTCATGAACTCGTCCCAGGTCCCGTCGCTCTTCTCGATCGGGATCCGCACCACGTGGCGTAACGCGGGCACCGCGGCACGGTCGACCGAAGCGGCCTTGTCCGCGCCGAGGAACTCCCCGGAGGCGAACAGCAGGGGCGCCGCGGTACGCACCAGGATGTCTTCGGCCTCGCTGGCGGTGTAGCGCGTGTTCAGCGGGACCAGGACGCCGCCGGCGTGGTGGATGGCCAGGCACGCGACCACCCAGTGCCAGGTGTTCGGCGACCAGATCGCCACCCGGTCGCCCGGTTCGATGCCCAGGTCGATCAGGGCCGCGGCGGCCTGCCGGACCTCGGCGCGCAGTTCGGCGTAGGTGAGAGTCCGGGCTGCGGCCGGATTGCCGGATTCGCCTGCCACGGCTGGATTGCCGGCTCCGCCGGCGGTGGTCACGACCGCGGGGTGGTCGGGCAGCTCACGCGCGATCCGGTCCAGAACCGCGGGAGTGGTCCGCATCGATACTCCTCCAGGGATCGGCTACCCAAGCAAGTGCTTGGTAGGCTACCCTACAGGGGTGATAGAGGTCCAGGAGTTCAGGGCTGAGGTCCGCGACTGGCTCGCCGAGAATCTGGTCGGTGAATACGCCGCGCTGAAGGGCCTGGGAGGCCCCGGCCGCGAGCACGAGGCGTTCGAGGAACGGCTGGCATGGAACCGGCATCTGGCCGCCGCCGGCCTCACCTGTCTGGGGTGGCCCGAGGAGCATGGCGGCCGCGGCCTGTCGGTCGCGCACCGCGTCGCGTTCTACGAGGAGTACGCCAAGGCCAACGCCCCCGACAAGGTCAACCATCTCGGTGAAGAGTTGCTCGGCCCGACGTTGATCGCGTACGGCACGCCGGAGCAGCAGCAGCGGTTCCTGCCGAAGATCCTCGACGTCACCGAGCTGTGGTCGCAGGGCTACTCCGAGCCGGGCGCGGGCAGCGACCTCGCCAACGTGTCCACCACCGCCGTGCTCGATGAAGAGGGTCGGCAGTGGCACATCAACGGCCAGAAGGTGTGGACCTCGCTGGCGCACTGGGCGCAGTGGTGCTTCGTGGTGGCCCGCACCGAGAAGGGGTCCAAGCGTCACGCCGGCCTGTCCTACCTGCTGGTCCCGCTGCAGCAGCCCGGCGTCGAGATCCGGCCGATCATCCAGCTGACCGGTGACTCGGAGTTCAACGAGGTGTTCTTCGACGACGCCCGCACCGACGCCGACCTCGTGGTCGGTGAGCCCGGCGACGGGTGGCGGGTGGCGATGGGGACGCTGACGTTCGAGCGCGGCGTGTCCACGCTCGGGCAGCAGATCCGTTATGCGCGTGAGCATTCCAACCTCGTCGAGCTGGCCAAACGCACCGGTGCCGCCGACGACCCCCTGATCCGGGAGCGCCTGACCCGGTCGTGGGCGGGTCTGAAGGCGATGCGCTCGTACGCCTTGGCCACCATGGATGTCGAGCAACCCGGCATGGATAACGTGTCGAAGTTGTTGTGGGCCAACTGGCATCGCGAGCTCGGCGAGATCGCGATGGACGTGCAGGGCCTGGCCGGGCTGACCCTTCCCGGCGGCGAGTTCGACGAGTGGCAGCGGCTGTACCTGTTCTCCCGGTCCGACACCATCTACGGCGGATCCAACGAGATCCAGCGCAACATCATCGCCGAGCGCGTGCTCGGCCTGCCCCGCGAGGCCAAGGGATGAGCGCTCGCGCGAAGACCAGAGGAGCAGCATGACCGATCTTTCCGTCGCGCCCACCGAGATCGAGGGCCACGGCCTGCTCAAGGGCAAGGTTGTCCTGGTGACCGCGGCCGCGGGCACCGGCATCGGGTCGACGACGGCGCGGCGTGCGCTGCTGGAGGGCGCCGATGTCGTCGTCTCCGCCTACCACGAACGGCGGCTGACCGAGACCCGCGACGAACTCGCCGCGCTCGGGCTCGGCAAGGGCGACTCG
>Ga0172382_10009648_pt1 | contig 13120 bp, 15 predicted proteins | sample Leawel138RmetaG_FD_122245 | JGI IMG/M metagenome (GOLD analysis project Ga0172382, IMG submission 122245) | Leachate microbial communities from a municipal landfill in Southern Ontario, Canada - Leachate well 138R metaG | ecosystem: Engineered > Solid waste > Landfill > Unclassified | place...
AACATTTGTAAAAATGTCGTAATGTTGAGACTTGACCCCTAAGTGAAAGGTGAAGCAGTGAGTAAGAGAGGGGGCAAAAATGAGTGAAATTTTTGTAGCGCTGGATACAGATGACAGTTTAAAAGCGGTAAAATTTGCTCAAAAAGTAGCAGGCAAAATTGACGGCTTTAAAATAGGACTTGAGCTTTTCTGCTCAGGTGGACCAGAAATTGTTAGAAAAATTGCTGATTTTGGAAAAGTATTTCTTGATTTGAAATTTCATGACATTCCTAATACTATGACAAAAGCGAGTTTAAAAGTTGCAAAATTACCAATTTTCATGTTTAATGTTCATGCGCTTGCAGGATATGAAGCTATGAAAAGCGTTTGCGATGAAGTAAGAAAACAAAATGATACTGTAAAAATTATCGCAGTTACAATGCTGACAAGTTTTAATAAAGAGACTATGGAACAAACTGGAATTAAAGCTGATTCTGTTTTTGAGCAGGTTATCAGACTTGCGGAAATGACTCAAAAATCAGGATTAAATGGCGTTGTTTGCTCACCTCACGAAGTAACTGAAATTAAAAAAATCTGTGGAAAAGATTTTATGACGGTGGTTCCCGGTATAAGACCGGCAGAAGCAGAAATAAATGATCAGAAAAGAGTTGCGACACCTTCAGTTGCAAAAAAAAATGGAGCAGATATCCTGATAATTGGAAGACCGATTTATCAGGCAAATGAGCCGTTGGCTGTTATAGAAAGTATTAGAAAAGATATGGAGGAAACTCATGCAGGATGAAGCTGTATTAGCACTTTTAACAAATATGGATGCCATTATAGAAGGGCATTTTGAAATGAAAAATGGTAAACATACTAATCTTTATATACAGCTTGGGATTGCATTGCAGCACCCTGATATTGCGGCTGATTTTGCAGAACAGATGGCGAGTAAGTTTTTTGGTGAAAACATAGATGTTGTTGTTTCTTGTGCAACATCAGGAATTGTAATCGGTCACGAAGTTGCAAAACAGATGGAAGCAAGACACATTTTTGGTGAATGGGAAAGTGAAAATATAAAATTTAAAAAAGGGTTTAAAATTAATTCAGGTGACAGAATACTTATAGTAGATGATGTAATAAACACAGGGGCAACAGTAAAAGCTCTTGTAAAAAAAGTCAGAGAAGACGGGGGAAATATTACTGGTGTTGTGTGTGTTGTTGACAGAGCAGAAAAAGCAATTAAAATGACACCTGAAATAAAAAGCCTTTTAGCTTTAAGACTGCCGGTTTATAAAAAAGAAGAGTGTGAAATGTGTAAAGCAAAAGAAAAAATTTATAAATCTCTGTAAAGTTTTTTTCGACGAATTTTTTTAAACTTGATAAGAAAAAATAAAATCAGATAATAAATAACTATTGAGCCAGGAAGTGCAATAATAAAACCACCAGTAAGAAGTGGCTTGTATATCTGAATAACATTAGAAACAAAAATGTGAACAGGCATTAATTCTCTTAAACCTACACCACTGAATACATCTCTTGGATTAACGTCAAAAAAATAATTCCCAATTTTCCAGCTGAAAGTATAAAATACAGGAGTGGTCCACGGATTTGCAATTAAAGTTCCAAGAAAACATGGTATTTTTGGAATTTTTAAAAATATTGCAGCAAGTATTGAAAGAATACTTGCAAGACCAAATGTTGGAAGTATGCCTATGAAAGCTCCCACAGCAAAACTTGTAGCCAGTTCTTCAGGGGTTGCACTATGCCTTAATAATTTTAGTTTAATAAATTTATATAATCTTGTAATATCTAAAATTTTTCTTAATCGCTGTGAAATCATATAATGTATGTTATAATAAAAAAAATAAAAGTCAATTTAAAACAGTGAGTCGGGGTCTGCGCAGACCCCTGGTGAGATAAAGAAGAAACAGTGAGTGAGTGAGTAAGTAAACGCTTTTACCTTCCAGTCTTACTCACCGAGGGTCATAGACCCGGTTACTTATTAACTGCTTTAACTGTTGACATTACACGAACGTAAGTGAGTAAGGGGGAGTTATGAGAGAAATTATTCAAAACTCAAGAATTGAGAAGGCACTTAAACAGGCAGAAAATTATTCAGTTGATCAGGTCAGAGAAATAATCAAAAAAGCTCTACTTAGAAAAGGACTTTCACTTGAAGAAGTTGCAGTACTTCTATCAGTTAAAGAGCCAGGTCTTGCTGTGGAAATTAAATCAGCAGCTAAAAAACTTAAAGAATCAATTTATGGTAATAGAATAGTAATTTTCGCTCCTTTATATATAACAAATGAATGTATAAATGATTGCTTATATTGTGGATTCAGACGTTCAAACACAGAGCTCGAAAGAAAAACACTCACACTAGAACAGCTGAAAAAAGAGACTGAACTCCTTCTTAAAATGGGTCAGAAAAGAATACTACTCGTGTGCGGAGAACACCCAAAATATGCTAATGCTGATTTTATATCTGAAGCAGTTAAGGCAGTTTATGAAGTTAAAGATGAAAAAGGAAGCTCAATCAGAAGAATAAATGTTAATGTAGCACCTCTGGAAGTAGAAGATTTCAAAAAAATTAAAGAAACAGGAATAGGAACCTATCAGATGTTTCAGGAAACTTATCATGAAGAAACATATAAAAAAATGCATCCGACAGGACCTAAAAGTGATTACAATAAAAGACTGACAGCTTTTGAAAAAGCATTTGAAGCAGGAATAGATGATCTGGGAGCAGGTGTATTGTTTGGTCTGTATGATTATAAATATGAAACTCTTGCCCTTATTTCGCATTGTGAATATTTAGAAGAAAAAATTGGAGTGGGTCCACATACCATATCTATTCCAAGGATTGAACCTGCATTGAATGCACCAGCGGCAAATACTGTACCGTATCCAATAGAAGATGAAGAGTTTATGAAACTTGTTGCAATTATAAGACTTGCAGTTCCATATACTGGAATTATTCTTTCAACAAGAGAAACTCCTGAAATGAGAGCAAAACTATTACATCTTGGTGTTTCACAGGTAAGTGCTGGTTCTAAAACTGACCCTGGCGGATATGAAGATGATTTAAAAGACAAGCATGATCACAGTCAGCAGTTTGCTGTAGGAGATTTTCGTACACTTGATGAAGTAATAAGAGAACTGGCTCAGAATGGTTTTATTCCATCTTTCTGCACATCCTGTTACAGACTGGGAAGAACAGGGATTGATTTTATGGCAATAACAAAACCTGGATTAATTCAGCAGTTCTGCCAACCTAATGCGTTGGTTACATTTAAAGAATATCTTCTGGATTATGCAAGTGAAGAAACTCGAAAAGTTGGTGAAAATCTGATAAAATATGAACTGGAAAAAATAAGTAATGAACAGGCAAGAGAAAAAACCAGAGAAATGCTTCGAAAAATAGAAGATGGAAAAAGAGACTTATACTGCTGAAAATGGAGAAATGAATGAAAATTGATGAATTGAAAAAAATACTTAATGCAGAAGTATTAACAAAAGGAATAGATGATAATCACGAAATTGAAAATTTCTGCTGCACAGAACTTATGAGTGATGTTCTTGCTTTTACAAATGATGGAGAAAGCACAGCACTTATTACAGCGCTTTCAAATGCTCAGACACTGAGAACTGCAGATATGGTTGATATAAGAGTGGTTGTAATTGTCCGTGGAAAACAGGTTGAAGAAAAGTTGATTGAAATAGCTGAAGAAAGCGGAATAACACTTCTTCGAACAAAATATCCAATATTTACAGTAGCAGGTAAATTATATCAGCATATAAATATGGAGAGTGCAAGTGAGCATAAGTAAAATATACCATCTTGAGGGCGGTAATTTTTCTGAAGCAGGAATGGCATCTTCAGATATTAAAAAATTGTTGAAGAAACTTGGATTACCTTCAAATATTATTAAAAAAGTTGCAATAGCAATGTATGAAGCAGAAATAAATGTTGTTGCTCATGCTTACAGCGGGATAATGGAAGTTATGATAAAACCGGATGAAATTTTTGTCAGTATTGAAGATGAAGGACCCGGGATTAAAGATATAAATATGGCAATGACCGAAGGATTTTCAACAGCTTCACAGAAAGTCAGAGAAATGGGATTTGGAGCTGGTATGGGATTGCCTAACATTAAGAGAAACACTGATTTTATGAACCTTGAAACAGAAATTGATAAAGGAACTAAATTAAAATTTGGTATAAAACTTAGTGGAGAGTAAAATGCCTGATAAAAAGTATTTTCATTCAGTAAGACTGAAAGAAGATGATTGTGTTGGATGTACACATTGTATAAGAACCTGTCCAACAGAAGCAATTCGTGTTTATGAAGGAAAAGCAAGAATTTTTGAAGAAAAATGTATTGACTGTGGTGAATGCATAAGAACCTGTCCAAACCAGGCAAAATATGCACATACAGATCCACTGGATTCAATATTTACCTATAAATATAGAATCGCTTTACCTGCACCTTCTTTTATGGCACAGTTTGATTCAGAAAAAGTTTCTCTTGATAAAGTATATACTGCGTTAAATGTAATAGGATTTCAATATATATTCGAAGTGGCAGCAGCAGCAGAACTTGTCACCATTGCAACAGAGAAATATTTTGAAGAAAATAAAAAAAGACCGCTTATTTCTTCAGCCTGTCCAGCAATAGTAAGACTTATACTTACAAGATTTCCAGAATATGTTGATAACATTTTACCAATAGAAACTCCAATGGATATTGCAGCTAAAATTTCCAGAGAGCTTATAATGAAAGAAACAGGAGCAGCTTATAATGATATTGGAGTGTTTTTTATTTCACCGTGTCCGGCTAAAGTTACAGCAGTAAAAGAACCTGAAGGTAAGGAAGAATCCAAAGTTGACGGAGTGCTTTCCATGACTGAAGTATATGACAGAGTTATGGGAACATTAAAAAATGTATGTGAAATTAAAAAGTTTGAACATGCAGGTGAGTTAGGAATAATATGGGGAGCACACGAAGGCGAAATACGTTCAGTTAAGACACGTAAAAAAGTAGCAATAGCGGGTATTCATAATGTAATATCCTTTCTTGAAAATATTGATGCAAAAGAGTTTGCCACACTTGATTTTATTGAAGCTCAGGCATGTATTCCTGGTTGTGTAGGTGGAGTTTTGACACCAACAGATAAATTTATGGCAAAAATCAGGTTGCAGCAGCTTGCAGATAAATTAAAAGAAAGTGGATATTCCCCTGAAGTTGTTATTAAAGACTACGATATGGAATTTTTTGTTTTACAGAAAAAATTAAAACCAAGAAATTTGAGCAGACTTGATAAAGATTTTGTCAAAGCGATGGAGAAAGCAGAAAATATTGAATTTCTACTCAGTCAGTTTCCTGGAATTGATTGCGGAATATGTGGATGTCCTACATGCAGAGCACTGGCAGAAGATATTGTAGTTGAAGGAAAAGCAAGTAAATATGACTGTATATTTGTTTTAAGAGAAAAAATTAAAAATATTAAAAATGAATTAAACGATATATCAGGGAAGAAAGATAAATAAAGTCTGTAAATGCTGAAAAAGTAATTTTTCAGCAAGTGTTGTTTTCTAACGAAAACAAGTAAATTAAATTTTTAGATAAAAATTTAAAGTAAACGACCTAACGGTCGAGTAAAAGCAAAAGAAGTGCGATGTTTGAATTTACTGTTGACGATAGTCAACTTTACTGACACCGTCAGGTGTCTTTACATGGCTGAAAGCCATTACATGTTACCGAAAGGTAACATTACACTTTGCGTTAGCAAAGTCCAGGGGGTTTTTATGAAAATAAGTGAAATTATGGAAATTGCAGATTTAAAAGCTTTGAACAAAGTAAATGAAGAAATTGAAATCAAAGATGCTTATGTTTCAGATATGCTTTCAGATGTAATGGGGAATTCAAAACCAGACTCTCTGCTTATCACAATGCTTGCACATGAAAATACAATAGCGGTTGCTTCTTTAAAAGAAATATTTCTGGTAATTCTTGTTAATGATAGAAAACCAGACGAAAAAACTCTTAATAAAGCAAGTGATGAAGAAATTACAATAGTAACAACTCCAAAAACAGCTTACGAAACAGCTGGAATTTTATATAATGCAGGTCTCGGGAGAAAATAAAATTAAACCTCTTAAAGCTGATTTGCATATACACTCAGTTTTATCAGCATGTTCATCGCTTGATATGTCTCCAAAAAATATTGTAGAAAAAGCATTGGAAAAAAAACTGGATATAATTGCAGTAGCTGATCATAATACTTCATATAACTGCAGAACCCTTATAAAAATAGCAGAAAAAAAAGGTATTATTGCTATACCAGCCATGGAACTTACCACAGCAGAAGAATTCCATGTTGTATGTCTTTTTAAAAAAATATCTCACGCTGAAGAACTGTCAGAAAAAATATATAATAAACTTCTTCCATTTGAAATAGATGAAAATAAAATGGGATATCAGCTCATTGTTGATGAAAGTGACAATGTAATAAAATTTGAAAAAAGAATATTGAATCAGGCAAGTTATCTTGGAATCGATGATGTAATAGAATATATGGAAAAAGTAGATGGAATTGTGTTTTTTTCTCATGCAGACAAGCCTTATTACTCAATAACAGGAACGCTTGGATTTATTCCTGAAAAGTATAAAAATATGATTTTTGAAACAATAAGAGATGATTTAAACAATGTAGTCAAAAAAATTATAAAAAATTCTGATGCACATCTAATTGATGATATAGGTCAGCGGTATTTTTTTATTAATTCAGAAAAAAACACAGATAGCATTTTTTCGGCTTTAAATAAAGGAGAATTTTATTATGATGCCTGAAATTTCGCTTAATATTATGGATTTGGCTGAAAACTGCATAAGAGCAGAGGCAACTCTCGTCGAAATAGCGCTTGACGAAAATATTAAAACTGATATACTGAGCGTAAAAATAATAGATAACGGCAAAGGAATGACGGACGAATTTGTGAAACAAATCACAAACCCGTTCATAACCACCAGGACTACAAGAAAAGTTGGACTGGGAATTCCATTTGTCAAACAGATAGCAGATATGTGCGAAGGCGAGTTGAAAATTGATTCTACTGAGGGAGTTGGAACAACAATATCTTTTTCAATGAAACTTTCGCATATTGACAGACCACCCGTAGGAAATATTGCTAACACAATACATAGCTTAATTGTGCTTAATCCTGAAATTGATTTTAGTTTTTCCTACACAGTTGATGAGGAAGAATTCAAAATAGAAACAAAAGCTTGGAAAGAAATATTAGGTGAAATACCTATAAATGAGCTTTCGATAAGTACTGCTCTTAAAAAAGAAATAACCGAAGGGTTAAAAAAAATAGGGAGGTAGTTATTATGACTACACTTGATGAACTCAAAAAGTTAAAGGAACAGGCTTTGAAAGACATTAAAACAAGAGAAGGCAAAGCAAGTGCAAAAATCGTTGTAGGCATGGGAACCTGTGGAATAGCTGCCGGTGCAAGAGATGTTACAGCTGCAATAATGGAAGAAATTGAAAAAAGAAATCTTTCAGACGTTATTGTTACTCAGAGTGGCTGTATGGGTTACTGTGAACAGGAACCTCTTGTTGAAGTAGAAAAAGATGGAAAAAAAATTGTTTACAAAAAAGTTGATGTTGAAGGTGCTAAAAAGATTGTTGCAGAACATATTGTAAATGGAAATGTTATAGGTGATATGGTATTTGGACAAGAAAATTAATAAGTGAGGTAGAATATGTGCAGCTGCAATTGCAAAACAGATTATTCTTATCTAGATAAAATAATCGAGGAAAATAAAAGTCGTGAAGGAATATTGATAAATGTACTTCATGCAGCCCAGACTCATTATGGTGCGCTGACACCAGATATTCAGAAAAAAATTGCTGACGGATTATCAATTCCACTGTCGGTTGTGTATGGAACAGTGACATTTTATCATTTTTTTACAATGATACCAAAAGGAAAATACGTTATAAAAATCTGTACAGGAACAGCATGTTATGTTAGAGGTGCAAACAGACTTGTTGAAAGTTTTGCTGAAAAACTTGGTGTTGAAGTTGGCGGAACGACTCCTGACGGTCTTTTTTCTTTAGAAACTGTTCGTTGCGTAGGTGCCTGCTCACTTGCTCCGGTTGTGACTGTAAATGATATTGATATATTCAAGAGAGTTACAACCAAAGAAGTTGATGGAATAATAGCAGGTTACAGAAAGAAGGAGGCATAAATGGCGGGAATAAGATTACATGTACTAGTATGTGCCGGTGCCGGATGTATATCGTCAGGTTGTGTGAAAGTTAAAGATGCTTTATTAGAATCTTTAAATAAACATAATGTAGCAGGTGAAGTTAAAGTTCTTGAAACAGGATGTATGGGTTCTTGTGAATTAGGTCCAATAATGGTTTTCTATCCAGAGGGAGTTTTTTATAAAAAGCTGAAACCTGAAAATGTTGATGAAATAGTCAGAGAACACGTTATTAAAGGAAGGGTGGTTGAAAAATATCTTTATAAATCACCAGATGAAAAAATAATTCAGAAAATAAATGAAATAGAATTTTTTAAAAGACAGAAAAAAGTTGTGTTAAGAAACTGTGGTTTCATAGACCCTGTTAAAATTGAAGAATATCTTGCAAGAGATGGTTATGAAGCTCTGGCAAAAGCTTTTTCAATGGAAAGAAGAAGTGTGGTTGAAGAAATTAAAAAATCAGGGCTTCGCGGTAGAGGTGGCGGAGGATTTTCAACTGGAATGAAATGGCAGTTTACGGCCGATACTCCAGGTGATGTTAAATACATTGTGTGTAACGCAGACGAAGGTGATCCTGGCGCGTTTATGGACCGCTCAGTTCTCGAAGGTGACCCTCATATTGTTATTGAAGGTATGGCAATAGCAGGTTATGCAGTTGGTGCTACTCAGGGATTTGTTTATTGTAGAGCAGAATATCCTCTTGCTATTGAAAGACTTAATAATGCTATTGAACAGGCTAAAAAATATGGTCTTTTAGGAAAAAATATACTTGGAAGTGGTTTTGATTTTGATGTTGAGGTAAGAATTGGTGCTGGTGCTTTTGTATGTGGTGAAGAAACAGCTCTTCTTCACTCTATTGAAGGTAAAAGAGGTGAACCAAGACCAAGACCACCTTATCCTGCAACAAGAGGACTTTTTAATAAACCAACAGTTATTAATAATGTTGAGACATGGGCAAATATTACCTATATAATTTTGAAAGGTGCTGATGAATTCAAAAAAATCGGAACAGAAAAAAATCCTGGAACAAAAGTATTTGCACTTGCAGGCGATATAGTTAATGCTGGTCTTGTGGAAGTCCCGATGGGAACAACTCTTAGAGAGATTGTTTTTGACATTGGCGGTGGTATTCTTGATGGTGGTAAATTCAAAGCAGCTCAGACAGGTGGACCATCCGGCGGATGTATTCCAGCTGAACATCTTGATATAAAAATTGATTTTGATTCATTAAAAACACTTGGAACAATGATGGGTTCAGGTGGATTGATTGTTATGAGTGAAAAAACATGTATGGTTGATCTTGCGAAATTCTTCATGCAGTTCTGTGTTGATGAATCATGTGGAAAGTGTGCTCCATGTAGAATTGGAACAAAAAGATTGTATGAAATTCTTGATTTGATAACTACAGGTAAAGGTGAAATGAAACATATTGATGAGCTAACTGAACTTGCAAAAAACATTGGTGAAGCTTCACTGTGTGGTCTTGGACAGACTGCTCCAAACCCTGTGCTTTCAACTCTGAGATATTTTAAAGATGAATACATTGAACATATAAAAGAAAAAAAATGTAGAGCAAAAGTATGTAAAGCATTAATCAGATACGACATTACTGATAGATGTGTAGGTTGTGGTGTTTGTAAAAAAGCCTGCCCTGTGGATGCAATTGAGGGTGAAAGAAAACAGCTTCATGTAATAGATCAGGATAAATGTATCAAATGTGGTATGTGTTATGAAAAATGCCCATTTAATGCTATCGAAGTGAAGTAGGAGGATATAGATGGTAAATATAACCATAGACAGCATTAAGTTATCGGTTCCGGCCGATTCAACTATTTTAGAAGCAGCAAAAAAGGCTAATATAAAAATACCTACACTTTGTTATATTCCAGAAATTCAGAAAATTGGTGCATGCAGAATGTGTCTTGTTGAAGTAAAAGGTAATCCTAAACTTTTAGCTTCATGCTGTACTCCGGTTTTTGAAGGTATGGAAGTAGTTACAAACAATCAGAAAATCAGAAAAGCAAGAAAATTTGTTCTTGAACTTATATTATCTGATCATCCAATGACATGTCTTACCTGTGAAAGAAACATGAAATGCGAACTTCAGACCCTTGCTGGTGAGCTTGGAATAGATACAATAAGATATCAGGGTGAAAAAAGCAGCAGAGGAAGCGACACTGTTACTAAAACTCTGCAATATGATGGAAGTAAATGTATTTACTGTAAAAGATGTGAAACAATGTGTAATACAGTACAGACTGTTGGAGCAATTTATTCTAAGAAAAGAGGATTCAACGCTGAAGTTGGAACACCTTTTGATTTACCTTTCAGTGATACTGTCTGCACAAGCTGTGGTCAGTGTGTATTAAATTGCCCTGTTGCAGCTTTAAAAGATAATGAAAACATTGATGAAGCATGGGAAGCAATAAATGACCCTGAAAAAATCACTGTTGTTCAGGTTGCCCCTTCTGTGAGAGTTACTCTCGGGGAAGAATTTGGCATGAAACCAGGAACAGTAGTAACAGGCAAAATTTTTGCAGCCATGAGAAAAATTGGTTTTGATTATATTTTTGATACAGATTTTGGAGCAGACCTTACAATAATGGAAGAAGGACATGAGTTTATTGACAGAGTAAAAAATGGTGGAGTATTACCGATGATTACTTCATGCTCCCCAGGATGGGTTAATTTTCTTGAAACATTTTTCCCAGAACTTATTCCTAATCTTTCATCAGCAAAATCACCTCAGCAGATGCTTGGAGCAATGGTAAAAAGTTATTTTGCAAAAAAAATAAATGTTGATCCTAAAAAAATTGTAAACATAACAGTTATGCCATGCACAGCAAAAAAAGGTGAAGCTGGAAGACCAGAACTTTCTGTTGATAACTTATCTGATATTGATATTGTCATGACAACAAGAGAGTTTGCAAAAATGATTAAACAGGCTGAAGTTGACTTTTTAAATATTCCAGAAGAAGAACCAGATAATCCTCTTGGAATATCAACCGGAGCAGCAGTTATTTTCGGTGCTTCAGGTGGAGTGATGGAAGCTGCTCTCAGAACCGCTCTTGAAGTTATCGAAGGACATGAACTTGAAAAAATAGATTTTGAAGAAGTTCGTGGTCTTAAACTTGACGGTGCAAAAGAAGCTCAGGTTAAAACAAAAATTGATGGAAAAGAAGTGGTTGTAAAAGTTGCGGTTGCAAGCGGTTTAGCCAATGCAAGAAAACTAATGGAAAAAGTCCGAGACGGAAAAGCTGATTATCATTTTATTGAAATAATGGCTTGCCCAGGTGGATGTATTGGTGGTGGCGGACAGCCAAAACCAACAAATACAGAAATAAGAAAGATGAGAATTGAAGGAATATACAGTGCTGACAAAGCAATGAAATTGAGAAAATCTCATGAAAATCCGGCGATTAAGGAACTTTACAAGGAATTTCTTGGAGCTCCTTTAAGTGAGAAATCTCATAAATATCTTCACACTCATTACAATAAACAAGAGTATTACAAAAAAATTTAGTACGGAGGGATTTTTATGGCTTGCTGTAGTATTGATGTAGGTGCAATCCTCAAAGATTATTCGAAAGAAAAAGGCAATCTGCTTGATATTCTTCACAGAATTCAGGATGCCAGTGGTGAGAATTTTATCTGCGATGATTGTATGAAAGTTGTTGCTGAAAAAACAGAAGTTCCGCTTAACAAATTGTACGGAGTTACATCTTTTTACACAATGTTTTCCAACAAAAAACGTGGAAAATTTGTAATCAGAATGTGCCAGTCAAGTCCGTGTCATGTTCTTGGAGCGCAGGCTGTTATTAATGCGTTTAAAGAAGAATTAGGCATTGAGCTTGGCGAAACAACAAGCGATGGTAAGTTTACTATTGAACTTACAGCATGTCTTGGAATTTGTGCAGTAGCACCGGCAGTAATGATTAATGAAGATGTACACGGAAATCTTAAACCTGAAATGGTTAAGAACATTCTGGCAAAATACAATTAAAAGGGCGGAGGGAAATAATGAAATTTTATAGGTCACATGTTCTGATAAGCATGGATACACCTTCAATGCTGAAAGGAGCAAAAGGTGTAAAAGAGGCATTAGTTTCTGAAATTGAAAAAAAAGGTCTTTCAAATGAAGTAAGACTTGTAGAAACCGGAAGCATGGGTTATGACACTGTAAGTATCATAGTTTATCCAGAAGGAACAACATACGTTAATATTACACCGGCAGATGTTGCTGAACTTGTTGAAGAACATCTTGTAAAAGGAAGACAGGTTAAAAGACTGATGGCTTCAGAAGTTGCAAGACAGCATATTGAAGCAGGTCAGGTTGAAAAAATGCTTGATGGTCAGGTAAGAGTTGTGTTGAAAAATGCAGGTGTTATTGACCCTGAAAGTATTAATGAATATATTGCAAATGACGGATATATGGCTTTAGGACAAGCAATTTCTGAAATGAAGCCAATTGATGTTATTAATGTTGTAAAAGATTCAAACTTGAGAGGAAGAGGTGGAGCAGCTTTCCCTACAGGAAAAAAGTGGGAATTTACCTATAATACAGATGCAGACCAGAAATATGTAATCTGTAACGCTGACGAAGGCGAACCTGGAACTTTCAAAGACAGACTTATAATGGAAGGTGATCCACATTCTGTACTCGAAGCAATGGCAATATGTGGTTATGCAATCGGAGCTTCAAAAGGATATATTTACATCAGAGGTGAATATAAACTTTCAATTGAAAGAATTAAAAAAGCAATTGATGACGCAGTTAAGCTGAATCTTCTTGGAAAAAACATATTAGGAAGTGCTTTCAACTTTGATGTAGAAGTATGTCTTGGTGGTGGAGCTTATGT
>Ga0172382_10009650_pt1 | contig 13118 bp, 13 predicted proteins | sample Leawel138RmetaG_FD_122245 | JGI IMG/M metagenome (GOLD analysis project Ga0172382, IMG submission 122245) | Leachate microbial communities from a municipal landfill in Southern Ontario, Canada - Leachate well 138R metaG | ecosystem: Engineered > Solid waste > Landfill > Unclassified | place...
GAGAGCCCCAAGAGTAATGCCAGGTCCATAAAACCCTCCTGCTGATCTTCGTAAGCACCGCCCACTTCAATCATTACCTCACGGGGAAGGTCAATTTTGTTTATGGCTTTCTGTATTTCAGCTGCCAATGATCCCATACTGATCCCATAAGGCACAGAAGAAACTTTTACCACACGTTCGCGGCGTTTGCGTTCGATATTTGGTGGCGAATAATATTCTTTTACTTCGCCCAGCTCGCCCAGTCTGACAAATTCGCCGGAAGGTTTTTGCAGCGCGATATTTTCAATGGCAGAAATACTATTCCGGTATTCTTTTTTGAAACGTACCACAACATCATATTCTTCGCCCAGCTCGCGGAACTTGGTTGCCGTAAATCCTTCAATTCGGTTATAAAGTGCTGATGAAATAGCAGTTGTATTCATGCCGTTGGCAGCCATTTTTTCGCGGTTGATCTCCATGCGCAGCTCAGGCTTTTCGTCCTCACGGCTAATCTTGATCTCACGCGCACCTTTTATAAGCCTGATGCTGTCAGCAATTTGATTGGCAAGCATCGTGGTCTGGTCGATATCGTATCCATAAATTTCAACGTCAACATTGTTACCTCCCATCATAGAGCCACCTGAAGTGGAGACATTGTATTTAATGATTTCGGGAATGTCTTTTATCAACAGCCTTACCTCTTCTGCAATGACCCAGATAGATTTATTGCGGTCTTCGGGGTCAACCAGGCGTACGCTGTAATTGATTATACCTGAACCTGATGACTCGAAAACAGAGGAGATTCCACCTTCCTCATCTGCACCGGCAGAGGTAGCAATAAGCTCGATCTCCGGGAAGTTGGTAGTGAGTATTTTATCAACCTGGCGGGCAATTTCAATGGATTTATCAACCCGTGTTCCCGACTGTAACTCTATTTTTATAGAGAAGCGGCTTTCGTCAGTTTGCGGCATAAATTCAGTTTGCAGCTTCGTAGCCAAAAATACTGAGGCAACTAAGATCGCTGTAGAAACTAAAATGATAACTTTTTTATGTGTCAAACTCCAGCTTAAGCTTTTCACATAGAAATCATCAAGTTTGTCGAGCAATGGAACAATAGTTCTGTCGTAGCTCCAGCGGCCAGGTTCAGCTTTCTTTTCCCTGAGGCGCAGCATTTTAGAGCTAAGCATCGGCGTAAGCGTTATAGCTACTAGGGTTGATGTAACTACTGTTATGGTGACAATCCAGCCCAACTGACGGAATAAAATACCCGTCATTCCACTAATAAATGTCATCGGGAAAAACACTGCCACAATGGTAAGTGTAGTAACAATTACTGCCAGCCAAACTTCGTTGGTAGCATAAATGGCTGCCTCGCGCGGGCTGCTTCCCCTTTCAATATGTTTGGTAATATTTTCCAATACCACGATGGCATCATCCACCACCATTCCAATGGCAATAGCAAGGGCTGATAAGGAAATAATATTGATAGAGCTGCCTGAAATTTGTAGATAAATAAAGGAAACAATGAGCGAGATTGGAATCGTAATCACGATGATAAAGGTGGCGCGCCATCTCCCCAGGAAGAACAAAACCACCAGCACCACAAAAATCAACGCATACATCAGGGTTTGCGATAAGTTGTTGATTGAACTGGTGATAAACTCGCTCGAATCAAATATCAGCGATATCTCCACATCCCCCGGAAGGTTTTGTTTCAGAACTTCCAAGCGCTTGGTTAGCTCCTCAGAAACGGTAACAGTATTGGCTCCCGACTGCTTCATCACCATCATCCGGACGCCATCTTTGCCGTTAATTTTTTCATCCTTCGTCATCTCTTTGATGGAATCGCGCACGGTAGCCACATCTTTTAAGTAAACCACCTGATCGTTGAAGCTGCCAATAATTGTGTTTGCAATCTCGTCGCTGTTATTAAACTCTCCTTGCACCCGCATGGCATAATCTATTTCGCCCATCTCCACTTTTCCGGTTGGGGTATTGCGGTTTTCAGCAGCCAGAATGCCGCCAATTTGCTCGATAGTCATATTATAAGCTTCCAGCCTTCGTGGATCCAGCTCAACGGCTACTTCGCGCGTAGGCGCTCCAATTAACCGAATTGAACCGATGCCATCAACACGGTTCAAAGGGTTGATGATCTTTTCTTCAAGCATTTTTTCCAGTCCCTCATAACTTGCCTCTGCCGTGATGGCAAACATCTGAATGGGGAACATGCTGATATTAAACTTGAAAATCATGGGATCTTCCGCCTCATCAGGTATCTGATTCTTGGCTATTTCTAGCGCGTCGCGCACATTATTAGCTGCTTCACTTAGGTCAGTTTCGTACTCAAATTCCATGGTAACCATAGAAATGTTGTCGCGTGAAACCGAAGTAATTTCCTTCAGGTCATCCACCGTATTTACCGCATCCTCAATAGGTTGTGTGATATTTATTTCAATATCATTGGCACTCGCGCCCGGATAGGCAGTGATTACGGTGATGGCCGGAAACTCAATCTCGGGATATAAGTCAACGGGAAGTTGGAAAAGCGAATAGAGGCCAAAAACAATTACTGCTATGAAAACCATCATAGTAGTGATAGGCTTTTTTACTGCACTGCCATATATACTCATAGTCTTTGTCTTAAAATGTTAGGTTAATTTAGAGTTTATTAGCGGGCAACTTTTATAGGGTCGTTGTCCATTAGTTTGGCCTGGCCGGCAACAATTAATTCCTGGCCTACAGCAAAACCATCGGCTTTAACTTCAATTTTATCATTCACCCGGTCTCCGATTGTTACGTCGATGCGGCGTGCTACATTATCTTCATTGACGAAAATATAGCGGTTATTTGTTCCTTCCTGTTTAAGTACCGCAATGGCAGGAACCATAATGGTTTCATCTGTTTTGAGCTCTAAAGAGACACGTATAAACATGCCTGGACGCAGTTTCTCGCCGGGATTTGCAATTTTAACTTCGGTTACGAAGGTTCTGGTGCTTTGCTCAATAGTTGGATAAACTTTGAAAACTGAGCCTTCAAATTGTTCGCCTGAATAAATATCGGAAGTGATAGTAGCTTTCATGCCATTTTTGAGATCAGGATAATATCTCTCTGAAATATGCACCATGGCTTTCATTGGCTCAATTTGCATTAGCGTGATGATAGCAGCTTTGCCCGTTTGAGGGTTAGGGGCTCCGGAGTATATCTCACCATCTTCATAATATTTGGCAGTGACAATACCCGAAAAAGGTGCTGCTAAAGTGGTGTTTTCCTGCAAATGTTTAACATTTGAAGTTGCAAGGTCATAAGCGGTTTTAGCCTGATCGTACTGCTGTTCCGAAATGCTGTTTAGTTTGCGAAGTGTGTCCATGCGTGAATACATGGTACGTGCATCTTCCAGCTGTAGCAAGGCTTGCGTGAGTTGGGTGCGGTCCATCTCCACCAGCGTTTGGCCTTTTTTCACACGGTCGCCAACTTCTACATGAATCTTGTTGATGCGACCGGGTTGCGCAGGAGCGTAGTTCAGCTCTTCAAACGGAATAAGTGTAGCTGTATAGCTTAGTGTTCTGTCTATAGCTTCATTTTCTACGCGCATTGTTCTTACCATACGGGCTTCTTTTTCTGCTTTAACACTTTCAGTTTTGCTTTCAGCTGACGAGCAGGCGGTTAATGCAGCTGCTAATATGAACGCGAGTGTTACAAATTTTGTGAATTTCATCTTTGTGATAGATTTATAAATTGTTGTATAATTTTTCTAATTTCAAATTGGATTGCATCAAGTCAATGGCAGAATTGAGGTAATTACTTTCTGCCAGCAGGTAGTTTGTGTTGGCCTGCGTGAGGTCCAGACTGGACACCAACCCTTGTTTGTATTTATTTTGAATACTCGAAAGCACCCTTTCGGCTACCGAAACATTATTTTTTTGGGTATTATAGTTTTCGTAGGCATTGGTCAATTCATAACGCAACTGATTGTTTTGCAGTTGTAACTGTTCCGAAAGCATTTCTTTGGTACGATTTGCCTTGTCTAATTCAATTCTGGCTTTGCTTAGGTTTGCTTTGCGCACACCGCTTGAAAAGATAGGAATACTCAGGTTTAAACCCGCAGCATTATTCGGACTAAGGTCAAAACCGGAAGTCATAATTTTTTTGGTATAGCTGTAAAATCCAGTGAGGGTGGGAGCATAGGCCCATTTTTCCATATCAATCATCTTTTCTTGCATTTCCACTTGAGTTTCAATGATTTGATAACTTGGATTTTGTACTATATTAAACTCCATGGTGAGTCCGGTACTGGTTTCCAATGCTGTCATAATAGTGCTGAGCGAGTCAGTCAGCACAATTTCTTTGTTAAAATCAACACCCATCTGATACCTTAACATATTATAGTTGAGTCTGATGCTCCGCTGCATAGCATTTTGCTGGTTTTTAAGTCCGGACAGGCTTATACTGATTTGATCCACATCGGTTTGCTCAGCCATTCCTGCAGCATACATATTTTGGGTGTGCTGTTTTATGTCTTCCAGGTTATTGATATTGCGGTCGATCACCTTCATAATATTTTCTGTTGCCAGGATAAGCTGGTATGTGTTGGCCACATTTTCCAGCACATCAAGCTCTGTCAGTTTAACATTTTGCTGCGCTAAAATCTGAGCAATTTTGGCGGTTTCCAAGCCAATCCAATATTGTCCGCCAAAAATTAATTGTGAAACCTGAATCTGTGCATTTGACTGATCCGTCATTTTTATGGAAGTAGCCGAAGGACCACTCATGCTTTGTAGCAGCTTTAATATTTCGTAGTCACCCGGATCAAGCACATTGTAATTGATATCGGGTGGAGTGGACTCTCCTCCTCCGCCAAAATTAAACATGGCTTCGTAGTTGAAGTTTGTCATATAATCCAGGCTGCCATTGATTTGCGGCAAACCTTGTCCGCGTGCTTGCTTAAATTGTTCGGTGGCTATCTGCACATCATTACGTACATTTTGCAACTGTTTGTTGCGATCCAGGGCATAATCCTGTGCCTCTTTCATTGAAACTGTGTAGGTGTTTTCCTGCGCATTGGCCATAAAACAAGAGCCCAAAAACAAGGCGCCTACAACGATTAATCTGTAGTTCATTTTACTGTATTAAGTTTGGGAATTTACGAACTAATAATTACTTTTTTAACTGCTCATATTGAAGCCTGAGCTTTTCAACACTCTCCTGAAAAAACTCCATTATAAAACAAAGATCCTTCAGGTATTTACTGTTTTTTGAATCAGGATCAGCCTTTAACTCAATGATTTGTTTTAAATTTTTATGCTTTTCTATCATTTTGTTTTTGAATTCTTCAAATAAATTAAATGGTTCGTGCCGCTTGATTCTAAAATAGCGCTTTCGGTCGCCCGGCAAGGTGAAGTATTCAATTAATCCTCTGATTTGTAGCATTTTAATAGCTACACTAGCACTACTCTTGCTGATGTTAAGTTCTTCAACTATTTCATCAAAAGTGAAATGTTCTTTGTCCATTATCATAAGCAAAGAGAATATTCGACCCGCAACCGGTTGCATTCCTTCGTACTCATGAAGCCGACCCATAGTTTCAACCAGTTGCCTTTGTAAATTAATTCTTTCTTCTGTTGTCATTGTGAAAATATTTACGGCAAAATTACTAATATATTATTAGTTCGCAAGTAATCGAACCAAAATAGTTGCAATTTTAGGCTTTATTAAGAATTCATTTGGGAAACTAAAGAAACGGAAAAGCACAAAAAAAGTCCTGAAACAAGCGTTCAGGACTTTCTTTAAATCGTTAGCTTACTGATTAAGCCGGCTTTAGATTACTTATTGAAACGTTTTTCAACTTCGGGCCAGTTCACAATTTCCCAGAAGTTACCAATATAAGAGCTTCTTTTATTTTGATACCTGAGATAATAAGCGTGCTCCCATACATCGAGTGCTAATATAGGAAAACCGCGTTTTGCAACATCATCCATCAGTGGGTTGTCCTGATTTGGTGTTGACGACACAAACAGATTTCCCTGCTCATCTTTTGATAACCAGGCCCAACCGCTACCAAACTGACTTCCTGCAGCTGCTTCAAACTCGGCTTTAAATTTATCGAAAGAGCCAAAGGCTTTGTCGATAGCTGCTTCAAGTTTAGGACCGGGTTTCCCGCCACCATCGGGCGACATAATCGTCCAAAACATGGCATGGTTGTAAAATCCACCGGCATTGTTGCGCACCGCAGCATTAGACCTGCTTACGTTGGCGAAAATTTCTTCCATCGTCAGCATTTCAAGTGCTGATCCTTCTATGGCTTTAAGGAATTTATCATAATAACCACGAAAATGCTTGTTATAATGGATGTTCATGGTTTCACTGTCGATGGCTTTTTCTAGTGCATCATAGGCATAAGGCAGCTCTGGAAATTCATGATTCACCTTTTTGCCTTTCATATTTTGCGCTTGAGCTGAGAGCGAAAATAGGAAGATTAAAGTAAAAGAAAGCAAAAAGTAAGTTGATTTTTTCATAAGTGAAGATTTTAAGTGTAAGGCTAAAACAATCACTTACTGCATATTGTTCAAGGATAATAAAGGAAGCAGGGCTATTTTAAAGCCTGGATTTAAGCTTGGCTACATTTTTATTGAGGATGGTAACTTTTACTTTTTTTGAATTATATCAAGCCATAGCGCAAGTTGGTTTACCTTCAAGTTTTATTTTCAAAATTGCTGCCAAAAAGTGGAAGCGTCGTTGCTACACTAATGGATTAATTTGTGCAGCGCGTCCTGTTTTTGATTGTGAAAATAATAACAAAACACTACCAATTACGTTGATTATTTAGTTATTTTTGTGAACTTTCATAAAAAGGACACAAATAATGAAAAAACTAGCTGTAGTAGCTTTTGGCGGAAACGCTTTACTGCGAGGTGACCAAAAAGGTACAATAGATGAGCAAGAAGCCAATGCTTATAAAGCATGCGAGGATCTGACCAAGTTGATAGATCTGAATTACAATATTGTAGTTACGCACGGCAACGGTCCCCAAGTGGGAAATATTTTACTGGCAAACACGGCCGGTAACAAGCTTTACGGACTCCCAGACATGCCTCTGGATATCAGCGTAGCCTATTCGCAAGGTTTTATCGCTTATGTAATTGAGCAACAATTACGAAATGTGCTGATGGCTAAAGATTTAGACCGAGATATTATTTCAATCATCACACAGGTTTTGGTCAATAAAGACGATCCGGCTTTTCAGTCACCAACCAAACCCATTGGCCCTTTCTACACCAAAGTGGAAGCCGATAAGCTTAGCGCGGATAACAAGACGGTATTTCAGGAAGATGCCCGAGGTCGTGGCTGGCGCAAAGTGGTTGCCTCGCCTACACCTTTGGTGATTTTTAACCGCCAAACCATCGAAAAAATTGCCCGCGAAGGACATATTGTCATTGCTGTTGGCGGCGGCGGAATCCCTTGTTTTTATGTGGACAGCAATAAACTTCAAGGCATTGATGCGGTTATCGACAAAGATTTGGCGAGCTCCTTATTGGCTTCGCAAGTGCGTGCAGATAAGCTGTTTATATTGACTGATGTACCAAAAGTTTGCCTTAACTATAACACTCCTCAGGAAAAATCGTTAGATAAAATGACCATTGCCGAAGCTAAAAAATATTTGAACGAAGGCCAGTTTGGCGAAGGCAGTATGGCACCAAAAGTGCGTGCAGCCATCAACTTTGTTGAGCGTAGCGGCAAAGAAACCGTCATTACGGAATCAAAGTTTCTTGCTACTGAGAATGGCGGAACGAAGGTTACGATAGTTTAGAAATAGTGTGTGATTTTTCTGAACCCAGTTAGGGAGCGACTATCTGAACGATGCCTTATTGGTCGCGCCCTGACTCTCAAAACAAACTCCTTATTTTTCCATCTCTTGTAGCTTAACGAAAAATGCTACTTTTTCGAGGGTAGTAATCATATCATACTCCTCCAGATACACGTCGTTTGGCACGTTGATAGGTTTTGGTGTATAGTTCAAAATGCCTTTGACTCCGGCATTAACAAGGAGTTCCGCAGATTTTATCGCATGGTCAGCGGGCACGGTAAGTATGCCTATTTTGATTTCTTCTTCACGGATTATTCTTTCCAAGTCTTCGTTGGCATAGCATGGAACGCCTGACATGGTGTTACCGATTTTATCAGGATTGGTATCAAAACCTGCCACAATATTCAGTTTAGAACGTTTTCCGTCAAAATAATTTATCAGCGCACGTCCCAGGTTGCCCATACCAATAATAGCCACGTGTATTCCTTCGTCGCTATCAATGATACTACCAATAAGATCTATCAATTCCTTTACATTATAGCCTTTGCGAAGTGTGCCGGTATAACCAATCAGCATCAGATCGCGACGCACCTGAACCGCAGTAATATGCTGTATATTAGCTATTTCATGTGAATAAATATGCTCTTTGCCCTTTTCGTGACAAATTAAAAGCGCGCGGCGATACTGACTCAGGCGTTCGATGGTTTTGTGCGGTAGATGTTTCATTGTTGGCTTAAAATGGACTATTCAGAATAATTTTTAATTACTGAACAGCAAAACTACTACCATAGCCAATGATTCGCAAGTTTTTTTGTGAATAAATTAACATTGTGAAACATTATCAATGAATTATTTGATTTATTAGCGCATAAAAACTGTTTCAGCGCAACTATGCGTGCCAGAAAACTTGATAAGTGAGAAAATTTGCCAATTCACTATTTGGCCTTTTCTCATTAAAATCTATAGTTTTTGCATCCAGGCATACCAATCGCTCATACCTTCGCCGGTTTTGGCGCTAAGAGCAATAAATTCGAGGCGTGGATTTACTTTCAGGGCGGTTTCCTTTACTTTTTCCATGTCAAAATCAACATAAGGCAGCAAATCCGTTTTGTTGATCAGGCAAAGATGCGAAGTTTCAAACATAGTCGGGTATTTAGCCGGCTTATCATCACCCTCAGTAACACTGATAATGACGACTCTTTTTGTTTCGCCAAGATCAAACAAACTGGGGCAAACCAGGTTACCCACATTTTCGATAAACAAGATGCTATTTTGTTTTAAATCAAGTGCTTTCATGGCTTTATTGACCATCAAAGCATCGAGATGGCAACCATTTCCAGTATTGATCTGGATGACGGGCGCTCCGGCTTTTTGAATACGCTCGGCATCGTTTAAGGTTTGTTGGTCACCTTCAATCACAGCGCAGTTAAGTTTTTCGCCAAGCTCGGTGATGCTCCGTTCTAAAATACTGGTTTTGCCCGATCCGGGAGAACTTACGAGGTTGAGTGCAACGATTTTCATACCCTCAAAATAACCGCGATTACGCTCAGCAATCAGCTCATTTTTGGATAAAATATTGCGCTCCAGCGAAATACTGTGGGTATGACCCTGCTCACTTTCGTGTGAATGATCGTGACCGTGCTGATGACCATGATCTTCGTGGCTGTGGTCGTGGGCATGTGAATGAGTTGACCCGCCATGCGTATGTTCATGGTTGTGAAATAATTTGTATTCGCCTGGTTTCCTGTAGGTAATATGATCGTCTTCGCCACATCCGCATGTTCCGCACATAATAAAATCTCCTATTTTTAGCTTAATCGGTTTGAATATCTATTGACTTAATTTTTAATTCTTTGCCTTTCAAAAGACTGATATTTATGCTGTTACAGTAAGGACAAACTTTAAAATAATCATCCATTTTAAATTCGTGACAACACTCCTCACACACAGCAACAGCCTCTATAAAGTGGTAAAACAATTCGGCATTGGCCGCAATACTATCACGCACAGCCTCTTCCATAGCAAATTTCAAAGCATCCGGATCAACACCGGAAAGCGTACCAATTTCAAGGTGAACCGCTGAAACCTGCGCTGAATTATACTTTTTCGCTTCTTCTTCTACTATCTCCACGATCTGCATGGCAATGGAAAGTTCGTGCATAAGATATTGTTTGAATGACAAAAATAAGGAATTTCATGCCGCCACTGGTTTAAAATCCAAAAAGCTGATAAACAATCTATTTTTAAAAGGCTGTCAGGCTACCAAATTATAATAGGAGTGAGCAGAACAGAACTAATCTACTTGATTTTCACTTCTGATTGTTGTACTTTTATAGTGTGAATCAACAGTTTAACCTAAAACCTCAAACTCATGGAAAAAGAAGTATCACTCTCAGTAAAATGCCCGCTTTGCGATGGATCACTGATGGATGAAAGTCATCCAATTTGCAAAAAACCTTCGGTAAAAATTAATATTGAAACGGAGCACGACCGCGGTGTATTGAGGCTTTGTTGCATTTTTGGCAATTGCTCCAAAACCAATGATGTGGAAATTGCTGAAGGCGAAATTGTTTCGATGTTTTGCCCACATTGCAACAAAGAGCTGAGCATCAACGAAAACTGCGAAGTTTGCGAAGCTCCGCTGATTTCTCTGGTGATTAAAGCCGGTGGCAAGTTGCATATTTGCTCGCGCAATGGATGCGCCAACCATCACCTGGTTTTTAAAGAAATATCGCAGGAGCTTTTAAAGTTTTATCATGAATATGGCTTCTGACAAAATTTCAGTTTTTCACCACTGGTACTCTGTTTGTTACTAACTAAGTTAAACAGAAACAGCATGAAAGGTAATTTCAATAGTATTATAAACGGAGAACTGCCTGTCTTGGTTGATTTCCATGCGGAATGGTGTCAGCCTTGCAAAGTACAGGCACCTATAATCCAAGAAGTTGCAGCAGCACTCAAAAATAAGCTACGCGTGATTAAAATAGATGTTGACGCCAATAGACTGGTTTCCACGCGCTATCATATCAGTGCCGTACCTACACTTGCCTTATTCAAAAAAGGAGAAATTGTTTGGCGTGAATCGGGTTTGCTGAGTAAGAATCAATTGATAGCCAATCTTAGCAAGTTTTTGTAGCCGTTTTAGCAAATACGTGGCAACTGCTCACCCGCAAGCATATCCACCACACGGTGGCCGCCAATGCTGGTTTGTAGCATACAGCGCCCGGCTTTTTCAGTGACGATTTCGCCGATATTGGCAGCCTGTTTTCCAAACTGATGTTGTTTAATTTTTTCCAAAATTGCATCAGCTTGATTGCTACCAACCACCAACACCAATTTTCCTTCGTTGGCCACATAAAGCGGGTCGAAACCAAGTAACTCACACATCCCTCTTACAGCAGAATTCACGGGTATTTTTTCTTCAAAAAGCTCCACGCCAAAAGTTTTTCCCGCACATATCTCAGAAGCTACAGTTGCTAGTCCGCCGCGGGTTGCATCGCGCATAAAGTGGATGTGTTCGGCAAAGGGTTTCAGCGACTGAATAAGTCCGTTGAGGCTGGCGCAATCCGACTGCACCGGTGACTGGATCTTAAGCTGGTTGCGGGCAGCCATCACCGCCATGCCGTGGTCGCCAATGCTTCCGTTGATAATGATTTTGTCACCAACTTTTATGCTGGCGCTGTCTAAATTGATAAAAGCCTCCTCAACAAATCCCACTCCGGCAGTATTGATAAATATTTTGTCGCATTTGCCGCGCTCCACCACTTTGGTGTCACCGGTAACAATTTGTATGTCAGCGTTTTTTGCTTCTCCCGCCATGGCCATCACAACTTTTTCCAGTGTTTCTATACTAAGTCCTTCTTCCAGGATAAATGCAGCACTGAGGTATTTCGGAACAGCACCGGCCACGGCCAGATCGTTTACCGTGCCAGCAACAGCCAGTTTGCCAATATTTGCTCCCGGAAAAAAAAGCGGATCGACCACAAAAGAATCAGTGGTAAAAGCCAGCCGCTTACCGGAAATTTCAAAAACCGCCGAATCGCCCAGCTTGTCGAGCTTTGCATTACCAAAATGTTTTAAAAATATCTTTTCGATTAAATCGTGGGTAAGTTTTCCGCCGCTGCCATGTCCCAGCAAGATATACTTTTGCTCCATAGTGTTGATTTCGTGTAAATGAGATAAAGATGGAAACAAAAGTACGGGAAATTTGAGTTGGTGGGGGTTAAACATTTCCGCCTCAAAAAAGCCCGCGAAATGATTCTAGAAGATAAATACAACATCAGCGATATTGTTTTTATGAGCGGATTTAACAACCGTACATACTTCTACCGTTCTTACCGAGAACTCTTTGGAGAAGCGCCGGGAGAGTTGAATAAGAATAGGTAAGGGAAGAACTGAAGATATAATTCAAAAGGAAATGAATGTGTACTCTTCAAAATGACTTTTTTTAATATTGATGCAGCGGAGCGTCTAATTAAAGACAATTACTATGCACCAAGCGTGCATTGCTCTTATTATAGCTGTTTTCAATTGGCGAAACATACTATTAATTACTTTTTTGATGTTGATTATGAGGCGCAAGCCATTAATGTTTCTGTTTTGGGACAAGGAACGCATCAATATGTATTAAATTTTATTTCACAAGAATTAATTAAATTTGCTGGTGCTGAAGAAAGCAGAATATTTAAGCGAACATTTAAAGATTTAAAGCAATTTAGGCTTGAATCAGATTACGAAAATATAGAAATTAGTATGGAAAAAGGAGTAAAAGCCTTTGAAAAAGCTAAGGAAATCAGAACATTTTTAATTAAAAACTTTCACGTATGAAATCAAAAGAGTTTTTAGTAAAAGAGCTCACAGAAATATCTTATAGGTTTGAAAATGTGCAAATTAGATATGAGCACCGCAAGAACACCTTCTCTCATATTGTTGAAATTATCCCATTAGTCGTTTTCAATAATAATGAAGAATATATGAACGCGGAAGCATATTTAGAAGATGAGTTTGAACGTTTATTTCCGCAGGAGAATATCGTTTTTATTTCAGAAGATTCTTTGACAGAAATAAAGAATCCGGATTATTTGTTTGGATACAAGTCAGTTGTATTTGAGAATCCGGTTTTTGATACTGAGTTAATAATAGAAGGTTTTAGTCAAAGGATTGATTTTTCAGTAGTTAATTATTATGTTTTAGCTGCTTAATTATGGAAAGTTCGATATTTCAATTTAAGGGATTCACTATTGTTCGCACGCTAATTGAGCGAGATGAGAAGGAATCATCAAAAAAAATCACACTTAGCTTTTTACCCAAAGGGATTATCAAAAGGAAAGAGTCTATA
>Ga0172382_10009652_pt1 | contig 13117 bp, 11 predicted proteins | sample Leawel138RmetaG_FD_122245 | JGI IMG/M metagenome (GOLD analysis project Ga0172382, IMG submission 122245) | Leachate microbial communities from a municipal landfill in Southern Ontario, Canada - Leachate well 138R metaG | ecosystem: Engineered > Solid waste > Landfill > Unclassified | place...
ATATATCCAATAAAATCTGACTTTGGTGTCAGAAGCGTTGAAAAATTATAAGCTTTATATTTATCAATTAAATTATCTGGTTTTAATTCATATATATCGTATTTGGGATTTTCAAGCTGATTTATCCATTTCTTTGTTTGGTCAATATTCTGTCCTGAACAAAAGTTTCCAATCAAAATCAGCCCAATTGTTAAAATATATTTTATCATAAAAGATTATTTATTAGTATGCTTGTCTTTTATACTTGGCACAAACAGTAAATTATATAAGTCTTGGCTGATTGCGTGGTGCTTTCCTGACAAATCGCTACGCAGTTTGAGCGGGTTACGAAATTTTATATTTACCACATCTCTTGCCATTACTTATACAAAATGTTGTGTGCGGTATTTTTTAATCTTTAATCAAAACTTTTCAATATCCACTAATTTATTTGCTTTTCCTCTATCATCAAATTGAGAAAAGGTTTTCAGTTGAACGCTTTTAACATCTCTTTTATATTGGATTTCAACATTTATATTTACGTAAGATAAAACTGATTCTGATAAATTAATTTGGTCGTGGTTTTTTTCTACATCTTCTTTTATTTTCTGGTTCTTGGGTTCGTTTAAGTCAATAATTTTACCGTAAATATTGTAAACACTGTCAATCTTATCCAATTTATATTTATCAATTAATTCTTTATTTGTTTCTTTAAAGATGATATTTGGTAAATCGGTCTTTCTTAAAACAAAAAGCGATTGACTGACTAAATTATTACTGTAATTATCAATATTAATTATTTTAAATTTATTATAATACCATTCGCCATTTTCTTTTTCCAATCCATCAATATGTAAAGCAAAATATTCAATATTTAGTCCAACTGATATAATTACAAAATTTTCGGGATCATTAACGGGATCATTAATTAGGTTATCAATAGCTAAAAACACATCCTTTTCCATCAAAAAATATTTTTGAGGAAACATAAGAATAAAGGTGTTTATTGTATAATATAAAAAATCCATAGCAACTCCTTGTGCTGTAATAGAGTTTGTGTTTGAATATCCCATGTCTTGATTATTTGTAAAGGCTGTTTTTGGTAAGATATATGAACGACCTCCAATAAAATGACTTTGATAATCTTCTATTTGTTCGTTATTAAAAATCCTTTTGTATTTATCGAAAATTGGAGTTAAATGATTTATTGTTTCGTCTTTAAATTCTTCTTCTTTACTTTTATCTATTGGTTGCGTTGCTTTGATTTCATTGAATTTATCTTCAATTCTTTTTATCAAATTATCAATAAGTACAGAAGGTTTTACTTTGTCGTTTTCTTTAAACCAATGTTGATTATAAAACATTTCCATTCCCAAATCTTCTAGGACTTTATTCTGCGATAGATAATCATTTATATAATATTTTAAACCATCTAATTCATCTTTCCAACGATTTAACTCTGATAAACTATCGGGTGGAGATGGCATTGTTAATCGATTTGAGTTAATATAAAATTCTTGAAGAGAGTATTGACGAATAAACAAAATAGACAAATATTTTTTAATCCACATCCTAATTGCTCCATCAGAATTTACTCCATAAATATCTGGAAATTGATATTTTTGTTCGTAATACACAGGGTTAATATACTCAATACTATCAATTTGCATATATCGTTCAATAATTTCTTGCATTCTTTCAGGAACAAGAACATATGTAGGCGATTTTTGTTGAGTGTAACTCATCATTTCTTTAATTATTGCATATTTTTGTTTATACATCAGTAATCCACCCAAAGCGTAATGAAATTCAAAGAAATCTTTTCGCTCATTTTCCCTTTTATCTATTTCTGTTTGATTTTTTATTTTCAAATTTCCGATTATCGATTTATCGTATTCAGGATAAATGCTTTGCATAAAATAATTGCATAATTGGTGTGCTTTTCGCCAATATGCCAAAATAAATTCTTCTTTATCATACAAAATAGACTGTACAATTAGTCGCCAAAGAAAACTATATGTTTTAGAGCTAATTACGGTTTTTTGATATTGGTCTAAAAACAACTCAAATAATGTGCTATCATTAAAATAGGAAATAGTTTTTCTCTTTCTGTTGCAGAGTAGCTCATTTGCCTCAAAAACAGCATTATAATACTCTGGCGGATATTCTATTGTCTGTCCTTCTTTACTTTTTCTAAATCCAATAAAAGCCTCGTGATAAAATTCTAATAATGCTCTAGCTAATGATTCATCAGCTTTATCAATAGAAAAGAACAGTATTTTTGATATTGCTTCAAAATAAAGCGTTTTATTTGTTTTTGTTTTCCTGTATTTATTTATCAAGCGATTAAGTAGCAGTTCAGGGACGAAATAGATATAAGTAAGATAAACAATTAAAAAAGTTATTGCAATCAAAGTGATTGTGCTTAATGCAACAATAATCAGAGCAGAATTATCAATAATCCATACACATTCTATTAATGGGGGAATTTGTAAAATCCAAATAACATAACTCGCAATTGAAATAACCAATATCCATAAAAACCATTTGCATATCCAATCCTTCCTAAATGTTTTTATTAATACTGTTGATTTATATTTGTCATCTATTCTTGTTATGGTTTGAATTAGTAAAGGAAAACCTAACGCAAATACAGCAATAATCATAGGGATTAAAGCTGTTGTTATTATATCTGGGTAATTTGAAAAAATATCATTCATGAATTTATATTATATATTTTAGCCTTTAATATTCTATAATAAATTTCTTTTTTGTTTAGATTCCTTTTATTCTGATTCCTATATGTCACATAGCATTCATCGGTATGCGCAGTTTTAATTTATAGGTATTTTTGCGTTGTGTTGCCCAAATCCTGAATTTTGTTGCAACATGTGATTTTATTCTGTATCCAACAGAAATAATAGCATCAAGGTTGTAGAAATCAATATTCCTATTTACCTCACGAGCTCCTTCCAATCGAACTATTAAGAAATCCTTAATAGTTGCCTGTGGGTCTAATTCACCCTCCTCAAAAATATTTTTCAGGTGCATATTTATGTTTGGTACAGTGGTTTGAAACAACTCTGCCATTGATTTTTGGCTAAGCCAAACGGTTTCGTTTTCAAGTCTGACATCAATTTTTGTTTGTCCTGTTTCTGTTTGATATATGATAATTTGAGAATTATTCATGTTTTATGCTATTTTATATAGTTCGTTTTCCAATTCTTTTATTGCTTTTTCATATTTCTCGCGGCTGCCGAATGCCCTGATTATTTCCGTAACGGAACCAAATTCATTAATGGGTGGAACCGTAAGGATTTGTATGTTTTCCATGTTTCAGGTTTATTTCTATTAATTATGATATAGTTATTTGTGTTATATTTTTGTTCTATTAAATTTTCTGCAAATATACTCATTTATTTTAAAGCAAAAGATTATAAATATGTCGCCCCTACGGGGCTTATGAATGGAGGATGGGTGGTATTTTCGTTCTACCAAGATTTCGTCCCTACGGGACTTATGGGGATGGGGAATGGATGTTAATCTTGTCTAAAATGTTGCAAGTCACAGGTATCAAGACGGGTTTTTCGTTCCGAAAAATGAGGAATTTCACCGATTATAAAGGACACAAACGACAGAAATGCCATTGCTTGCTTGGTGTCGCTATTGTTGCTGGTGTCCTTTTTCCCGCCCACAGATTGAATAAAATTACGAATGAAGTCACGAGTTGCGGGTCTCGAGACAGCGCATTGAAAAACTGAAAACTATTTTTCAACAGTCACTTGCGGCTTTTTATTCGTAGGCTATCTGATTATTTCAATAACTTTCGAGTTTCAATGTCTTGCAGTATTTTCATTTGTTGAATGGCAATATGATTTAGTTTTATCAATCGTTCTTTTTGTTGCAGGCCCTCGTTGATAAATACAGCATTTATATTTTCTATATTCGAAAGGCAAATCAATTCGTTAATAGTGGCATAATCACGAATATTTCCCTTTAAATCAGGATTTGCGTCCCTCCATTGTTTAGCGGTAACTCCAAACAATGCCATATTTAACACATCGGCTTCGTTGGCATAAATAACAGAGGTTTGAGCCGGAGTGAGTTCTGCCGGAATAAGATTTTGTTTTATAGCATCGGTATGAATGTGATAATTGAGTTTTGTCAGTTCACGTTTTGCACTCCAGCCCAATTGTTTTTGTTCTTCTTCTTTGAGGCGTTGGAATTCTTTTACCAAATACAATTCAAATTCTACCGATACCCAACTGGCAAATTTAAAAGCGATATCTCTTTGAGCGTAAGTTCCACCGCCAGCACCGTTTTTTGTTATAATTCCAATTGCTCCGGTAATCTCAATCCACCGCGAAGGGCTCATGGTAAAAGCATTACTACCGGCATCTTTCAAAAGGGGGTCGAATTCGACCCCTTTAAAATTAGGGTTGTTTAATTGTTCCCAAAGTCCCAGATATTCTAAGGTATTCTTGAGTCGCATCCAATTCTTTACTACATCTTTCGGCTCAACCGGATTTTTCTTTCTTGCAATATCGGTAATACTAATATAATCGGCACAATTCACTTTTAAAGTCCTGACCGAAACCTCTTTTACTTTTATTTGCGTAACTTTTGGCATACTGACGTTTAATTAATGTTTAATTGTGGCGAATTCGCCATAATTACCAATTTGTTTTTAATCCACCTAATTTGAAGAATTTTAAATGGATAATTTTCCGCAAAAATACTCAAATTTTAATAATACAATAGGAGGGTGGTTTTTTCTTTTTTTCGCCAAGAAGATTAGGGTTGATTATTCCGGCGGAAAGTGAGCCCATTCCCATAAAGGACACAAGGAACAGCAACGACAGCCATGCCGTGACTTCATAGGCGTAATTCGTAATTGTTTTATTTAATCTGTGGGGGAAAAATCCGCTCCAATCTGCCTATCCGTATTATTCGGATATTAATTCTTTGATTTCTCGGATTTGGAAGTCGGGGGTGATGGGGAATCCGTAGTATTCTTGTGAGCTTGTGGTGTCGGTTTTGGTGTAGACGAGTGTACTGACGAAATAATAGCTTAATGTGCCGGAATCCTTGGTCGATAGACTTAGTTTTTTGTCATAATAGAGTAATTTATCTACAAGGATGTTGATTTGTTGTTCAGTTTTTTGTTTAAGGATTAACTCGTCCATACTACCGTTTTCCGATAGGTGATTGTATTGGAAGCTCATTTCTTCGATTTCGTTTTCGATTACAGGTCTGAGTATATAATCAATAAACTGATATTCGGAAAGGCTGTCGATCTGTAGGATTTTTATGCTGTCAATGCGTGTGTTGGGAGCAAGACTTTTGACAACATAGTCTTCGATGGTATCATGGATTTTTTTATGTAAACGTTCTTCTTTATTGCGGCATGAAAGAAACAATATACTTGACGTAAACAATACAATGTATACAAATGAAATTCGTTTATTTACAAACATATTTTTATAATTGTAAAATATATAAAATCCTTATCCTTCGATATATATTGTTTGCTTTTCACTGTTACATTTAGGATGACAATAATTTTTATCGGTTGTTTTCCTAAAAAGTTTAATATGTCTTTATAAAAGAAGCAAAGAATCTTTTAATTATTTCTTTTTAAATTCCGCTTTTTTCGTTTGTTCTTGTGGTTTACCTTCCGGTTTGGGAAGTAAAGCTTTACGTGAAAGTTTGAGTTTACCGTTTTTCGTATCGATTTCAATTAATTTAACTTTAAGTATATCACCCACTTTCACGTAGTCTTCCATTTTATCAATGCGTTTCCAGTCATATTCGGAAATATGCAACAGTCCGTCTTTGCCGGGAAGTATTTCCACAAAAGCGCCGAAGTTCTGTATGTTTTTCACCGGACCTTCATAAATATCACCTATTTCGGGAACGGCAATGATGGCTTTAATGCGTTTCATGGCTGCTTCTATGGATTCTTTATCGGGAGAAGCGATGTCAACGATTCCGAATTCACCTTCTTCGGTAATATTAATAATGGTATTTGTTTCGCGTTGCATTTCTTGAATGATTTTTCCGCCGGGTCCGATAACGGCACCGATGAATTCACGGTCGATATACATCTTTTCGATACGTGGTACATGAGGTTTATAGTCTTCGCGCGGTTCATTGATGGTCTTCATCATTTCGTTTAAAATATGCAAGCGACCTTCTTTTGCTTGTTTCAAGGCTTCGGCCAAGACTTCGTAAGAAAGACCTTCCACTTTAATATCCATCTGGCAAGCGGTGATTCCGTCGATGCTGCCGGTTACTTTGAAATCCATATCTCCCAAATGGTCTTCATCGCCCAAGATGTCGGAAAGGATGGCATATTTTCCCGTTTGGCTGTCGCTTATCATTCCCATAGCGATACCCGAAACCGGTTTCTTGATTTTCACGCCGGCATCCATTAAAGCCATCGTACAGGCACATACAGTTGCCATCGACGAGGAGCCGTTCGATTCCAATATATCGGATACCAAGCGAATGGTATACGGATTCGTTTCTTTAAGTGGAAGCATGGGTTTGATGGCACGCAGGGCCAGGTTGCCGTGGCCGATTTCTCTTCTGCCGGTACCGCGTATGGGTTTCACTTCGCCGGTAGAGAAAGGAGGGAAATTATAATGCAACATAAAATCGGAAGTGCCTTCAATGATAGCACCGTCGATGATTTGTTCATCTAATTTGGTACCTAATGTACAGGTTGATAAGGATTGGGTTTCGCCTCGGGTGAAGATTGCCGAGCCATGGGCGGAAGGTAAATAATCCACTTCGCTCCAAATGGGGCGTATTTCATCTAATTTACGTCCGTCTAAACGTTTCCTTTCTGTTAAGACCATGTTTCTCACGGCTTCCCATTGCACTTTGTCGTAGTAACGTTTAAGCATGGGTGTTTTTTCTTCCCGTTCTTCTTCGGGTATGCTTTCCAGGAAATCTTCCAACACTTTTTCAAAGGCTTCGGTGCGTTCGTGTTTGGATGTAGGATTGTTGGCTATATCGTAAATCTTCTGATAGGTTTCGGCTTTCAGTCGTTCACGTAGCTCTTCGTCGTTTTTTTCATGACAATATTCTCTTTTAGGGTTGGCTTTTTCTACTTCGGCAGCCAAATCCAATTGTATTTGACATTGAATTTTAATGGCTTGATGTGCCACTTTCAAGGCTTCGACCAAATCTTCTTCTTGAATTTCTTTCATCTCACCTTCCACCATCATAATGTTATCCATCGAAGCGGCGACGATAAGATCCATGTCGGCGGTTTCTAATTCCGTGACAGTAGGATTGATTTTGAATTCGTTGTCAACACGAGCAACCCTTACTTCCGAAATAGGACCGTGAAAAGGAATGTTGGAAACCGATAGAGCAGCTGATGCAGCTAATCCGGCTATGGCATCGGGAAGTTCGTTTTTATCGCCCGATATTAAGGTTACCAATACCTGTGTTTCGGCATGGTAATCTTCAGGGAATAAAGGACGCAATGCCCTATCGATTAAACGGGCAATGAGAATTTCGTAAGTTGATGGGCGGGCTTCCCTTTTGAAAAAACCTCCGGGGAAACGTCCCACAGCGGCATATTTTTCCTGGTATTCTACCTGTAATGGCATGAAATCTACGTCTTCAGCGGCTTCTTTCTTACTGCAAACCGTTGCTAACAACATGGTTTTTCCCATCTTTACTACTACGGAACCATCAGCCTGTTTGGCAAGTTTTCCCGTTTCTATGGTGATTTCACGTCCATCACCTAAATCAAATGTTTTTGTAACTATCATTCTTTAATTATCTTAATACTAAATACAAAAAAAGGCAACCTGTCAGAAAGTGCCTTTTTGTTTTTGAAATTCAAGGATTATTTTCGGATGTTTAATTTCTTGATTAGTCCTCTGTATCTTTCGATATCATTTCGCTTTAAATAATCAAGAAGTTTTCTTCTTTTTCCGACTAAACGTACCAAAGAACGTTCGGTAACGGCATCTTTTTTGTTTGATTTAACATGTTCGGTTAAATGATGAATACGAAAAGTAAACAAGGCTACTTGTCCTTCAATTGAACCGGTGTCAAATTCGGATTGACCATATTCTTTAAAAATGTTTTTCTTTACTTCAGGTGACAAATACATAATTGAATTTCCTTTAATTTTATTTCTTTGCTTCTAATATTTTTAAGTGTGCAAAGATATACTTTTTTTACACATGCTTTTTCGTTTTTTTTATTTTTAATAAATAATGTCAGCCGGATTTAAATGTTTTTTTGTTGTATTCATAATGAAATACTTAAAGCTATAATTGCATTTAATTCTTAAAAAGATATTTTTCCGAACTTAATGAAGTGAAGAGAAGAATATATGTTAAAATGGCAGAATTTTTATCCGATAATGATAACTTCTTTTCTATAATTTTCATCTTTACCCTGAAACAATATCCTTATTTTTTATACTTTTGCCTGCTATTAGTGTTTAAGGTTTTTAAAGGATAAATAAAAGATGAAACCGTATAAAGTTTTAATATTTATTTTTTTATGTTTTTTTGTTTTGGCTGTGTTGGGAAGTGTGTACCCACCAGACGGTCTTAAAATCGGTCAAATCACCTTAAGATTCCCTTCGCCGGCAGCGGTTTTTGCCACTTCCGATGAAGAAACCTTAAATGTGGATAAAAGCGTGCATGACCTACAACAGAAAAAGAATATGCAAGCCATTCAATCGACCATTGATAGTTTAAAATACTATAAGAATTATGTCAGAAATGATGTAACACGTCTTTATTTTCCGGGCAATAATTATAAATATTTTGATAAGCTATTTGCTTTGATGGAAAACGGGAGTAAGAACGAAGTGATACACATTATGCATTACGGTGATTCGCAAATTGAAATGGATAGGATTTCGAGTTTGTTCCGGCAACGTTTGCAAGACCAATTCGGTGGAATGGGGGCGGGGATAGTACCTCCCATTCAAACCATACCTTCATTTACTGTATGGCAATCTTATGCAGGTGATTTGCAGCGTTATGTCGTTTACGGCGACACTTCCCAACCCCGTGCACCCCACCGGCGTTATGGTTTGTTGGCCACTTTTGCTCAACTTTATTCAAATGCCACGATTTCGGTGGGTACCAGTAACTACAAAAAAGCCCCCGAAAAATCTAAAACTTTTCAATGTGTGAATCTTATCATTGGTAACAATGAAGCAGGGTTTTCGGCTACATGTAAAGGGAAAACGCAAACTATCAGTCAAACAAAAAAAGGTGTTTCGGTTTTGAAATGGGAATTTCAGGAACCGGTTTCACGTACTACCGTTACCCTAAACGGAAAAGCCGAAATCTACGGTATTTCCATGAGCGGAAAAAAAGGCGTAACAATCAGTAATGTACCCATGCGCGGTTGTTCGGGAACCATTTTCACGCGGATTGATTCGGCTAATTTAGCCCAATCCTACACGCAAATGAATGTTGCCTTAATCATTTTGCAATTCGGTGGGAATATGATGCCTCAAATCAACGGTCATAAAGCCATAGAACGTTATATGAAGAATATCAGCCGGCAGATTCAATACCTGAAACGGGTAAATCCCAAGGCGGAAATATTGTTTATAGGCCCTTCCGATATGGCCAAGCGTGTCGACGGTAAACTGCAAACCTATCCTTATCTTCCCGAATTAAATGATGCACTGCGAGAAACAGTTTTAAAAAACGGTGCCGCTTATTGGGATTTGTTTAACGTAATGGGAGGTAAAAACGCTATGATTCAGTGGGTGAAACATCAACCTGCATGGGCAGGTCCCGATTATGTTCACTTTACCGAAGCCGGTGCGTATGAAATAGCACAGATTCTCTCCAATTCGTTTTTAATACATTATGATTTTTATGCCTTGCGTAAATCGCAAAATTCCGAACTGATAGATAAATTTATGCAACTGGATTAATGAAGAAATATGTATTGCTTGCTTCTTGTTTTTTTATTCTTTGCATAAGCCTTCGTTCTCAATCGCTTTTCATCCCTCTTGATAGCTGCTTTATGTCGTTCGACAGTAATCGATTGGTTTTTCCAAAAGGGAACACATTGTCAACGTTTTTTCGTAAGTTGGATAAATTGTTTTTCGAAGGAGAAGGGAATGTGAATATTATGCATATAGGCGGCTCTCATGTGCAAGCCGGAGTGTTCTCTCATACCATCCGTATGAATTTATTGTCTGTTTATCCAACACTTACAGGAAACCGCGGTTTGGTGTTTCCTTTTTCCGCTGCCAAAACCAATAATCCTTTTAACTATAAAACTACATATAGTGGAAAATGGAAAGCTTACCGCAATGTGAATAGAGAGATTCCATTTCCTTTAGGCCTTAACGGTATGTTGGTTGTTTCGCAAGATGAAGAAGCTTCCATTACGATTTCTATGCGTAATACCAATGGTCAAGCATTTGATTTTGATAGGATTTGGCTACTGGGATATACCGATTCCAACAATGTGAAACCTATACTGCATACGGCTATTGGGGTGAACGAAGGGATTTATGATAGTTTATCAAAATCGTATGTTTATGATTTACCGTCTTATATAGATTCTTTTGTTGTTACTTTTTCCAAGCGAGACAGTGTGTGGGAACCCTTTTATCTGAGGGGTTTTATTTTAGAAAATCAATTGCCCGGTATTTCCTACCACAGTGTGGGTGTTAACGGTGCTTCCGTGCCTTCTTATCTGAAATGCGAATTGTTTGAAAATGATTTGTCGTTCATCAAACCCGACCTTTGTATTTTTGCCATCGGCATCAACGATGCGAGCGGCGATACATTCGATACCGTTGTTTTTAAACAAAACTATGATGCACTCATACAACGTATTTTGAAGGTTTCACCCGATTGTGAATTTGTTTTTATGAGTAATAACGACAGCTATAAACGTCATCGAAGGCGTTATTATAATAATACTAACGGTATTCTGGCTGAACAGGCATTCATGCAATTAGCCGAAAAATACCATGCCGGTTTCTGGAATTTGTTCCGCATCATGGGCGGACCCGAATCAATGAAAAATTGGGAAACAAACGGCTACGCACAAAGAGATAAAGTGCATTTTACTACTCAGGGATATAAACTCTTAGGGGATCTTTTTTTTAATGCACTGATAGATGCTTATCTTACTTATTTGAAAGACAATCATATTGATTATGGACATAAATAATATTCTGGCTTATCTGCAAACGATATTTTCGTTCAACGAATCGCAACCGCTTTTGTTTACCCAATTCTATTTTTGGGCTTTCTTTGCCGTGGTCTTTGCCGTATTCAGTTTGATATATAATAAACGTTTACTCAGAAGTACGTTTCTCTTTTTCGTGAGTTTGTTTTTCTATTTTAAAACCAGCGGACTCTTTGTGTTGATGTTGATGTTTTCCGTTGTGTTTAATTTTATACTCGGTAAATTCATCTTCAAAGCCAAAACCAAAACCAAGAAAAAAATTGGCGTTGGCATCAGTGTGTTGGTGAACTTGGGTGTGATGTGTTATTTCAAATATGCCTATTTCTTTACCGATGTATATAATAATTTACTTCATACTGATAATATAGTTATTAACTATTTAGCGCAATGGAGTAATAATATGGTCGGTACGCATTTTACGGTCGATGTGATTTTGTTGCCGGTAGGCATATCCTTTTTTACTTTTCAAATCATAAGCTATATCATCGATTTGTATAGGGAAAGGGTACGGCCTGTTACCAATGTATTGGATTTCGGTTTTTATGTTACCTTCTTCCCGCAATTGGTGGCCGGACCCATCGTTAGGGCAAACGAATTTGTTCCTCAAATTTATCAGAAATTCTCCCTTTCGAAAAAACAATTCGGCATTGCGCTGTTTTGGATTTTAAACGGTATGATAAAGAAAATGGTTTTAAGTGATTACCTTGCCGTTAATTTTATCGACAGGGTGTTTACCAATCCCATGATGTATACCGGATTCGAGAATTTGATGGCCTTGTTCGGCTATTCTCTACAAGTCTATGCCGATTTCTCGGGATATACCGATATCGCCATAGGGGTTGCTTTGCTGATGGGTTTCACTCTGCCCAAAAACTTCGATTCGCCTTATAAAGCCACCAACCCGGGCAACTTCTGGAAACGCTGGCACATATCTTTGTCGACATGGTTAAAGGATTATCTCTATATTTCATTGGGGGGTAATCGTAAAGGGACCTTTGCATCATATTTTGTTATCCTATTGATATTAATGATTATTGTCTTTTTAGCCAATACCTTATGGGTAACAGTAAGTGTAATAACGTTGATATGTATACTTGCCTTAACCTTTATTTTCTCCCCTTCGATGCGACGTGGCATAGTAACCAATATCAATTTAATGAACACCATGTTACTCGGAGGTTTGTGGCACGGGGCAAGCTGGAATTTTATGATATGGGGCGGACTTAACGGCATCGGTATTTTATCCTTTAAGTTTTGGCGAAACAGAAGCGTGTATCAACAAACGGCTATTACCTTGGTATTGTTTCTGTTGTTATATATCCTCGATTTTTACTTTTCCCAACCCATATATCAAATCGGATGGATATGGGCGGGCATACTTTTTATAGGTACATTTATAAATATGTTGTATCGTTTGCTTTTCAAAAACCGACCTTTGAAATATGTGAATCGCGCATGGGGTATATTCCTGACATTTATATTTATTACTTTCACCCGTTTGTTTTTCCGTTCGGGTTCCAATCTCAATCCGGCCGAAGCCAACGAAACAGCCTGGAATACCGCCAAAAATATGGTGAATCAAATTGGCAGTACTTGGGATTTCTCTTTGATACCTTCAATACTTTATGAATATAGGAATATCTTCATCTTGTTCACTTTGGGGATGATTATCCATTGGCTGCCCGAACGTTGGAAACGGTGGTACAGACTTAACTTTGCCATGATGCCGCAGGTCGTTCAACTGTTGGTGGTTGTAGCTTCCGTTTTTCTAATATATCAATTCATCACCGCCGACTTGCAAGCCTTTATTTATTTTCAGTTTTAAAAAGCTATTATCTCTCATTTTTTTTCGTGCCGAGTGCCGAAATCAATTAAAAATTAAAAAAGAAAAAATAAGTCTGAAGTCGGATTCTATGATTCTACACAA
>Ga0172382_10009655_pt1 | contig 13114 bp, 11 predicted proteins | sample Leawel138RmetaG_FD_122245 | JGI IMG/M metagenome (GOLD analysis project Ga0172382, IMG submission 122245) | Leachate microbial communities from a municipal landfill in Southern Ontario, Canada - Leachate well 138R metaG | ecosystem: Engineered > Solid waste > Landfill > Unclassified | place...
GCGATCATCGAGGCGCGGGTCATCCGCGCCAGCGGCGCCAGCGCGAACAGCGCCATGGTCGCCGCCGGCAGCAGCATCTGGTGCAGCGCGGCGGCAAGGACCCGGCGGTCGCCGGCCAGCAGCGCGTCGATGGTCAGGAAGCCGGTGACGCGCGCCGGCTCGAACAGGAACGGGTCCAGCCGGCCGATGGGCTCGGGCACCACCCCGGCCAGGACATAGAACACATAGATCAGCAGCAGCCCGGTGACGAAGGTCGGCATCGACACCCCCAGCGTCACGATCAGCCGCACCGCGTGGTCGACCAGCGACCCCGGCCGCAGCGCCGCCGCCAGCCCTAGCGGCACCGCCACCGCAACCGCCAGCAGGAACGCCAGGCAGGTCAGCTCGGCCGAGGCGGGCAGCCGCCGCGCGAACTCGGCCGCCACCGGCTGCCCGGTCGCGATCGAGCGCCCCAGATCGCCCTGCGCCAGATTGCCCAGATAGATCAGGAACTGTTGGTAAAGCGGCTGGTCCAGCCCCAGGGTTTCGCGCACCGCGGCAATGTCGGCCGCGCTCATCGCCGGGTTCGAGGCAAAGAACACCGCCGGATCGCCGGGCAGCACCCGGGTCAGCAGAAAGGTCACCACCACCACCCCGAACAGCGTCGGAATGGCCGAAAGCAGGCGCAGCCCGACCCGGCTCATGCCGTCCCCCGGGCGTGCGGCGTCGAGGGCGGGGGCGGGGCGGGGCGGGGACGCGTGTCCCCGGCAGCGCGGGCAGGCGCCACGTGCAGCAGTTTCCTGCCCTCCCCACCGCCAGCGGGCCGGAACCGGAGAGCCGATGGCGCGCCCGGGCGCAGGTGCGGAGCCCCCCCCTTTTTGCCAGCGGGCGCGGCAGGGCAGGACCGAAGGGCCGAAATCCGGTGCGGACGCACAGGCCGAACCCGCACCCCCCTGCCAGCGGGCGCAGCCGGTCGGGAGCAGAGCCCCGATGGCGGGCGCGGGCGCACATTACCAGCGGGCGCGGCGGGTCGGGCCACGAGAACCGGTGGCCGGCCCGAGCGGCCACGCCCACCGTGCACACGCCCACCGTGCACCCGCCCGGCCGCGCGCATGGCTCGCGCGACCCCACTCCCTTCGCGCAGCCCCCTGCCCCCGGCCGGCACGGCAAGCGTTGGGCGGGAACCCGAGGCCCGGATGCTGCGCACCGACCCACCCCGCACGCTGCGGGCAGCGGCGGCGGTTGTGCACATCAATCCCTCGGTCCCCTCGATCATCCCCAGCCCTTGGCATCCACCGCCGATCCGGCCGGGGTCTTTTAACGCGCCTGCCGCGCCGCGGCAAAGCCGGGAATCCGCGGCAGCCCGGGCCCGTGCCGGGGCCGCGGGACCCGCCGAGATGCATCAGGGGTTGCCAAGCCCGCTCGCTGCCGGGATGAAAGCGCCACAGTCCTTGCGCCCACCGCGCAGGCCCGGCTGCGGCCGCAACCAGACCAATACGGATGATGCACATGAAACGGCGTGATTTCCTGGCCCTCGGCGGCGCCCTCGGCGCGAGCCTCGTTCTTCCCGCGACATGGGCCCATGCCCAGCCGTCGCGCGACGCCGTCCTGCGGGTGCTCAGCGAAGGCGCGGCCAATTCCTTCGATACCTTCTCGGTCGGGGTGAACCGCAATTCCATGCAGATCACCTGGAACGTCTATGACCGGCTGGTCCGCTTTGCCTACAAGGACCGCGGCGACGGCACCGCCATCTACGACTATTTCGACATCGAGCCCGAGCTGGCCGAATCCTATGCGTTTTCCGACGACCGCCGGTCCATCACCTTTCAGCTGCGCCGCGACGCGCTGTTCCACGACGGTACCCCGGTCACGGCCCATGACGTGAAATGGTCGCTGGACCGGGTGGTGGCCAGCCCGATCGGCAAGGCGCAGTTCTCGACCGGCTCGATGACCGAACCCGATCAGTTCGTGGTGGTCGACGACCACACGCTGCGTATCGAACTGCCGCAGCCCGACCGCCTGGCGCTGCCCAACCTGGCGCTGCCGTATCCGATCATCGTGAACTCGCGTCTGGCGCTGGAACACGCGACCGAGGACGACCCCTTTGCGATGCAGTGGCTGCAGGCCAACCCGGCTGGCGGCGGCGCCTATCGCGTCGCCCGCGCCGAGATGGGGGAACGGATGCTCTTCGGGCGTTTCCCCGACTGGAAATCCGGCCCGCAGCCCGGGTTCGAACAGGTGCTGTGGCAGACGGTGCCGGCCGCCGAAAGCCGCGTCGCCGCCCTGCTGAAAGGCGATGCCGACATCGCCCAGGACCTGCCGCCCAAGGACGTGCAGCAGCTGCTGGAAAATGATGCGGTCAAGGTGGTGGGCGTGCCGACCTCGAGCTTTCAGCTGATCGGGATGAACTGCGGGATGGCGCCCTTTGACGACGTGCGGGTGCGCCAGGCCATCGCCCATGCCCTGCCGTATGAGGCGATGTTCCAGGCGGCGCTGTTCGGCCGCGGCGAGAAGCTGTTCGGCGGCACCCCCGGTATCGCCGAGTCGACCCGCTTTCCGCAGCCGCTGGGCTATGCGACCGACCTTGACCGCGCCCGCGCGCTGCTGGCCGAGGCCGGGCTGGCCGACGGCTTCGACACCAGCTTCTCCTACGAGCTGTCGGTGGCCAGCGTGGCCGAGCCGATCGCGCTGCTCTTGCAGGAAAGCCTGGGCCGGATCGGCATCCGCGTCAGCATCGAAAAGGTCCCCGCCGGGCAGCTGGGCACGCTGCTGCAGGAAAAGAAGGTGCCGTTCTTCTTCGAGGGCTCGATCTCGTATCTGACCGACCCCGATTATTTCTTCCGGGTGTTCTATTCCGGAGAGACGCGCTGGAACTTCGGGTCCTACAACAACCCGGAACTGGACGCGCTGGTCGAGAAGACCCGCTACGAGACCGACCAGGCCACCTATGACGCCGACGTCAGGACCATGATCGAACTGGCCAAGCGCGACGTGCCGGTGATCCTGCTGTGGCACCCGCTGCTGGACGTGGGGATGCTGAAATCAGTGGAAAACTACAGCTACAGCTTCCACCGCCAGCTGGACTTCCGCCCGCTGCGCCGGGGATAGCACGGCACGCGGGCCGGGCGCCAGCAGGCCGCGTCAGTCCGGCGCGGCGATCCGCGCCCGGATGCCCGGCAGGAACGCGCGGACAAGCCCGGTCACCGTCCCCTGGATGTCCTCGGGCACGGGGGTGGTATAGATGTATTTGCGGATCGCCAGATAGAACACCCCGCCGTGCAGGCCCCAGAACAGCTCCTCCTCGGGCTCTGACGGCAGCGCGGGGGGCAGCCCCAGCTCATGCCGCAGCTCGGCCACCGCGGGGCGGATGACGCGGGTGCGGATGATCGCCAGATAGCGCTCGGGCAGCCCATAGGATTTCAGTCCCGACGAGATGAAGATCCGCACCCATTCATATTCGAACACGCATTCGGCATATTCGCGATAGAACCGGATCAGCCGCGCCTCCAGCGGCAGGCTGCGGTCGACGATCAGCTGGTCCCAGCTGGCGCGCCAGCGGCTGGTATAGACATGTTCATAGACCCGCTCGATCAGCGCTTCCTTGCTGGCGAAATGGCGATAGATCGCGGCATGTGACAGGCCCAGCCGCTTGGCGAGTTCGCGCGTCTGCCCCTCGAACCCGCATTCGGCAAAGAACCGAACCGCTTCGTTCAGGATATGCTCCTCTCGGTCCTCCCAGCGCATGTTCTTGCGCCGCGGGGCTTTCTCGGTCTGCTGCGTCATCAGGCACCTCGCTCTTGGCGGCAACCCTAGCATCCTCCCACAAAGTTACCAAGCGGTCACTTTTCTGCTTGCATCGAATCGCACCGACAGCCAATTTGTAACCAAGCGGTCACAAATCGGGCGGAGGAGTCCACGGCCGCAACGGGGGGAAGGATGAAGCCACCAGCCTTCGGCTACAGGCTTGCGGAAAGCATTCCGCAGGCGCTGGAAACATATGCGGAATTGGACGGCGAGGCGGTCTGGCTGGCCGGCGGGCACAGCATCGTGCCCGCGCTGGCGCTGCGCCTGCAGGCGCCCGGGGTGCTGATCGACATCTCGCGCCTGCCAGAATTGGCAGGGATCGCGCTGACCGGGGACGGGCTGCGGATCGGCGCCACCACCACCCACGCCGAGATCCTGTCGCACCCGCTGGTGCGCGCCCATGCGCCCATGCTGGCCGAGGCCGCGCAATTCGTCGCCCACCCCGCGATCCGCAACCGCGCCACCTTTGGCGGCAACCTGGCGCTGGCCGACCCCGCGTCCGAGTTCCCCGCCGTGGCGCGCTGCCTGGGCGCGGTTTTCGACATCGTGGGCCTCGAGGGCGCGCGCGAGGTCGCGGCCGAGGATTTCTTTCTGGACCTGTTCACCACCGCGATCGCCCCGGGCGAGATTCTGCGCTCGATCCTGATCCCGCCGCAGCCGGCCGGGGCACTGATGCGCTTTGACGAGCTGGCCCGGCGCCACGGCGATTTCGCCATGGTCGGCGCGGCAGTGCGGCTGAACCCGGACGGGGGCCTCATCGCCGATGCGCGGATCTATTTCCACTCGGTCGGGCCGATGCCGATGCGCGCCCGCGCGGCAGAAGCGGCACTGGCCGGGCGGCCGCTGTCGCCGGCCACGATCCAGGCCGCGCGCCAGGCGCTGCCGCAGGACCTGGACCCCGCCGACGACGCCAGCCTGCCCGGCGCCACCCGGCTGCATCTGGCCGGCGTGTTGCTGGGCCGGATCCTGACCCACCTCGTCCCCCGGATCACGGAGAACGCCGCATGAAGGTCACTGTCGAAATGGTCGTGAACGGCGAAGAGGTGGCCGAGCTGATCGAGCCCCGGATGACGCTTGCCGATTTCCTGCGCGACCGGCTGCGCCTGACCGGCACCCATGTCGGCTGCGAGATGGGCGTCTGCGGCGCCTGCCTGGTGATGCTGGACGGCAAGCCGGTGCATGGCTGCCTGGTGCTGGCGGTGCAGGCCGCGGGCGCCACCGTCCAGACCATCGAGGGACTGTCGGAAAGCGGCGCCATCGCCGACCTGCAGGCGGCGTTCCACGACCGCAACGCCCTGCAATGCGGCTATTGCACGCCGGGGATGATGATGACCGCGCATCGGCTGTTGCAGGAGCAGCCCCGGCCCGACCGGACCGAGATCCGCACCGCGCTGTCGGGGAACTATTGCCGCTGCACCGGGTATGAGGCCATCGTCGACGCCATCGCCGCCACGGCCGACGCCCGCGCCGCCTCTCGCGCCGCCGGGGGTGCCGAATGACCGCTCACCCTGCGATTTCCACGACTGCCCCTGACGCGGGGGCGGCGCAGGACCGGCCCGCCCATATCGGCCACCCGCACCGGCGCCAGAACGCGCTGCGCCACCTGGCTGGGCGCGGCAATTTTGTCAGCGACATGCAGCTGCCGCGGATGGTCCACGCCGCCTTCCTGCGCAGCCCCATGGCCCGCGCCCGCATCGCCACGCTGGATGTCGAGGCAGCCCGTAGCGCGCCCGGGGTGGTGGCGGTCTTTACCGCCGCCGATCTCAACCCGCTCTGCGCGAACTGGACCAGCAACCTCGACCACTTCTCCGGCATGGTCAGCACCCCGCAGAACATTCTGGCCGAGGACGAGACGCTGTGGGCCGGGCACCCGGTGGCCATGGTGCTGGCCCGCAGCCGGGCCGAGGCCGAGGACGCGCTGGAATACATCGAGCTGGAGCTGGACGAGCTGCCCCCTGTCTGCGGAGTAGAAGCCGCGCTGGACCCCGGCACCGCCCCCGCCGCGCCGGGGCTTTCAAGCAACCTGTGCTATCGCAACGAACTGCGGACCGAGGGGGTCGAGGCGGCCTTTGCCAGCGCCGCGCTGGTGGTTCAGGCGGATTACGCCTTTGGCCGCCACACTGCCGTCACGCTGGAGCCGCGCGCCATCGTCGCCGACTTCGACCCGGCCAGCGGGCAGCTGACCGTGCATCACGGCACCCAGACCCCGTTCCAGTTCCAGGACATCTACGCCCGGCATTTCGGCCTGCCCGACCACAAGGTGCGGGTGGTCTCGCCCGACGTGGGCGGCAGCTTCGGGATGAAGCTGCATCTTTACAACGAGGAAATGGCGGCCGTCGCGGCCACGCTGAGGCTGCACCGCCCGGTGCGGTTCGTCGCCGACCGGCTGGAAAGCTTCCAGACCGACATCCACGCGCGCGAACATCACGTCAAGGCAAGGATGGCGCTGGACGCTGACGGCATGATCCTGGCGATGGACGTGGACGACCATGCCCCGATCGGCGCGTTCTCTGCCTATCCCCGCACCTCGGTGGTCGAGGGCAACCAGGCGTTCCGGCTGATGGGCGCACCCTATCGGATGCGCGAATACCGCGGGCGGCTGAACGTGCTGTTCCAGAACAAGGTCCAGACCAGCCAGTATCGGGCCGTAGGCCATCCCATCGCCTGCGCGGTGACGGAAACCTTGCTGGACCAGGCGGCGGCGCGGCTGGAGATCGACCCGTGGGATATCCGCGCCCGCAACGTCATCCCCGACGACGCCTATCCCTGCGCCTCGGCCACCGGTTACCGCTTTGAAAAGCTCTCGCACCAGCGCAGCCTGGAAAAGCTGCGCGAGCTGATGGGCTATGACGCCCTGCGCACGGAACAGGCGGCCCTGCGCGGGCGCGGCGTCTATCGCGGCATCGGGCTGGCGACCTTTGTGGAAATCACCAATCCCGGCGCGGCCTTCTATGGTGTCGGGGGTGCGCGCATCTCGGCCCAGGACGGGGCGGTGGTGCGGCTGACCCCGGGCGGAGAGGTGCATTGCGCCATCTCGGTCACCGAGCAGGGGCAGGGCACGGAAACCATGATCGCGCAGGTGGTGGCGGACCAGCTGGGCGTCAGCCCCGATCAGGTCAAGGTCACCACCGGCGACACCGATGCCACCCCTTCGGGGGGCGCGACATGGGCCTGCCGTGGCGCCGGCATCGGGGGCGAAACCGCGCTGCTGGCCGGGCGGGACTTGGCGCGACAGATCCTGACCATCGCCGGCGCGGTGCTGCAGGCCGATCCGGCCACCCTTGCCCTGCGGCGGGGCGAGGTCGTCGATGCCGCCACCGGCGCGGCCCGGCTGCCGCTGGCCGAAATCGGCCGTATCGCCACCTATCGCCCCGACACCCTGCCCGCCGGCGTGGACAATTCGCTGACCGTGGCCCGGCATTTCGCGCCCTCGGGCTATCCGTTCGGCTTCACCAACGGCATCCAGGCCGCCTGGGTCGAGGTGGATCCCGAAACCGGGCTGGTCCGGTTGCTGAAACACTGGGTGGTCGAGGATTGCGGGCGCATCATCAACCCGCTGCTGGTCGACGAACAGATCCGGGGCGGGGTGGTGCAGGGGCTTGGCCCGGCGCTGTTCGAGGAATGTCTTTACGACGACGACGGGCAGCTGCTGAACGGCTCGCTGGCCGATTACCTGGTGCCGATGGCCTGCGAGATGCCCGACATCGTGATCGGCCATGTCGAGACCCCGACCGAGGACACGATCCTGGGCGCCAAGGGCGTGGGCGAGGCCGGCACCGCCGCCGCGGGCGCCGCCGTGATGAATGCCGTGAACGACGCGCTTTCGCCCCTGGGCGCAAGGCTGACACAGACCCCGATGACCCCGGCGCGCATCCTTGCCGCACTGGGCATCGGGCAGGATTGATGGGAGGACAGGATGGAACTGACCGGAACACATGCGCTGAACCAGCCGCCCGAGGTCGTCTGGGCCGCATTATTCGACCCCGAGGTGCTGCGGGACGCGATCCCGGGCTGCGAACAGCTTGACCAGACCGGCGACAACGCCTTTGCCGCCACGGTCAAGGTCAAGATCGGCCCGGTCTCGGCCCGCTTCAAGGGCGAGGTCGAGCTGTCCGAGATGGTGCCCCCGCATTCCTGCCTGCTGTCGGGCAAGGGCTCGGGCGGGCTGGCGGGTTTTGCCAAGGGTTCGGCCCGGGTCGAGCTGGTGGCGCAGGACGGCGGCACCGTGCTGAGCTATGTCGCCGACGCGGCGCTAGGGGGCAAGCTTGCCTCGCTGGGCAGCCGGCTGATCCAGTCCACCGCCAACAAGCTGGCCAACGAGTTCTTCACCAGCTTCAGCCAGACGCTGAACGGCGAGGCCGAACCGCAGCCGCCGCAAGAGCCACAGCAGCAGATCGCATAAGCCGGAACAGGCGCAGACCGGGCCACCCGCGGGAGGAGCAATCGGCGGGCCGGCCCTTTCCATGGGAGGAAGCAAGATGATCACCAGCAGACGGACATTCCTGGCCACCAGCGGCAGCGCGCTTGCCCTGCCGTTCCTCGGCCGCCGCGCCGGCGCCGCCGAGACGGTCAGCATCCAGATCGGTTCCAGCCACCCGACGACCAACATCTGGGCCCACGCCATGCAGGCCGCCCTGCAACCCGAGGTCGACCGCATCCTGGCCGAAAAGGGCAACTACCAGGTGCGCTGGCACGAGAACTATGGCGGCACGCTTTACAAGTTCACCGACACCCGCACCGCGCTGCGCGACGGGATCGTGGACATCGGCATGGTCGGCACGCTGTGGGAAGGCTCGGCCATGCCCCTGCAGAACATCACCTATTACACGCCCTTCGCCAACTCGGACCACCTGCACGTCATCGACATCTTCGACAGTCTGACCGAGACCCTGCCCGAGCTGCGCGACAGCTGGACCGCGCAGAACATGCTGCACCTGTCCTCGCTGATCACCGACAGCTACGACATCTATGCCGGGTTCCCGATCCGCTCGGTCGGCGACGTCGCCAACCGCCGGCTGTCGGCGCCGGGTAGCTCGGCGAACTGGCTGGGCGGCACCGGGGCGACCCCGGTCGACGGGGCGCTGACCACCTATTACACCGACATCCAGACCGGAGTGTCCGAAGGCACGCTGTCCTTTGCCTCGGGGATCCAGCCGACCCGCGTCTATGAGGTCGCGCCCCACCTGTCGCGCGTCGGCTTCGGCGCGATGTATTTCGGCGGCATCGCAGCCAATCTCGACTTCATGCGGCGCATCCCGGAAGAGGTGGCCCAAGCCATCGTCGAGGCCGGCCGGCGCACCTCGGCCGCCCACGGCGCCTATGTGACCGATCGCACCACCGCCGCGATCACCGAGATGCAGGCCGCCGGGCTCGAGATCATCGAGGTCGACGCCGACGGCCGCGCCGAATGGGCAGAGAAGCTGCCCAACATCGTGCAGCCATGGGTCGAGGCCAACGGCGAGCCGGCGGTGCGGGTGCTGCACGCCTATTTCGAGGCGCTGGCCGAGCGGGGGCTGACGCCCGCGCGCGACTGGACCGCCGGTTTCTGACGCCGGATCGAAGGGGCAAAAAGATGGCGACTTCATCCCTCGTCGCGGCAACCGGCACGGCGCCGCCCTTCCGGCGGGTCCTCCAGGCCGTGCTCGACCTCATGGCGGCGGTGGGCACGGTGTGGATCTTCATGCTGATGCTGATGATCATGGCCGATGTCCTTGGCCGCAACCTGCTGCACACGCCGGTGACCGGCGTGGCCGAAATCGCCTCGCGCTCGGTCGTGGCCATCGTCTTCCTGATGCTGCCGGCGGCGGCATTGCGCGGCAACATGATCCGCGCCGATTTCCTGGTCTGCCGGCTGGAGCGGCTGGCGCCGCGGCTGGTCCGGGCGCTGGACTGGCTGTTCTGCCTGGTGGGCGCCGCGATCTTCGTGGCGGTCGCGCTGTCGGCCTGGCCCGACGCTGCCGAGGCCTGGCACAGCCGCGAGTTCTTCGGCGTGCAGGGGGTCTGGACCCTGCCGGCCTTTCCGTTCCGGCTGATCATCGTGGTCAGTGGCTTCGCCACCGCCCTGGCCCTGCTGGTCGCACAGCTTCAGCCCGTCGCGCATCCCGAACCCCCGGTGGAGATCTGACGATGAGCAGCATCACCCTTGGCACGCTGCTGGTCGTGCTGCTTCTGGCGCTGATCCTGCTGGGAATGCGGATCGCCATCGCTCTGATCTCGGTCGCCTTCCTGGGCGTCTGGCTGATCCGGGACAATTTCACCCTGGCGATGAAGCTGATGTCGATCGCCACCTACAACGGGGTCGCCAACTATCTTTTCGCCACCATCCCGCTGTTCGTGCTGATGGGGCAGCTCGTCAGCATCTCGAACGTCGGCAAGGACACGTTCGACGTGGCCGACACGCTGCTGCGGCGCATCCTGGGCGGGCTGGGCATCGCCACGGTCGCGGCGAACACGGTTTTTGCGGCGGTGACCGGGGTGTCCATCGCCTCGGCCGCCGTGTTCACCAAGGTGGCGGTCCCCGAGATGTCGCGCCACGGCTATCGCGCCGCCTTTGCCACCGGGACCGTGGCCGGCAGCTCGGTGCTGGGAATGCTGCTGCCGCCCAGCCTGCTGCTGATCATCTACGGGGTGCTGGCCGAGGTCTCGATCGGCAAGATGTTCATTGCCGGGCTGATGCCAGGGCTGATCCTGGCGCTGGGATTTGCCACGATGATCCTGCTGGCCGCCCGGTTTGCACCCGACATGGTCTTTGATCCCGAGCGGCTGCGCGAAAAGCACCGGACCATGGCCGAGCTTCCGCGGCTGACCGGCGCCCAGCTTCTGGGCAAGAGCCTGCCGATCCTGCTGCTGGTGCTGCTGGTCATCGGCGGTCTCTATTCCGGCTTCTTCACCCCGACCGAGGCGGGCGGCGTCGGCGCCTTTGCGGCGCTGGTCGTGGCGCTGCTGCGCCGCAGCCTGACCGGCGCCCGGCTGTGGAAGGTGATGACGGACACCGGCGCGGTCTCGGTCAGCATCCTGATCCTGCTGGTCGCGGCCAGCTTCTACGGGCAGATGCTGGCAGTGGCGGGGATCCCCGCGGCGATCAGCGATTTCGTCCGCGACATCGGGCTGGGGCCGACCGGGTTCCTGATCGTCCACCTGCTGCTGGTGTTGATGCTGGGGATGATCCTGGACAGCAGCTCGATCCTGCTGATCTTCGTGCCGATCGCCGCGCCCATCGCGCAGAACCTGGGCTTCGACCTGATCCAGTTCGGCATCCTGACCGTGATCGCGGTCGAGGTCGGGCTGCTGACCCCGCCCTTCGGCATCTCGATCTTTACCGTCCACGCCGCGCTTGGCGACCGCAGGGTATCGCTGGAATCGATCTTTGCCGGGGCGCTGCCGTTCATCGGGGTGATGCTGCTGGTGCTGGTCCTGCTGATGATGTTCCCCGGGCTGATCGTCTATTGACCGCGGCCGCCCGTCGGGCGCCGCCCGGGCCGCCCTGCCCTCTCTTAGGCCGGGCGGCCCCCTTCCCCCTTTTCCTGTCGGAGAATGCCCGTGCCCGCCCCGGCCATGATCCTGCCCTTTGCCCATCCCCCCGGCCCGGCCGGCGCGCCCCCGCATACCGATCCGGTCCAGGCGCTGGCCGCGCAGCAGGCGCAGGGGGTGCTTGCCGTCGTCACCGGAATCGAGGGCCCCTCGTATCGCCCGCTGGGCGCCACCATGGCGCTGTTGCCGGACGGGCGGCGCATCGGCAGCCTGTCCTCGGGCTGCATCGAGGCCGATCTTCACCGCCATGCCGACCGGGCACTGGCCCAAGGCCGCCCGCTTTGCGTCCGCTATGGCAAGGGCTCGCCGTGGTTCGACATCCGGCTGCCCTGCGGCGGCGGGCTGGACATCACCCTGCTGCCACGGCCGGCGCCGGCGCTGCTGAACCGCGCCACCGCGCTGCGACAGGCGCGCCGCCCCCATGCGCTGGCGATCTGCCCCGACCGCGGGCTTTGCCACATCGCCGCCGACCGCCCGACCGGCTGGGAAAACGGGCTGTTCTATGCCGCCGTCCGTCCCGAGCCGCGATTCCTGATCTTTGGCAAGGGCCCCGAGACCATCGTCTTTGCCGGGCTGGTCCATTCGGCGCATTTCCCTTGCCTGCTGCTGTCGCACGACCCCGAAACGCTGGAGCTGGCGGGGCGCGGCGGCATGGCCACCCGCCTGCTGTCACGCGACGGACTGCCGGGCGAGGTGGCAGTCGACCGCTGGACCGCCGCGGTGCTGTTCTACCACGACCACGACCACGAGCCGCCGATCCTCAGGGACCTGCTGGCAACCGATGCCTGCTATATCGGGGCGCAGGGCAGCCGCCGCACCCGCGACAACCGGCTGGCCGCGCTGCGCGCCATGGGGGTCAGCGACGTCGACATCGCCCGGCTGAAAGGGCCGATCGGGCTGGTCCCCTCGGCCCGCGATCCGCGCACCCTCGCCATCTCGGTCTTGGCCGAGGTGCTCAGCCTGCAATGACCCCGCGTCCGCCGGATGGGCGCAGCCCTGCACCGCCGCTGCAGATCCTGATCCTTGCGGCCGGGCTGTCACGGCGGATGCGGGGGTCGGACAAGCTGCTGATGCCGGTCGACGGCATCCCGCAGCTGCGCAGGCTGGCGCGGGCGGCAGTGGCGGCGGGGGCGGCCGCAGGGGCGCCGGTGCATGTGGTGCTTGGCCCCGCACAGGCGGCACGCCGGCAGCTGCTGGCCGATCTGCCCGTCGAGGTGATCCTTGCGCCGCACGCGCCGCTGGGGATGGGGGAAAGCCTGTCGGCCGGGCTGGCAGCGCTGCCGCCGCGGGCCGCGGTGCTGCTGTTGCTGGCCGACCTGCCCGAGATCGGCACCCGCGAGGTCGCGGCCCTGATCGTCGCGCATCGCGCCGACCCCGCCGCCATCCTGCGCGGGGCCAGCACGGACGGCCGCCCCGGTCACCCGGTGCTGCTGCCCGCCTGGCTGCGCCCCGAGCTGGCCGCGCTGCGGGGCGACAGCGGCGCGCGCGCGGTGGTGGCCCGCCACCCGGAGCGGCTTCGGCTGGTCCCCCTGCCCGGCCGGGCCGCGGTGACCGATCTCGACACCCCCGAGGACTGGGCCGCCTGGCTCGCCCGCCGCCCCTCGTAACCCCCGGCCCACCCCCCTGGCGGAACCGCGGGGGCTGCCCGGCCATTGATCCCGGCAACCTTGGCGGCATCGGGCAGGAGACGGGCATGGCACCGCGGGCGAACTGGAAAGGCGTGCTGAAGATCGGCGAGGTCGCCTGTCCGGTGGCGCTTTACACCGCGGCCTCGACCTCGGACCGCATCGCCTTTCACACC
>Ga0172382_10009657_pt1 | contig 13110 bp, 11 predicted proteins | sample Leawel138RmetaG_FD_122245 | JGI IMG/M metagenome (GOLD analysis project Ga0172382, IMG submission 122245) | Leachate microbial communities from a municipal landfill in Southern Ontario, Canada - Leachate well 138R metaG | ecosystem: Engineered > Solid waste > Landfill > Unclassified | place...
ACATGGCATTCGCGCATGTCGGCTACATAGCTACTGTGGCGTTCGCGGAAGCCCACCAGCACACCACCCTTGCGCGGCACCAGGCGCACCGAGAGGCGGGCGCGATAGCGGTAGCCCCAGGCGGGGCCGTGCATCGGCGGCAGCATGGTGGCGGGACGCAATTTGCCGATATGAGCAAAAGCATCTTCCAGCACGCGCTGTTTGATCGCCACCTGAGCCTGTGCCTGGATATGCTGCATGGCGCAGCCGCCACACACCCCGAAATGAGGGCAGACGGGCGCCACACGCTGCGACGAAGCCTTGAGCACTCTTTCAGTGCGCGCCTTCTCGTACGACGGTTTGCGCCGCACGATGCTTGCCTCGACACGCTCGCCGGGCAAAGCCCCTTCGACGAAAACGACCTTGCCGTCGCGATGAGCCACGCCACGCGCTTCGAGATCGAGGGATTCGATATCCAATACTTCGACAGTCATGATGAGGAGAATTCAGAAATGCAGCCGGAATTTTACATTCCTGCGCCGCTGCGTGCTGTGGCCAGCAGCTCCGGCGCGGGCCTCTTGAGCCTCCTTTTAGTATTAAGAGGCCTAAGCCCCTCAAAACGAAGACACCCCGGAAGCGGGAGGAATGCCCAGCTTCCGGGGTGTTTGTTCATGACGGAGCATCTCCGCCTCGTATTGGAACACTTTGCGCCCAGGCTGGCGCCTTGAATCAGGCCCCGATCAGGACGAGGCCGGAGCGCCGGCGCGCTCGGCCTTGGCGGATTCACGCTGCTTTCTGCGCTCCTCGAATTTCTCGGCGCGCTTCTGGGCCTTTTCCGCGCGCTGCTTGAGGTGATCGGCCACTCTTGCCTGCTGATCAGCATCGAATGACTTCCATACGGCGACCCACTTCTCGTCGATCTGGCGGCGTTCGGCCAGCAATTGTGAGCGGCGCTCTTCAGCCTGCTTCAAAGCCTGCTCGGGATCCAGGGTATCAGCCTTGAAACGGTCACGGCGGGCTTCACGGTCGGCCTTCACCCGCTCCTTGCGGTTTTCGCGCAGATCCTTGCCCGCCTTGCGGGCTTCATCGATGAGTTTGCGCTGTTCATCGCTCAGCGCCATGCCATCGACGAAGTCGCGACTGACGACGCCGTAGCCCGGTACAACGAGCCCGGCCCGGTGCATGTGGCCATGGCGCTGGCCCTGCATGCCTTTGGCGCCATGATGAAAGCCGTGGACCTTGTGAAAGCCGGGATGACCATGGTGATGATGAAAGGCGTGATGGCCGGCGCGGTCGTGCACGCGTTGCGGACTGCCTGGATCGGCCGCGTAAGCGGCTCCCGATGCAGCCAGAGCAGCACCCAGGATGGCCAGCTTGATTCCTTGTGCAGAGATTGTTTTTTTCATGACAGTTCCTTTATGACGCGAATGAACTCGGGTAAATCCTGGTCTGGAAACAAATCCGCAACGCCTGCCGGCTGTTCGGATCGTTCAGGACTTTCCTTGGAGACTGCATTGTGTGGCGCGACCGGTTACTTTCCTGTTTCGCTGCGAACGCCTGATCTTTCAAACGATTTCAGGTTGCAGCGACATGGGGCAGCACCACCTTGCGGTTGCTCAGGCCTGCCAGGCTTCGAGATATTCGCGCCAGTGCACGCCCCCGGCGTGTTCGAGCGAACTACGCACCAGCTCGACCTCGGCTTCGTAGGCCTGAGCATCCAGTTCACCACGCATCAGGCGAAAGCGGCAGTACACCAGCCAGGTATTGACCACGTCGGTTTCACAGTAGGCCCGCACCTCTTCGCGACGACCTTCCGACCAGGCTTTCCAAACCTGACTGCCGTCCATTCCCATCTTGCCGGGAAAACCGCAGAGCTTGGCCAAGTCATCGAGCGGCGCATTGGCTCTAGGGTTGTACTTGGCAAGCAGGTCCATGAGATCGATGTGACGCAGGTGATAACGGCCGATATAGTTGTTGAATTTGAAGTCTCGGTCGTCATCGCCCAGATCCCAGTAACGCGCCGCCTGCACGCCATGGATCAGACATCGGTAATGCAGCACGGGCAGATCGAATCCCGATCCGTTCCAGCTGATCAGGCGTGGGGTATAGCGTTCTATAGTCTTGAAAAAGCCGCTCAGCAGAGCCGGTTCAGCATCGTCGGCCGTGCCCAGCGAGCGTACGCGGAAACCATTGTCGTCGCGGAATACGCAGGCAATGGCTGCGACCTTGTGCAGGTGCAGCGGCAGGAAATCATTACCATGGGATTCGCGCCGGGCGGCCAGCGCGAGTTCGATGACTTCAGCATCTTCCAGACCCTGCCACTCAGCGTTCAGGCTGCGCAATGCGTGAGCGTCAGGGATGGTTTCCAGATCGAAGACCAGGCAAGGGATCATCTCGGGGGCAGATAAGACAGCGGATTCACTGGCGTGCCGCGTCTGCGGACCTCGAAATGCAACCGAGGCGAGCTGGTGTCAGTCTGGCCCAGCAGCGCAATGCGCGCCCCCTTCTTGACTTCCTCGCCGGTCTTGACCAGCAATTGCTGGTTGTGAGCATAGGCCGTAATGAAGCCGTTGGAATGCCCCAGAAGAACCAGATTGCCCAGACCGCGCACACCGTTGCCGGCGTACATGACCTTGCCATCGGCAGCCGCCACGACGGGATCGCCGGGTGCACCCTCGATATCGATTCCCTTGGTATTGCTGTTGAAGCCCTGAATGATCTTGCCCGTTGCAGGCCAGCCCCAGCTGATGAGATTGGCATCATTGGCGCGAGCGGCCGTCGCCGGAGGCGGCGTGACGGGCTGGGCAGGCGTGGCCGGAGATGGTGTGGCGGCCACGGCCGGAGGCTGCGTCGGCATGGGCGTCCCGCTGCCCAGTCGCAGGACTTGCCCGACACGCAACTGCGTGGGATCGTTGATGTTGTTCAGGCGCGACAACGTGGCGACGTCCAAGCCATGGGCCTGCGCAATCTTGTACAGCGTATCGCCGGCACGCACGACATACGTACCGCCGGCCTGCTGCTGGCCCGTGGCGGACATATCGGTCACAGGCGCCCGCGAGCCGCTCGAACCGCAACCTGCCAGCACGGCAAGGACGCCGAATGCGAGCACGGCATGCCGCGACACGCGCATGACGAGTTGCGGCCAATGGGTCGGCACGGCTTCGCCGTGACGCCATGTCGTCCGAGACGCCGTATCGGCAACACCTGGTCGGGCTTCGCCCTGCAGAGCGAGGCTGGCGCCGGGGGTCGTGGTCAGCGGACCGGCAAGTGGATGGGCGATGCGGTACCCTCCATGCATAAGATTCTCCTAAGCTCTAATACTGTGTACCCGGCCGTAGCGGAACGAAGCGTACCGCATCGAGTTCGCGGCGCTGCCAATTGGCGGGGCCGGTCCGTTCGATCAGCACGAGTCGCTGGGCAGCGCCCCCCTCGGGAGCGATCAGGCGGCCGCCCAGCGCGAGTTGCTCTAGCAAGGTCTGGGGAATTTTAAGCCCAGCCGCGGCGATGAGAATGGCATCGAAAGGCGCGCTGCCCGGCAGACCCGCCATGCCGTCGCCGAAAACCACCCGCAAACGGCCTGGAACACGCAGCTTCTGCAGATTGCGCCGAGCCATTTCATAAAGCCCGTGGATACGCTCGACGGCATGGACCTCGCGTGCGATGTGGGCCAGAACGGCAGCCTGATAACCGCAACCTGCTCCGACCTCGAGCACCTTGTTCAGTTCCTTGCCTTCGGCTACGACGGAAATCATGCGGGCCACCACCCAGGGCTGAGAAATGGTCTGCTCATGTCCGATGGGCAACGCGGCGTCTTCATAGGCGTGGCTGGCCAGCCCTTCATCGACGAAGAAATGACGCGGAACGGCACGCATTGCAGCCAGCACCGTTTCGTTGCTGATGCCCTGCTCGCGCAAGCGGGCGATCATCCGCTCTCGTGAACGTTCGGAATTCAGGCCCAGGTTGCCAGCGGCCTGCGGTCCCTCCGATGATCCGCTCGCAAAGGACCTGGCCGACGGGCCTGCCGCGGCCCTGGCCGCCGGCCCCGTGCCGAGAATGCGCGTATTGCTGTTGGCTGCCGACGGCCCGCTGCCCAGGCTGGAACGCCCGAAACGGTTTAGGGTTCCGGTTGCGAACGGCGACGAATTCAGCGGCTTACGCATATGGGATCGGCCCATTCCCCGATTTGGGGCAATTGATCGTAGTGGGTCAGGTCCAGCCTGAGCGGTGGGATCGACACCATCGCCTGTTCGGTGGCGCCGAAATCGGTGTCATCGGCAAAGTCGGATGCCCCGCCCGCCGGGCCGATCCAGTATACCGGTTCTCCATAGGGCGTGCTGCTGCGCACGACCGGTTCAGATGGGTGCCGCTTGCCCAGACGGGTGACCTTCAGCCCGTTGAGCGCGGCACGCGGCACTGCGGGAATGTTCACGTTCAACAGCATGGCACGCTGCAAGGGGTCGGCGGTGTGCCGTTCGACAACCTGACGGGCAACGTACGCGGCCGTATCCAGATGATGCCACCCTTTTTCGGTGAGGGAAAAAGCGATGGAGGGAATGCCGAAGAGATAGCCTTCGGTGGCGGCCGCCACGGTTCCCGAGTACAGCGTATCGTCACCCATGTTGGCGCCGTTGTTGATGCCCGACACCACGAGATCGGGCCGAAAATCGAGCAGGCCCGTCAGGGCGATATGCACGCAGTCGGACGGCGTGCCGTTCACGTAATAAAAACCATTGGACGCCTGCCGCACCGACATCGGGCGATTCAATGTCAGTGAATTCGATGCCCCGCTGCAGTTGGTCTCTGGAGCAACGACGGTGAGTTCGCCAAGACCCTTCAACGCATTGAACAGTGCCTCGATTCCCGGAGCGGTGTAACCATCATCATTGCTCACCAGTATGCGCATTTCATCCCCAGCAAACCTCAACTGAAAGTAGCTGATTGTACCCGCACATTTTGGCGATCGCCGCCGCAGCCGGTAGAATCGCGGCTCAATGAACAGGAGATCTGAACCATGGACATTGCCCTGTCCGCCGCCATTTCGGCCGGCCTCATCCTGCTGTCGTATCTACTGGGTTCGATTCCCTTCGCCGTCGTCGTGAGCCGCCTGATGGGGCTGCAGGACCCACGCAGTTTCGGCTCCGGCAACCCGGGCGCGACCAACGTCCTGCGCTCGGGCAGCAAGAAGGCCGCTGTGCTCACTCTGGTGGGCGATGCAGCCAAGGGCTGGCTGGCCGTCATGGTGGCGGCCTACGTCAGCCGGGAATTCTCCCTGCCGGTGGAAGTGCTCGCCGCCTGCGCCGTCGCTGCCTTCCTGGGCCATGTGTATTCGCTTTTCCTGAAATTCAAGGGTGGCAAGGGCGTGGCCACGGCCCTGGGCGTCCTGCTGGCCCTGGAACCATGGCTGGCGCTGGCAGTGGCCGGCTCCTGGCTGCTGATTGCCTATGTCAGCCGTTATTCTTCGCTGGCGTCGCTGGTGTCAGCCACCCTGGCACCACTGTATTACCTGATCGGCGGCAAGACCGTATGGCCCCTGCAGCCCTCGATTGCCTTCGCCATCGTCATCATCGCCGGGATGCTGCTCTACCGCCACCAACAGAACATCACCCGCCTGCTGCAAGGAAAGGAAAGCCGCATTGGCGGAAGTGGAAGCAAGCAGGCAGGCACGAAGCCGCCTGTGCCCCGCAAGAAGAACCGCCGGTGACCACACGCCATGCTGCGTTGCCAGCCTTGCAGGCCGCGCAGGGCACAGACAGTCCGCAGGGACTGTCTGTGTCCGGGCTTGGCCTCGCGATAGCTACGGCTATCGCTGTGGTTTGTGCCTTGCCTGACAAGCCCATGCATCCGAATATAAGTCAGCGAACTAATCAGACAGGACACTAGTGTGCTTTCCTGCAGATTCAGACACTGCAGACGGCAGGCAGACAGACATCTTCCAGGTTCCAGCGCGGTCTGACCGTGAAGTCATGGCGTCTGGAATCCAGGTCGACCAGGCCGGCCTTGACCCGCTGGGCCGCGGCAAAAGCAATCATGGCACCATTGTCCGTGCAGAATTCCAGTGGCGGAAAGAACACTTCGCCGTCTTGCTTGCGCATGGCCGTGACCAGACGTTCCCGCAGATGCCGGTTAGCGCCGACGCCACCCGCCACCACCAACCGCCTGATGCCGGTCTGCTTCACCGCTTTCAGTGACTTGGCCGCCAACACGTCGACTATCGCAGCTTCAGTGGCCGCCGCAACGTCGGCCAGCTTCGCTTCGGAAAGCGCCCCATGCAGTTTTTCCAGCGCTCGCACCCGCGTGAGCACCGCCGTCTTGAGGCCACTGAAACTGAAGTCGAGATCCCCGCTGTGCAGCATGGGCCGAGGCAGCTCGTGCAGGGCGGCATCGCCCTGTTCCGCCAGGCGAGCGAGCGCCGGGCCACCCGGGTAACCCAGCCCCATGAGCTTGGCGCTCTTGTCGAAGGCCTCGCCTGCCGCATCATCCAGCGTTTCGCCCAGCAAGACATAGCGTCCGACCCCATCGACCTGCATGAGCTGGGTATGTCCGCCCGACACCAGCAAGGCAATAAAGGGGAACTCAGGACTGGGTTCTGCCAGCATGGGCGACAACAGGTGACCTTCGAGGTGATGGATGGGGATGGCGGGAATCTGCCGGGCCCACGCAAAGGCCTGTGCCACGCTGGCACCCGCCAGCAGCGCGCCGGCAAGACCCGGCCCCGCCGTATAGGCGGCGGCACCGATATCCTGCATGTCGAGCCCGGCTTCCGCCAGGACCTGGCGGGCAAGCGGAATGATGCGCCGGATGTGGTCGCGCGAGGCGAGCTCGGGAACGACGCCGCCGTACTCGCGGTGCATGTCGATCTGGCTGTGCAAGGCATGGGCCAGCAGGCCGCGCTCCGTGCAGACCAAGGCGACGCCGGTCTCATCGCAGGAGCTTTCAAATCCGATGATGATCATATGAATATGCAGGCAGGCCTGAGAAAGCCGTAGAATTCAGGCTTTGTATTTTACCGTCTCCCCCACGATCCGTTTTCCGGAGTTTCCATGCTCGAAAGACTTTTCAGGCTGCGTGAACATGGTACCGATGCCCGCACTGAGCTGCTGGCCGGCGTCACCACCTTCCTGACCATGGCCTACATCATTTTCGTCAATCCCGAGATCCTGTCGAGCACGGGCATGGACCGGAACGCGGTATTCGTGGCCACCTGCCTGGCGGCGGCCGTGGGCTCCCTCATCATGGCTTTCGTCGCAAACTGGCCTATCGGCATGGCGCCCGGCATGGGCCTGAACGCCTTCTTCGCCTTCACCGTGGTCGGCGCGCTGGGCTACAGCTGGCAGCAAGCGCTCGGGGCGGTGTTCATTTCGGGGGTGATCTTCCTCATCATCACAGTGACCGGCATACGCAGCTGGCTGATCGCAGGCATTCCGCGCTCGCTGCGCTCGGCCATCGCGGCCGGGATCGGCTTGTTCCTGGCCATCATTGCGCTGTCATCCTCCGGGATCGTGGTAGCCAATCCCGCCACCAAAATCGCCCTGGGCGACCTGACCCAGCCTGCTGCGCTCTATACGATTCTGGGCTTCTTCATCATCGCCGCGCTGGATGCCTTGCGCATCAAGGGCGCCATCCTGATCGGCATCCTGGCCGTCACCCTGCTGTCCATGGCCCTGGGCCACAACAGCTTCAGCGGCATCATTGCAGCACCTCCCAGCCTGGCTCCGACCTTCATGCAGCTGGATATCGCCGGCGCCCTGAAGATCGGTTTCGTGCAGGTCATCCTGGTGCTGGTGCTGGTCGAAGTCTTCGACGCCACCGGCACCATGATCGGCGTCGCCAAACGTGCCAAGCTGATTTCGGAAGGAAAGCCCGGGCGACTGGGCCGGGCGCTGTTCGCCGACAGCACCGCCATTGTTGCCGGCTCCATGCTGGGCACCAGCAGCACCACCGCCTATGCCGAGAGCGCCGCCGGCGTGCAGGCCGGCGGGCGCACGGGCCTCACGGCCCTGGCCGTGGCCGCCCTCTTCCTGCTGGCGCTGTTCTTTTCGCCGCTGGCGGGTTCGGTGCCTGGCTACGCTACTGCGCCTGCGCTGCTGTACGTCGCCGGCCTGATGCTGCGCGAGATCACGGAAATCGACTGGGACGATGTCTCTGAAGCGACGCCTGCCGCACTGACGGCGCTCATGATGCCCTTCACCTATTCCATCGCGAATGGGCTGGCTTTCGGCTTCATCAGCTACGTCGTGCTCAAAATCGCGACGGGACGCGCACGCGAAGTGCATGCCGCCAGCTTTGTCGTCGCTGCCTTGTTCACGCTCAAATTCGCCTTCTTCCCCGAGTGAAGCCTGAGAAACTCCGGCGGGCCGAAGTCTGCAGCAGCACCAGGCAATGCTTCACGCCGGAAGACGGTCGGCATTCGCTATAATTTCTCCACAATTGTTTAAACCTGTAGTAATCAAGGAATCATTTGAATCGCCATCCATTCGTGGCGGCGACTCAGGTGATTCGCCGTTTCACCCTCTGCCGGGACAACGGCCTATTCGTCGCCATGGCCCAACTGAACCCGTCACCAGAAGCTTTACCGCCGGACTATGATCGCCCGGCTCTGTGGCTGCCGCTCGCCGTCCTGCTGGTCGGCCTTCTGATCACGTTCGCGGGCATGCATCAGACCAAACGCTTCATCGAACAGGAACGGCAGGGGCAGTTCGACTCGTACGCCAGCCGCATGCGCCATGACCTGGTGCTGCACACTCACCGGCATATCGACGTTCTTCGCACCTACCAGGCCGCATACGCGACACACCCGGGCGACCCGCAGGAGATGCTCGGACCCATCGGGAGGGTGCTGAAACTCGATGAGCGCTTGCCTGGCATCGATGTGCTGGGATACATCGTGATGGCGCCCGGCGTGCACTCCGACAAGACGACTTCCGCCATTCATTATCTGTATCCGGAACAGTTGGCCGGCGCGCCGCCCGCCACCGGCAGAGCCGGCGATCCCGTTCGTCTGGAAGCTGTCCGCCGCGCCCGGGACACCGGAGCCGCCGCCGCCACGGCACCCGTACATTCCGCACTCCATCCGGACCACTACAACGTGGTGATGATCTATCTGCCGCTATACCGTGGTGGCCTCACCCCGGATTCGCTTGAGGAGCGCCAGCAGACCTTCGAAGGCGCAGTCTTTCTTGCTCTGCAGCCCACCAGACTGATGGAGCCCTTGTTCAGCAGCGCGGCCGTACCGGATGCCCGCATCAAGCTGCATTTCGACGGTTATGTGGATGCCGCGCCGGGGGAAGCAGCACCGTCCCTGCTGTATGACAACCTGCACGGCGTAGAAGAGGCCCCCGCTCTTCAACACGCCCGTCTGCCCCTGGAAACAGCCGGCACCATCTGGTCGATCGATGTGGGGATGGACGACTGGCAAAAGGCGGCCTCCCAGCGATGGCTGCCCTGGGCCGTGCTGGCGGCCGGCATTCTGCTGTCCGCGCTATGCGCCAATGCACTCTTCGTGCTGCAGCGCTCACGCAACCTGAGCCAACGGCTCGCCAGCCAGGACAGATACCGGCGTCGCAAGGCGGAAGCCGAGTTGCACCTGCGCCATCGAGCCATTGAATCGAGCGCCAATGCCATTGTCATCGCGAATGCGACCGAACCCGGCTACCCGGTCGAATACGTGAACCCTGCCTTTGAACGCATGACGGGCTACGCCGCCCATGAAGTAGTGGGTCAGAGCCTGCGCAGCATGCATGGTGCGGATGACGATCAGGAAGGCCTGAAGAAACTGCAGCGCCTCCTGCGTGAACGCCGGGACGGAGAAACGGCGCTACGCAACTATCGGAAGGACGGCCAGCCCTACTGGACCCGCATCCACCTTGCCCCCGTGCGGGACGAAAGCGGTGCAGTGACGCACTTCGTCGCTGCCAAGTACGACATCACGGAAACTCGCCGTTATCAGGAAACCCTGGAGTTCCAGGCCTGGCACGATGCCCTGACCCATCTGCCCAACCGCCATCTGCTGCGCAGGCGGCTCATGGAAGCCATCCGCAGCTCCCGTCCCGGCTCGCCTCCCTTCTGGGTGGCCTTCCTGGACATGGACAATTTCAAGCAGGTCAACGACACACTCGGTCACACCATGGGCGACCTCGCCCTGCAACAGATCGCCAAGCGCCTGCAGGAAACCCTGCACACCACCGATATCGTTGCCCGGCGCGGCGGCGACGAATTTGTGTTCATCCTTTTTGACCAATCCGCGCCTCGCAACGCACTTGCGACGCTGCATCGCATCATGTCGGCGGTTTCCCGGCCCCTCAGATTGGACCAGCAGCGTTTCTTCCTGGCCTGCAGCATCGGGATCGCCATCCACCCCCAGGATGGCGATAACCCCGAGCAGCTGACCCGCCGTGCCGACATGGCGATGTATCACGCCAAGGAGCAGGGCCGCAACAACTACCAGTTCTTCAACACTGCCCTGCAGGAACAGGCCACCGAACGTGTGAAGCTGGAGCGGGATCTGCGTGCCGCATTGGCCAATGACGAGTTCGAGCTGCATTACCAGCCGCAGATCCGGTTGAGCGACGGCAGTCTGAGCGGCATGGAAGCCCTGGTGCGCTGGCACCACCCTGAACGCGGCCTGCTTTCGCCCATCCATTTCATCCCCATGGCCGAAGAAATAGGGCTCATCGTGCCGCTGGGGGAATGGATACTCCAGACCGCCTGTCGTCAGGCCTCTGCCTGGTGGAGCCAAGGCTTGCCGCCCATCCGGATGGCCGTCAACCTCTCGGCCCGCCAATTCAATGACCAGAACCTGTCCAAGCTTGTTCATTGCACGCTTCAGGAAAACCTGCTTGCTCCGCAGTATCTGGAACTGGAGCTGACCGAAACCCTGCTGGTCGACGATGTGGAAGCCGCCAATGCAACCCTGCAGCAACTCAAGTCGCTGGGCGTCACACTTTCGCTCGACGACTTCGGAACCGGCTACTCCAGTCTGACGCAACTCAAGCGCTTTCCGCTGGACATCATCAAGATCGATCGTTCCTTCGTTTCCGACATCACATCGGATGAGAGCGATAGCTCCATCGTGCGCACCATCATCAAGCTGGCCCACAACCTGGGCATGCAGGCGCTGGCGGAAGGAGTCGAAACCACGGAACAGGAAACCTTCCTGCGGGAACACGGCTGCGACACCATGCAGGGCTATCTCGTCAGCAGGCCTCTCCCGGCCACGGAGTTCGAGCAATGGATGCGGCAGCTCCACATTTCTCGCGGTCACGGCCTGTAGCGCCGCGCAGTCTCCGGTCACGGCTGCCCGTGGAAAAACGTATACACTGACAGACAGACTGCACGATCAACCCTGCGTCAGGCTCCGCAGACCGTGCAGATCATCGGACAATCGGGCGGCAGACTGGCCGCCCATTTTCATAAGGACGACCCGCCCATGACCACTATCGATCTGAACAAGGATACGTTCCAGGCAGCGATTGACGCCGACAAGCCGCTGATCGTCGACTTCTGGGCGCCCTGGTGCGGCCCCTGCAAATCTTTCGCACCGGTGTTTGACGCCGAAGCGGCAGAACACCCCGATGTGACATTCGCGAAGATCAATACCGAAGAGCAGCCGGAAATCGCTGAAGCGCTCGGCATCCGCTCGATCCCCACTCTAATGGTATTCCGGGAGAAAGTGCTGCTGTTCCGTCAGGCCGGCGTACTGGCCCGGCCCCAGCTTGCGGAACTTGTCACCCAGCTCAAGGCGCTGGACATGGAGAAGGTCCATGCGGAAATGGCGGCCGCACAGAACAGCGAGCCCGACTCCGCGTAAGGTCGACGACAAGCGCCGCCACCTCGGCGGCGCGCTCCCGCGGCACGGCCAACAGCCAGTTCGCCCCTTCCTCGTCAAAACGCTCTTCAACCACCCGGACGCCCCAAGCAGGGAACCGTGATTGCAGCAAGGCCACGTCCGAAAAGGGACATTCGCACTCGAGTTCGGCTTCTTCTATGATCTCGACTCGCTCCGCCAGGCGCAGGCATTGTGCCGCCGTCCCGCCATAAGCACGCACGAGGCCGCCTGAACCGAGCTTGATACCACCGAACCAACGGATCACCAGTACGGCCACCCGGTCGCACTGCTGCCCCTCGATGGCCTGGAGTATGGGACGGCCAGCCGTCCCCCCCGGCTCGCCGTCATCGTTGAAACGGTATTCCTGCCCGATACGGTAAGCCCAGCAATTGTGCGTGGCGTCGACGATCTGATGTTCGTTGAAGAAAGCCAATGCATCGCCGGCCGTCTTCACTGGAGCCGCCAGCGCCAGGAAACGGCTTTTCTTGATGATTTCCTCGTAGCGAGCGGTTCCATTCAGTGTGTATGCCATCGCCTGGACTTGCGACTCAGGCGTCGATACCGCGGGAGCTCAGATAGTCTTCGTAGCCACCCAGGTAATCGATGATCTCGCCATCGGGAAGAATCTCGATCACCCGGGTCGCCAGGCCCGAGACGAACTCGCGGTCATGCGACACGAAGAACAGCGTCCCCTTGTAGAGGTCGAGCGCGTATTGCAGGGACTCGATGGATTCCATGTCGAGGTGATTGGTGGGCTCGTCCAGCAACATGACGTTGTGCCGCCCCAGCATCAGACGGCCGAAGCTCATGCGGTTCTTCTCGCCACCCGACAGCACCGACACCGCCTTGCCAATATCGTCGCCAGAAAAGAGCAAGCGGCCCATGACCGAACGCATGGCCTGGTCATCGTCGCCGGGCTGCCGATAGTCTCCCAGCCAGTCGAACAGATTGACGTCGGACTCGAATTGATCGGACACATCCTGCGCCATATACCCAAGGTCGGCGCTTTCCGACCACTTCACACTGCCGGTGTCCGGCTCGAGATCCCCTGCCAGCAAGCGCAGCAATGTGGTCTTGCCCACGCCGTTGGCGCCGATGATGGCGACCTTCTGGCCTGCCTCGACCGTCATGGAGAAATCATTGATCACCTTGCGCTCGTCGTAGGCCTTGCTGATCCGCTCGACCGTCACCGCCAGGCGATGCAATACCTTGTTCTGCTCGAAACGGATGTAGGGATGAATGCGCGACGAAGGCTTCACTTCGATGGCGGAGGCCTTGATACGGTCGATCTGTTTGAGGCGTGAGGT
>Ga0172382_10009658_pt1 | contig 13110 bp, 13 predicted proteins | sample Leawel138RmetaG_FD_122245 | JGI IMG/M metagenome (GOLD analysis project Ga0172382, IMG submission 122245) | Leachate microbial communities from a municipal landfill in Southern Ontario, Canada - Leachate well 138R metaG | ecosystem: Engineered > Solid waste > Landfill > Unclassified | place...
ACTCAATACAACGACACCCCAGAAAAAGCTTCACGTGCTTACGATAGCAAACGTGATGGTTTTGTCATTGCTGGCGGCGGCGGTATGGTCGTGGTTGAAGAACTCGAACATGCACTAAAACGTGGCGCAAAAATCTACGCAGAAATCGTTGGCTACGGCGCCACCTCTGACGGTTACGATATGGTCGCACCCAGCGGTGAAGGCGCAGTACGCTGCATGCAGCAAGCCTTAGCCACGGTTGATAGCCCTATCGACTACCTCAACACCCACGGCACATCAACACCGGTGGGCGACGTCGCTGAGATCCGTGCGGTACGTGAAGTGTTTGCTGATAAAACACCACCGATCAGCTCAACGAAAAGTTTGTCAGGTCACTCCTTGGGCGCTGCTGGCGTACAAGAAACCATCTACTCACTGCTGATGATGGAAGGCAACTTTATTGCTGGCTCAATCAACATTGATGAGCTGGATGAGGAAGCTAAAGACTTACCTATCGTGCAGGAAACTCAAGAAAACGTGACTCTAAATACCGTAATGAGCAACAGCTTTGGCTTTGGCGGCACTAACGCCACCTTAGTCCTGAAGCGCTTTACCAAGTAATTTAGCTTCCGCTAATAAAAACGGCCGCTGCAAGAGATTGCGCGGCCGTTTTTTATTGCCTATAAATATATCGACCTAATCGATACGCACCAAAGTGCGGCCCACTTGCTGACTGGCTAGCATCGCAATAATCGCTTCAGGCACCTCAGTTAAACTGATCTCATGCACCAAGGGTTCTAAATCCAGCTTCCACTGTAAGGATAGCTTGTCCCACATCGAGGCCTTATTAACCAAAGGCAACTCCACTGAGTCAACACCTAGCAAGTTCACTCCACGCAAAATAAAAGGCAACACGCTGCCTTTAAAGTCAACGCCAGCCGTTAAACCGCAACAGGCGGCACTCGCGCCCGGCTGTAAAGCCTTCAGTGTATTAAACAGCAGATCGCCACCAACCGTATCGACAATCCCTGCCCACTTAGGTTTAAGCAGCGCTTTATCCATTCCTTCCAACAACGCTGCACGAGAGATCACGTCGCTAGCACCGAGTTGACGTAAAAAACCTTCTTGCTCGGCTTTACCGGTGGCCGCTGTTACCTGAAAACCAAGCTTAGCTAGTAACACCACTGCCACAGAACCAACACCACCGGTGGCGCCTGTAACCAACATAGGTCCATCTTCTGGGATAACCCCAGCACGCAGTAGCTTGTCGACGCACAATGCCGCAGTCAGCCCTGCAGTGCCTAAGATCATCGACTCACGTAGCGATAAACCACTGGGCCGTTTAATCAACCAACTGGCAGGGACACGAATATATTGTGCCAAGCCACCATAGGTGTTCATGCCGAGGTCATAACCGGTAACAATCACCTCATCGCCGGCGACAAACTCAGCCACATTGGAGTGCTCAACCACACCCGCCGCATCAATCCCAGGCGTATGCGGGAATTGACGCGTGACACCACGATTGCCTGTGGCGGACAGTGCATCTTTATAATTAAGGGAGGAATAATGTACCCGTATTAGCACCTCGCCTTCTGGTAAATCATCCAAAGAGCGCTCAATCACTTTTTGCGCAAACTGTGGTGTTTCAGTCACCCATAATGCTTGGTATGTACTCATTAAAAATCCCTCAATAGATGCTTTTTTATAGTGTTTTAGCCCATAAAGCGCTGTTGTAAACGTTCCCAACCTTTATCAGCAATATGCTCTACTGCTGCACCAGCGCCTAAACCAATACGCTCTTGCAGTGTTTTCTTCTGAATAAACTCTAGCAGATAAACATCGCTCTCTTCAGCTCGTTTTGACAAATACTCATCACTGGTTTGCAAGGTATCAACCAATGCTAAACGCTGCGCATCGCTACCCAACCAGACCTCACCGGTCGCCACTGCATCAATATCCAACTGCGGGCGGTAGCGTGCGACAAACTGCTTAAACAAGTCATGCGTGGTTTGTAACTCTTGCAAGAATTTCTGTCGCCCAGCCTCGGTATTCTCGCCTAACACGGTCATCGTACGTTTGTACTCGCCAGCGGTCAGCACCTCTACATCAATATCATTTTTCTTCAGTAGACGATGAATATTAGGTAATTGCGCCACCACGCCAATCGAACCGAGCACCGCAAAAGGCGCACTTAAAATTTTATCGCCGATGCAAGCCATCATATAACCGCCGCTGGCAGCAACTTTATCAACACAGACAGTTAACGGAATCTGCGCATCTCGAATACGCGCTAACTGTGATGATGCCAAGCCATAACTGTGGACCATACCGCCGCCACTTTCTAAACGTAGCACCACTTCATCAGTCGATTTAGCAACGCCTAACAGCGCAGTAATCTCATGACGTAAGTTCTCTACTGCAGACGCTTTAATATCACCATCAAAATCTAAAACATAAACCCGTTTTTTTTCAATGCCGGCTTTTTTATCGTGCTGCAACTTAGTTTTATTGGCTTTTTTTAATGCTTTTAATTGCGCTTTATCCAATACGCTATATTCAACAGTTTCTTTCAGCTCCTGATAAAACTCATTCATGCTGCTAACCAGTAACTCACCGCCTTTGCTACGGCCACGCGAGCGTAAGGACGCAGCCACAGACAACAGCACCACAATAACAACCAGCACCGTTACGGCGCGTGCTAGAAAACCAGCATATTCAAGTAAAAAATCCACTGCAAACTCCTTAAACGATAGTGATTGTTATCTTACCTGAGCCTGCACCCGCCTTCATAACGATTATCTATCATGCACAGCGTCAGCCGCATGACTAGAGCAGCAGCAACCGCTGTCAGCACAGGATGGCTGCACAATACTAGACTTCGCTACAGCATAAGCAGTGCTAGCTAAACTGAGGTCAAACACCTTTCTTTTGTTATATTTTCAAACAATCGTATGAATTTCATTTGACAGCTTAGCAGCTTCACAATAATCTCCATGGTTCGCATAGCAACAGGTGTGTATTAATTTGGGCAGCATCTATTTAATTCGACACGGGCAAGCCTCGTTCGGTGCAGAGAACTACGATGTACTCTCCACTCTCGGTATGCAGCAAGCAGAGATCCTTGGCGATTATTTAATCGAGACTGGGGTTACTCTTACCGCGTGCTTTAGTGGTGAGATGCAACGCCAGCAAGATACGGCTCTGGCCACGCTCAGTCGTTACTCTGAGGCCAACTTAGCTGCACCCGTTTTAAATATTGATAGCGCCTTTAATGAAATTGATGCCGACCGTGTGATTCGTTTAATTGTTCCGCACATTATCGAGCAAGAGCCCAATGCGATTAACAGCCTGCGCAACCCTTTACAAGATAGAGCAGAGTTTCAGCGTTTATTTGCGATGATTATGCAGCGCTGGGCTGCAGATATTGATGATATTCCTGAGTACTTGCGCTGGTCGACATTTATTCAGAACGTAGAGACCGGCTTACAGCGTGTGCTCAGCAATGCAGAAGCGGATGCACAGATCGGTATTTTCACCTCAGGTGGCACCATTACTGCTTTTTTACACCTCCTGACGGGCATCAGCGCACACCGAGCCTTTGATCTTAATTGGCAAATTGTAAACACTTCATTGAGTCGTCTAAAGTTTCGCAACGACTCAGTCGTACTGACTTCTTTTAACAGTCATGCACACCTTGATCTGTTAAAGAATAAAAAACTCATCACCTACCGTTGAGTTATTAATATCACGCGGTCTACACCGCACAAAAACCTTCAAAAGGACCTACTATGTCTTCTACCGCCGATATCATTAATACTCTAACCGCTAAATTTAACGCTACAGCTGCTGCTGGCTTAGATTTAGTATTTCAGTTCAATATTGAAGATGCTGAAAACTACTACGTCACTGTTAAAGACGGTACCTGCGATGTGCAAGCCGGTGACAATGATGATGCTAACGTCACCTTGATCATGGACAGCGAAACCTTCAAAGGTATCGCTACAGGCGAAACTGATGGTATGCAGGCCTTTATGGGCGGCAAACTGCGCACTGAAGGCGATATGATGTTAGCGATGAAACTGAGTGAATTATTCCCAGTTTAAGCAGCGGCTAAGCAATAAAAAAGCCGGACTTTAAAGTCCGGCTTTTTTATATAAACACTGTCTAGAGCGCACTATTGGGCGATCAATGGGACACTTCGCTGTACTAGCTTAGCGCCCATGGACATCAAGTAACTGACTAGACGGCTGGTGTTGCACTGACTTTTGCCGCACGCTTGTTATTTTGTACAACCAAACCAATCAAACACACAACAGCAGTGGCAATACCAATCGCTTTGCTGTATTCCATTGGCAAGTTCAAACCAATCGCCGCGGTAGAAATGTAAGACACAGTGACAGCTGTACCGATCACCGCGGGAATACTAACGATCCAATGGAAGGTGCCACGATCAAACAAGTACTTGGTGGCGAGCCACAACACACTGGTCGACAGCAACATATTCGAGAAGGCGAAATAACGCCAAATCAACGCAAAGTCGAGAAAAGTCATTAAGTAGGCAATACCCAAAATCGGTACTGACAATGCCAGTCTGTGCAAGGTCGTTTGTGAGATATTAAATGCATCCATAATCGTTAAACGCAACGAACGGAATGCTGTGTCACCCGAGGTGATCGGGAAGATTGCTACGGCAAGAATCGCCATCACACCACCGAACACACCAAGGTAACTGGTGGCAATATGATTGACCACTAAACCCGGCCCACCTAAGTCCAACATCGCTTTTAAGCCGACATAGCCTTCTGGGAACGCGGCAATACCTGCCAATGCCCAGACACACGCGACGATACCTTCGCAGACCATCGCGCCATAAAACACTGGACGCGCATATTTCTCATTGGTTAGACAGCGCGCAATCATCGGCGATTGCGTCGAGTGGAAACCACTGATCGCACCACAAGTGATGGTTACAAACAACAGTGGCCAGACTGGTAATCCACCAGGATTAGGCGTTAAGAAATCATGTTCATGATTGTCTTTGAAATACGCAAAAACATCAGTCACTTCTGGTAGATGCGGTGCATTCATCAACAATGCAATCGCAATCAATGTAGTCATGATGATCATCAACAAACCAAACGCTGGATACAACTTGGTGATGATTTTATCAATTGGCAACAATGTCGCCAAAAAGTAATAACCTAAAATAACCAAGACCCAAAAGGTATTACCTGCTAAAAAAGTACCCTCAAAGTAGGATAAATTACTCAGCAGCCCTGCAGGGCTCATAATAAATACCACACCGACAAAAAACAGCAGCATGGCGGTGAAGATCAGCATAATGCCTTTAAACACCAGGTTGTAATAGTGACCGGCAATTTCAGGCAAACTTTTACCGTCTTCTTTCAGGCTCATAACACCAGAGAAGTAGTCATGCACCGCACCGCCGAGAACGTTACCAATAACGATCCAGACCAAGGCAATCGGGCCATATAAAGCACCAAGGATAGGGCCAAAAATCGGACCCACACCGGCAATGTTTAAGAACTGAATTAAAAACGCTTTAGCTGGATGGATCGCAACGTAGTCCACGCCATCATGCAAACGCTCCTGAGGGGTTATGGCCGTAGGGTCTATACCCGCTTGCTTTTCAACAAATGGGCTGTAGAACTTATATCCGAGAATAAGTATGGTGATACTGATAAAGAAAATTAGCATAGAGCAAATTCCTAAATTATTTTAGTTATGTTGATGTAAGTTGTCGCAAGACATTTCACGCAGATGGCAAGATAGCATGTTAAATATCAACTCAACATAGCTTTATATGCTTGCCTCTGTGCTTAATGAAAGATAACAACATAAACACATAAAAAAGCCCTACTTTAGCGTCTAAAGTAGGGCTTTTTTACGATGAATGCTTTAATCGTTGCTGGGTTTACCAATCGCTTGCAGCACGTATTGTGGCAAAGCAAACGCTGCTTGATGGATATCCGCATTGTAGTAACGCGTGACAATACCGCTACCAGCAAAACGCTGACGTAAAACATCCAAACTGGTCTGGCGTGTTGCACGGTTTTTAGCCGCCCACGCAAAGGTCATGCTGCCACCAATATAGGTCGGTACAGCGGCATGGTAAAAATGCCAGTCAGCAAATAAACCTTGAATATTTTTAGCTGTGGTTTGTACTTCATCGATTTGCAAAAATGGCGTACCATTTTGCGCAACCAAAATACCGTCATCAGTTAAGCAGCGATGGCAGGCATGATAAAAATCTTCTGAGAACAACACTTCCGCAGGACCGGTAGGGTCTGGGCAGTCACTGATAATCACATCAAATTTTTCTGTGCAGTTGGCAATAAATCGCATACCATCATCAATCACTAAATTCACTCGTGGGTCATCGTAAGCACCACTGGAGTGATTGGGTAAGTATTCTTTACACATATCAACAACAGCTTGGTCAATTTCCACCATAGTGATGCGGTCGACGCTAGAGTGACGGCACACTTCACGCAACATACCACCGTCACCACCGCCAATAATTAAAATATTACGCGCGAGACCGTGAGCGAGAATGGGCACGTGAGTGAGCATCTCATGATAAATAAATTCATCCGCTTCAGTGGTTTGAATAGCGCCATCGAGTGCCATCACCCGCCCCATTCGAGCATTCTCAAAAATGACTAAATGCTGATGCTCAGTACGTACTTCATGTAGCATTTTTTCGATCTTAAAAAACTGGCCATAATTATCATGCAACGTTTCGCGGTAATCAGTCATGGTGATCCTCAATCTGTCAAATAAAAACCTGCGGCGATTATACGGCAATCATCGGCTAATAAGGCATATCTAGCCGATTAAGACGGGCCGGCAGCAAGCAGTGTCTCAAAAAACATACTTGTCAGTGTTGCTTCCTAATACACCGGTAACTCAATATTTTTAAACAGATCATCTACTTCATCTTTACTGCGCGCTTGGATCACTTTAGTTTGAATTTCGCGATCTAAGTGCGGGGCAAAACGCTCGATAAAATCGCTCATAAAACCACGCAAAAAAGTACCACGACGAAAACCAATTTTAGTCACGCTGGACTCAAATAAATGGCTGGCATCTAACGCAACTAAGTCTTGATCTTGCACGGCATCCACCGCCATACCGGCAACAATACCGACCCCTAGACCTAAGCGAACATAAGTTTTAATCACGTCCGCATCTGCCGCGGTAAAAATAACTTTCGGTTCTAAATCAATCTGGCTAAAGGCTTCATCCAACTTAGAGCGTCCGGTAAAACCAAACACATAAGTCACAATAGGGTATTCAGCTAAAGCTTCTAGGGTGAGTTTTGCCACACTGGCTAACGGATGCCCTTTAGGTACCACCACGCAGCGGTTCCAGCGATAGCACGGCATCATAATAAGATCACCAAACTGATCTAAGCCTTCAGTGGCGATGGCAAAATCAACCGTACCATCGGCGGCCATCTCAGCAATTTGTGTCGGTGTGCCTTGATGCATATGCAGGGCAACATCAGGATACTCTTGCATAAAACTACTGATCACCGTAGGCAGCGCGTAACGTGCTTGCGTATGCGTAGTGGCTATCGATAAAGTACCCACGCGCTCATTGGAAAACTCTTGACCAATTTGCTTAATATTTTCACACTTGCGCAGAATTTCGCCTGCTGTCTTAATAATGCGCTCACCGGCTGCCGTTACTCGGGTTAAATGCTTACCACTGCGGGCAAAAATTTCTACGCCCAACTCATCTTCAAGCAAACGTATTTGTTTGCTTATACCTGGTTGCGATGTATAAAGGGCTTGTGCGGTGGCAGAAACGTTCAAACCGTTTCTGGATACTTCCCAGATATAGCGCAGTTGTTGTAGCTTCATTAAACACCTCAGCAGTCAGTGCAGCGAACCTTAAAATATCCGACTACTTATAACTGCAACGGCAATTTTATTCCAGCGTTATAACTATATATTTATAAAGTAACGTGACATCAGGTGTATTTAATGATCAATGCGGCGCCACCTGCAGATTTTTTATACGATTTCCAACAGCACTGGCCATTCCCTACCCCTTTAGCCGCGTGCACCTTGGTATCTACACGCTTTAATCAACAAGCATTAAGTCCTGATCTGTTTACTCACTACGCTATTACTGCACCTCAAGCAGCCAGCAAGCGCCAAGCTGAGTTTTTAGCAGCGCGTTTGTGTGCTCGCGAAGCCTTACGCCTACAAACCGGCCACCCCGACCTACCCACTGCGCAAGAGAAGAGCCGTATACCCCGTTGGCCAGCACACAGTTGTGGTTCGATGTCGCACAGCCATAATCTTTCCGCAGCGATTGTCGGGACTAACCACTGTTGGCAAGGATTCGGCTTGGATATCGAAAAACCAATCCCGAGTCAGCGCGCACAGCGTTTAGCACAAACTATTTTAACGCCTGCTGAGTACAGCACTTACCAGGGTTTAGATAACAACCAGCAAGCCATGTACTTGACCTTGGTGTTTTCATTTAAAGAGAGTTTGTTTAAAGCACTGAATCCACTGACGGGAATATACTTTAGTTTTCACGACGCCCAGGTGCTGGACTTAGAAGTTACGCAGACTGGCCATGCACGCTTGCGCTTGTGCAAAAATTTATCGACCATTTGGCAAGCCGGTTGCGAACTAGAAGGACAGTTTGCGCGCCTGCACGACAGTGCTCTGACCCTAGTGGCTGTTGCGACTTAGTGTTGCGCCATAAGCTCACGTCACAACGCGGCTTATGGCTTTATAGCACTTAGGCTTGACTTAACATCCGCGCCAAAATAATTTTAACTTTCGACATGCCAACGTTTAACGCAGCATCAATTTGCGCCATAGTGATAACCCCATTCGACTTACCAGCAGCTGGGTTGACCACCAAGGCTAAACAGGCATAACTCAAACCTAACTCACGCGCTAAAACAGTCTCAGGCATACCCGTCATGCCAACGATATCGCAGCCATCACGCTCCATACGCTTAACTTCAGCAATAGTTTCTAAGCGTGGACCTTGCGTACAACCATAGACCCCATGATTGTTACAGCTATAACCACAGGCAGCTACAGCAGCAATTAAGCGTTTGCGTAAAGCGTCATCATAGGGATAGCTGAAATCGACATGAGTCACATGGTCTAGTTCGCCTTCATACAAGGTATGTTGGCGGCCAGAGGTGTAGTCAATCACTTGATCCGGAATACAGAAACAACCTGTTTTTAAATTATCAGTGATACCACCCACGGCATTAATCGCCAGAATCGTATTGGCGCCTGCCTGACGCAGCGCCCATAAATTGGCACGATAGTTCACCTGGTGCGGAGGAATACGGTGTGGATGACCGTGACGGGCCAAAAATAACACTTCACGCCCTGCATACTCTCCACGCAAAATCTCAGCAGAAGTCGCACCGTAGGGGGTGTCAATAAACATCGCATCGCGAATCGTTAGACCTTCCAGCTGGGTTAATCCTGTACCGCCAATAATCGCGTATTTATTCATTGACCACCTCTTATATGTTGGTTGTAATGGTTTTTAGCGCCTGCCGCGCAGTCTGCCAACGCGGATGCTGCTGAAAATCATGCTGCGCTGTATAACGTCCATACATAGCAGATAATTGCCTACAGGGTATCACCTGCTCTGTTTGCAAGGCGATCAACGCCTGTTCTGCTGCTGCACGGTCATTGCATAGTAACCCAACATCGCAACCGGCGGTAAGTGCTGCTAACACACGTTGCGCGGCATCACCCGCCACATGCGCACCGGCCATGGACAAATCATCACTAAACAACACGCCTGTGTAGTTGAGCTGTTGGCGTAAAATATCTTGCAGCCAGACTTTAGAAAAGCCTGCTGGTGCAGCATCCACGTGTGGATAAATAACATGCGCAGGCATGATTCCAGCTAAATACGTCTGTAAATGCTTAAAGGGTAATATGTCAGCCCGCTGAATCTCTGCCAAGCTGCGCTCATCCACTGGAATATCCACATGCGAGTCAGCCGTCACCCAGCCATGCCCCGGAAAATGTTTACCGACACCTGGCATTCCAGCGGCTTGCATACCTTGTAAAAAAGCCGCGGCTAATGTGCTAACCGTTTCGACATCTGCGCCAAAGGAGCGCAAACCAATCACGCTACTGCGGCCATAATTCAAATCTAAAACCGGCGCAAAGCTAAAGTCGATGCCCATGGCTAAGACTTCCCACGCCATCAGCCAGCCGCACTCTTGGGCAACATAAGTGGGATTCTCTGCGGTCTGTAACAACCCCATCGCTGGCAACCCAGTAAAACCTTGGCGTAAACGCTGTACGCGACCGCCTTCCTGATCGACACCAATCAATAGATCACTGCGCACGTCACGAACCGCACGGCATAATTCGCGCACCTGTTGTGGGTGTTCAATATTACGAGCAAACAGAATAATCCCGCAGACTTGCGGCTGACGTAATAGGTGGCGGTCTTCAGCGGTTAGATAGGTTCCGCCAATATCCAACATTAACGAGCCTTGCATAACGAATCCTTACTGGTTGCGTGCAGTATTTGTGCGTCTAAAGCATGTTCACTGATCTCTACCGGACAGCTATCGGTTATCTGCTGATAGAGTTCAATAATGTCTTGGTTACGCATACGAATGCAGCCATGCGAATACGGCTGCCCTAAAAGCGCCTCATCGGCAGTGCCGTGAATATAAATATAGCGACGAAAAGTATCACAATCGCCTAAGCGGTTGCGCCCCAGTTCACAGCCACTCAGCCATAGAATACGACTCAGAATCCAATCACGCTGTGGATAGCTTTGCTGCAGCTCAGGCGAGCAGATTTCTCCCGTCCAACGACGACCACGCAGTACCGCCATGGGCGGTAAATCACCACCAATTTTGGCTCGAATATAATGCATACCGCGTGGTGTACATCCTGAGTTATTTTGCTCACCTGGGCCATTTAAGGCAGTGGAAATCGTATAGGTGCGCTGCAACTGCTGCTTAGAAAAAGCATACAGTCGCTGTTCTGCAATGGATACATGCAGATAATCAAACATGAATTCACCACACTGAGCTAAGGATTAAGGTGTTTTCTTTTTAATCGCCGGTTGCATACCAACCACATCAATCACACTGTCGGCGCGCAGGCCTGCGGCTAAAAACGGCACCATCAAACGCAACACCTGTTCAGTGGTCATGTGCACTTGATATTCGGTCTCGGCAATCGCGCGCAAGGCTTTAATACCCGACATGCTAAACGCCGCGGCACCAATCATGAAATGTACACGCCAGAACAATTCAATCGGCCGAACCTCAGGCGCGGCCTCATGTAATAACAACATATAACGATGAAAAACCTTGCCGTACATATCATTTAGATAGCGACGCAAATGGCCCTGACTTTGACTAAAGGCCAAACCTAATAGACGCATAAAAATAGATAAGTCGTTACCACTGCGCGGCTTTACCGCGAGGGTTTGCTGAACCAATACATCCAGCAGCAACTCAACTGTCCAAGCCGGCTGATCAGCGGCGGAACGGCGCTCTAACTCTTCATCTAAACTGACACATAGCGGCCCAAGAAATCTTGAGAAAACGGCTTGAATCAGGGATTTTTTTGAGCCGAAATGATAATTCACCGCCGCTAAGTTAACCTGGGCTTTACTGGTGATCAGACGCAAAGAAGTTTCTGCAAAGCCCTTCTCCGCAAACAGAATCTCTGCTACATCTAAAATTCGTTCTACGGTGTCTGACTGAGCCATGCAAATTTCACTCCAAATAAAGGTGTTTCAAACTTACGTTTTAAACACCTTTACTGTCAAGCTTATTAACGCAGCAAAAACACCTGGCACACAGTATCACTGCTGCACCTTGTTTTACTGATCCGACAGAATGACTAAAACGCTACCACAAAAACTAATCACCGACCGATGTCCAGTCGATAAAGCCAAGCTGCCAAGTCGCTAAAATCAAGATACCAAAGACAATACGATACCAGGCAAATACCGCATAACTGTTATTAGCAATAAACTTCAATAAGGCACGTACGGCTAGCATGGCAAAAATAAAAGAGGTCACAAAGCCAATCGCAAAGACATACAGGTCTTCGCCACCTGCAAAGAGTTCTCGGTGCTTATACACTGAGTAAACCGTTGCACCGATCATGGTCGGCATGGCGAGGAAAAACGAAAACTCAGTGGCTGCTTTGCGCGATAAACCAAAAAACAAACCACCAATAATAGTTGAAGCCGAACGTGAGGTCCCCGGCACTAATGCTAAGCATTGCGCACAACCAATCTTTAACGCCTGCTGCCACTTCATATCATCCACGGTTTCTGCTGCTATTTTATGCGGGCGCTTCTCCGCCCACAACATCACAAAACCACCTACAACTAAAGCCGTCGCGACCGTAATTGGATTAAACAGCCACTTCTCAATCAGATCTGCAAAACTTAAACCTAAAATCACCGCTGGCAAAAAAGCCACCAATAAATTGAATGTGAAACGCTGTGCACTCGCTTCGCGTGGCAAGCCCACAACAATCTCAATAATTTTGCGTCGATATTCCCACATCACCGCTAAAATAGCGGCCAGTTGAATAATAATATTAAAAGCTTTGGCGCGCTGCCCATCAAAACCAATCGCATCTGCGACAATAATTTGGTGGCCTGTACTGGAAACAGGCAAAAACTCAGTTAATCCTTCAACCACACCTAAAATAAACGCTTGTACCGCTAACCAGATATCCATAAATTCCCATTAATTTTTCATATATAACACAGCCATGCATAGTACCGCTGTGCTGCTGTCTTTTCACTGAATAATGTTGCTAATGAATCACTTAGCACACCAGTCAAGCGCTTAGTCGCATGGTTTAATTAAGCAAAAACACTTAAAATCAAACCACTGTACGACAGTATAATGCAAAATAATTGATGCTTGTTGCGGGTTACAGTCAGCTCATCACGGCCACATTCAGCAGTGCGTATAGCCAGTTGCTCACTCTAATAACAATGACCCTAAACATTTTCTTAATATGCCCGATACAACCATACAATCACACAGCATATTGATAGCAATCGCCCAGCCCACTGCGATTGTGTTCTCTCAGGAGTTGCACGATG
>Ga0172382_10009662_pt1 | contig 13107 bp, 11 predicted proteins | sample Leawel138RmetaG_FD_122245 | JGI IMG/M metagenome (GOLD analysis project Ga0172382, IMG submission 122245) | Leachate microbial communities from a municipal landfill in Southern Ontario, Canada - Leachate well 138R metaG | ecosystem: Engineered > Solid waste > Landfill > Unclassified | place...
AGGACATATGCGCCATATCTTCTGGCGTAAGTATTTCTGGAGGGGGTTCTTTAGTCACTTTAAAACGTTGTTGTTGATGTTTAAAGTTACAAAATCTTCTCCAGATTTATTATTATATATAGTCAATAATCAATTATTTATATTAAATTTACAGGGCGTTTTTAGGCTTAAAAGGATAGGGGTTTCAAGGCCCTCTCAAGGGCCTTGCTTGTCTGTGAAACTATCGATCCTTGCTGCTTGAGAAATGTCCCAACTTATTTTTTATTGTTTACTAAATAACTTTAATCAGATGAAAAATTTAAAAAATGGAAATCGATTTTTAGCATGTTTGTTTTTGTTGGTCTCTCTTTCCGCATTTTCCGCGGATAAGACAAAGATCTCCATCGTGGAGAGGCCGAATACCCAAGCTTTCAACCCCGACTATATACAAAATAAGGCGCCACTGTTGCCGCGCCATTTTATCAAACTGCCGGTCGGTGACGTGAAACCTAAGGGATGGATACTGCGCTTTCTGGAATTGCAAAAGGATGGACTCAATGGTCGACTGGGTGAGATAAGCGCATGGTTCGATAAAGAAAATAATGCGTGGTTGGGAACCGGCAATGATTACGGCTGGGAAGAGCTCCCTTACTGGCTGAAAGGGTTTGGCAATATGGCTTATATCCTCGACGACAAGGAGATGATCGACGAAGTGAAGGTATGGCTCGAGGCTGTATTTAAAAGCCAAAGGGAGGATGGCTATTTTGGACCCTATATCGAACGGAACGGTAAACCCGACTTATGGGGAAATATGATCATGATCTGGTGCCTACAGTCTTATTACGAGTATTCGGGTGATCAACGGGTTATTGACCTTATGACCGCTTATTTTCGTTGGCAGTTGGCACTTCCCGAGGAAATGTTCCTGAAAGACTATTGGGAGAACAGCCGTGGTGGAGATAACCTGTGGAGTATTTTTTGGCTCTACAATATTACGGGAGATCAATTCCTACTGGAATTGGCGGAGAAAACAGACCGGAATACGGCTGACTGGAGACAGCGTTCTACGTTGCCCAATTGGCACAATGTGAATATTGCCCAATGCTTCAGGGAACCGGCCACCTATTATATGCTTTCCAAAGACTCTGCCGATTTAATGGCTACTTATAATGTGCATCATTTAATCCGGAATACATTCGGACAGGTCCCGGGGGGGATGTTTGGCGCTGATGAGAATGCGAGGATGGGATATATTGATCCGAGACAGGGTACCGAAACTTGCGGGTTTGTGGAGCAGATGGCGTCCAATGAAATTTTACTGTAGATGACAGGTGATCCCTTTTGGGCCGAGCATTGTGAAGAGGTGGCGTTCAACTCCTATCCGGCATCGGTGATGCCCGACTTTAAATCGTTGCGCTATATTACGTCTCCGAATCATACCGTCAGCGACTCAAAAAATCATCATCCCGGCATCGATAACCGAGGACCTTTCCTGGCGATGAACCCGTTCAGCAGCCGTTGCTGCCAGCATAATCACGGACAGGGATGGCCTTACTTTATTGAGCATCTTGTTATGGCTACCTCTGACAATGGTATTGCTGCAGCCATCTATGGCGCATGTGAGGCGAAGGTAAAAGTGGCGGGTGGCAAAGCCGTGGAGATTATTGAAGAGACCAATTATCCTTTTGAAGAATCGATCCGATTCAGGATTAAAACATCGGGTAAAGTTACGTTTCCCTTCTATTTCAGGGTACCAACATGGGCATCAGATCCTTCCGTCACCATAAACGGGAAAACAGCTGCCGAAAAATTAGCAATCGGTAAATATGTATGTATAGAGCGGGAATGGAAAAACGGAGACGAAATTGTTTTGAATGTACCGATGAAATTATCACAATCGGTATGGCACGCCAATCTGGATAGTCGCAGCATCCACTACGGACCATTGACATTCTCTCTGAAAATCAAAGAAGAATACAAGGAGGTAAGTAGCGTGGAAACAGCGATAGGCGATTCCAAATGGCAAAAGAACGCCGATCCGTCCAAATGGCTCAGTTACGAGATTTATCCCGGCAGCGATTGGAACTATGGATTGGTAATAGATGACTCTGTCCCGTTGGAAGACAATTTTGAAGTGGTAAAAAAAGTATGGTCTTCCGATAATTTTCCATTTACGGTGGGAAATGCACCCATTGAGATTAAAGCCAAAGGGAAAAAGCTGGCCCAATGGAAAATAGATGAGTCCGGATTGACGGGTGAATTACCTATCAAGGAGAACAGAACCTTTGCGGAAGAGGCCGACAACATCACTTTAATTCCAATGGGCGCCGCACGGTTAAGGATATCGGCCTTTCCTGTGTATGGTAGAGATATTGCTGATTAGTTGGTAGTTAATATCGATTGCAGCCCAAAATTTTCTTACAACATAGACTTCTGATTTTTTTCTATCATCTTGTTCGACATCATGCCCGATCCGAAGTGTTTATCGTAATACTTGCACCACGGACTGAGTCCACAGATTTCACATTTCGGTTTTCTTGCCACACAGATATATCGTCCATGTAGGATAAGCCAGTGATGTGCTTTTGAAAGTAACTCCGAAGGAATATATTTTACCAGTTCCCGTTCCGTTTCAAGTGGCGTTTTGGAGTTGTTAGTCAACCCGATACGGTTGGCTACCCGGAAAACATGGGTGTCTACCGGCATGGCGGGTTTATCGAATGCCACCGCCAGCATCACATTGGCTGTTTTGCGGCCAACGCCGGGGATGGTAAGCAATGAGTCGATATCATTCGGTACTTCACCTCCGAAGTCGGAGAGCAGTTTTTTTGCCATCCCGACCAGATTCTTCGCTTTGTTATTGGGATAGGAGCAGGATTTGATATACTCGAAGACTGCTTCGGGAGTCGAAGCTGCCATCACCTCAGGGATGGGGAACGCTTCGAACAAGGCGGGTGTCACCATATTCACCCGTTTATCAGTACATTGTGCGGAGAGTATCACCGCCACCAGCAATTGATAATCGTTTTGATAACGCAACTCCGTTTCTGCCGATTCTGAATTTTCTAAAAACCAGTCGATTACTTTCTTATAACGCTCCTTCTTGGTCATTATTTCACTCAATAAATTATCCTGCTATTTCACTTTTCCAAACCGCTTCCTCAATTTCTTTGAACACCGGAAAAATTGATTGTTTGTGATTTTTGATGAAATAGAGAATTTCGATTCCTACAATATTTTTTTCACTATCGTAATCCAACACAATGTTGTTTTCTTTTTCTTCACTCTCCACAATCTTATTTTCGGATAATTTTATATAGAGAGCATCCACCTCTTTGTCATATTGCATTTTCATACGACTAAAATTATTTATTTTCAAAGGTGTCGTATGGAACTCGCTTTTAGTCATGTTCTTGTGTGAGAACAATTCTCATGCTCGTTTCATACGATTAAAATTATTGACTTTCAAATGTATCGTATGGAACTCGCTTTAATCATCATCTTGTGTGATAATGGTTATTATGCTCGTTTCATATCATTTTTTTTCTTTAATAATTAAAGGTTTTATCTTTTTATTTCATCAGACGATGGAATAAATACGGCACTCAAGTCAGGATCCGCCATATCGGGATCGAGTGGGTAGATAGGGCGTTGAACCCGTTCGTAGGGAAGCCTCGCCAGGTCCTGGTCCACACCACCGGGAGTGAGCGCCATTACCCAATCGGCACGCATGTCACACAGTTCGGGTACGAGATATCCTATTTTCACCACTAAGATATCAGCCTCCCTTGGATTTAATCCCAGATCGGTAAAGTTTTTCTCGTAGTGGTAGGCTGTTCTCTTTTCGGTTACAATGGTGTAGATATTGCCGCTTTTCACTACTGCCTTGGAGTTGGTGGCATTTTCATCGATGGCGGTTACTTCTCCTTTCAGTCGTATCGGTGGAGCATAACGATTGTCTACTTCTGCACCGGCCAGGCCGTCTACTTGTCCGCCAACGCCAACTTCAATGGCTTTTTTGACCAACTCAGCACCGGGGATGGAGGCATAGATCAATGTTTTACCTCCGGAAGCACGGAATTCGGGACGTTTGAAGAGTTCGTGCAGTGTCCAGGTGACATCTCCGGCGCCACCGGCTGTGGGATTGTCTCCCATGTCACTGATGATAAATGGTTTTTTGTCACTTGCAAGTGCTTGTGTCAATGCGTCATCCAGATAGGTAGTGGGAGCTACAAAGTCGAATGCTGACCGTACGTTCCAGAAATAGTTCGCTAATTTTTCAGCCGCTTGTGCTACCGCTTCCTTGTCGTCTCCATACGCCATCACGATTCCGCTGTTGCGTGGCGCGTCGGCCCAAGGGTAAGACAACCATACCGAAGCATCGATCACCTTGTCGCCATCTAACAGGCCGGGTATTTGCCCGGTAAGGGTTTTGCCCGGTTCGATGCGGGTGCTGGTCTGTTCACCCGGAAGTAGGATAGGTACTCGGATCCATGCTTTATACGCCGGTTTTCCCTTACCCCTTTCTAATCTGTCGAGCAGGTTGGTGACAGCCCTCTTTTTCGTTTCAATGGCATCCTCGTGGGGTGAGAGACGATAGCAGGTGATCAGGTCGCTGTTTTGCGCCAGACGGTGTGTTACACTGCCGTGTGGATCCATTGAAGTGGATATCAATACATTGGTGCCTACCACATCACGAATACGCATCAGGAAATCACCTTCAGGATCATCCAACCCCTGCACACTCATCGCTCCGTGGATATCGAAGAAAATGGCATCCAGAGGCAATCTCTCTTTCAACATTTTTAGCGTTTTTGTCACTAACGATTCGTAGGCCTCCCGTGTGACAATACCTCCCGGCATGGCATGCCCGCGAAGGGTAGGGAGCCATTCGGCACGGTGGATGATTCCTGAATCGGGAGACATAAAAGGGTAGTAGGAGAAAATATCCTCTCCAATACGTGCGTTGAACGCCTCTTCGTGGGTCACTGCCGGTGAAAATGTACTGGATTCAATGGCAAGTCCTGCAATGGCAATTCTTGGTAATTCTTTTTTAGCAGTTTCGCTTTTACAGCCTGAAGCCAGCAATATCAGGCTTATTGAAAATGTGATAATTATCTTCTTCATATCTGTAAAGTATTTATGATAAGTTGTTGATTACATGTGTGGTATGTGCGGCAACCAGACAGGCAGTCTCTGTCCGGAGCCGCGACTCACTGAGTGTGACGGGTTGAAATCCGGCAGCAATGGCTGTTTCTACTTCCTCCTGACTGAAATCTCCCTCGGGCCCGATGAGGATAAGCGCGTTTTCTCCCTTTTTGTAGAGTTGCGTAAGGGGCTCTTTGGGGAGATCGTAGCAATGGGCTATATATTTTTTTCCATTGAAGGGTTGGAAAATAATATCTCTGATCGCTGTCATTTTTTCAATTTTGGGGAGATAGGCCTGTTGTGACTGTTTCATTGCCGAAACGGCAATTTTTTCCAACCGTTCTGTTTTGATCTCTTTACGTTCGGAATAGTGACAGAAGAGGGGCGTGATCGTATCAATCCCTATCTCTACGGCTTTTTCCACAAACCATTCGTTTCGTTCCATCTGTTTGGTGGGAGCAAAAGCGATATGAAGACTAAAGTCCCACCCTTTTTGTTGTGCAATACTATTTTGAATACTCACCATGCATTGCTTCGGATTGGCTTGAAGCAGTATGCATTCATAAAAAAATCCTTTCCCATCAGTGACGGTTAATCTGTCGCCTTCACGCATACGGAGGACTTTTACACAGTGCTGCGATTCCTGTTCGGGGAGTAGGGAACTTAACCGGATATCGGCGGAGAAGAAGAGTGCGTCAGCCATAGGCCTATATTTAGGATTTATTTTCCCTCCGGTTTATTTCATCCCGTAGACGGGTGGCCAATTCGTAGTTTTCTTCTTTCACTGCGTCATCAAGGCGATTTTTAAGTATATCCAATCGTAGATCAGATAATTCCTGATCTCCCTGAGCAGGTTCACTATTTTCCGGTTCGGTTGAACCTGCGGGTGCCTGTTCATCAAAAACAATGGCCATATTCTGCATGATATCTTCTGTGGTGAAGATGGGGGAGTGGGTGCGTATGGCTAAAGCTACTGCGTCGGAAGTGCGGGAGTCGATGCGATACTCTTTGCCATTTTGCAGCAATAACAGTTCGGAGAAGAACGCGCCGTCCTCAAACTTATGAATCAATACTTCCAACAGTTTAATTCCCATTTCTTTCCAGATAGTGCATATCAGGTCGTGCGAAAGAGGTCTTGGCGGGATTATTCCTTCCATTACGATAGCGATGGATTGCGCTTCAGGTGTACCAATTACGATCGGTAACCGGCGGATACCATTCTCTTCGGCGAAGATAAGCGCATAAGCGCCGGCTTGCACCTGACTGAAAGATATTCCCAATACGGACAGTTTGACTTTCTTTGACACAGTCGATTCATTTTTTGATGTAAAACAACTTTAAGGCAAAAATACAAAAAAATATTATTATTCTTTTGGAAAAATAGGTTATATTTGCCGCAAATCCCTATTATCATGAGGAAGTTGATATCTTTTTTTTTCTTTCTGATCATTTACGGGGCCGTTTTTGCCCAAGGCACCAATGAGGTGATTAGCCGGTTTGCGGAACAGCTGGCCATGTTTCCTCATGAAAAATTATATGTGCAGACGGATAAACCGGTCTATCTGTCGGGTGAACGTGTCTGGTTTAGAAGCCACATGGTTGAGGCTAGTTCCAATATACCTGCTTTCTTAAGCAGATATATCTATGTGGAACTCTTTGATCCTTTTAATCAATTGATACAAAGGATTAAAATCAGACCTGACGCTGTCGGAGTCTACTCCGGTCATCTCGATCTGGATGAGGAGCTTCCCGAGGGGAGTTATACCATCAGGGCATACACCCGTTATATGAGAAACCAGGGAAACGAGGCTTTCTTCAAGAAGACTATCCAGGTGTTGGATCCCTATTCCTTGCAGCTTGAGGCTCTGCCCCATTTTGAGGTAAATGGAAACAGGGTAAACGCGAATTTCAGATTTGTGTCGCCGGCAAGCAAAGATACCATAACCCCAGAGATTGTGACGTTGAAGCTTTCGGATGAGACCGCGAGGACAATATCACCGGACAAGAGGAACCATTACAAATGGGACTTCACCATGACGAAAAAAAGAAGTAGTCCCAATTTGCTCTTAAGTGTTGTCCATGAGGGACGAAAATATAACAAGTATTATCCTATTCCGTATGATGCGAACGAATTTGATGTCACTTTCCATCCCGAAGGAGGTTATCTTGTTCCCGATCAGGAATGTAGGGTGGGTTTCAAGGCGATTAATGGTTCGGGATTAAGCGAAGAGATTACCGGAACGATATATAACTCTGAAAATGTGCCTATTGTGGATTTCAGCTCAATGAAATTGGGTATGGGTTTTTTCGATTTTACACCTGTCGCAAATGAAAGTTATTACGCTCTTTGCAAGACCGGAAGGAGTGAGACAAAACGGATTGAGCTCCCTCTTGCCGATATCCGCTCGAAAACGTTATCGGTTGCATTTGCCGACCAGGATCGGAGACTGGTCTCCTTGTTGAGAAGCAATGCGGCACAGCTTGATTCACTCTTTATTCTCATTCACCGCAATGGGGTTGTCTATTTCTATCAATCCTGGGATGATCCGTCAAAAGCCTATTCTTTCACATCTGACAAACTTCCGAGTGGCACTATAAGTATTTTGCTGTTGAATAACCAACATGAAATTCTCAGTGAACGGATGTTGTTCAATCTTAATAAGAATGACTTTGCCGATTCGAAGGCCGAATTCTCAGCGCCGACCTATAAACGGAGAGAGCTTGTAAAGTTGCAGCTCAAGGTGACAGATTCCGACTCCATCACCTTCTCCGATAATATCGCTGTCTCCGTGACGGATAAGAGTGCAGTTCCAAAGGACACGACAAATAATATCCTTTCCTCGTTTTTACTCTCTTCAGAACTAAAAGGTTTTATAGAGTCGCCTGCCTCCTATTTTGATGGCAATGATATTGTTGATGTCAATGGACTTGATGCATTGATGTTGACCCAGGGCTGGAGACGATACAATATACCGGAAGTGCTTAAAGGGAAAATTGCTCTTCCTGATCAATATCTTCCTGAAGAATACCAGGAGATAAGTGGAAAATCGGAAGTTCTGTTTGGTAGCTTGAAAGAGGGTGAGATTAGCCTGTATGCTACGTTGGATACGTTGTATAGTGGAGAAACGACGATTGCGGATGAGAAAGGGCGGTTCCTGTTCAAAGTGGAGTATCCCGAAAATACCGAGATCACGGTGCAATCGTTAAGCAAGAAAGGAGGGCGACGCAACATGATCAATCTCGACACGGAGACCTTTCCTGATGACGCGTACTCCACTATTCCGATGCAGGCCCTGAAGACTGGTCAGTCGGAAGAATTTGATCTGGACGCTTATATGAAGAAAGCCAATGAAGAGTACAGCCAAAAATATGGTATCCGTACCATTATGCTGGATGAGGTGGTGGTAACGGCACAACATAAGGAAAGTTACAGCGAATCGATGTTCTTTTCTCCGATCCATGCGTCGGGATTAATTACTGAAGAAGAAATAGAGAGAAGGAAAGTGAGCAGTTTCCGCACCTTGCTGGTCACTAATCCCAGCCTGATCGTCAAGGGTGATGGCACAGTGACTACCACCCAATCTGATTTGCCTGTAGCGTTTATCATTGATGATGTGAATCACGAAAACTTCCAGATTGAATCGATCACTATAGATGATATTGCCAGTATGTTTGTCCTTAAGTCGAATATCGGATTGATGACCTACTCTCCTGGTACCCAGGGCGCTGTTGTTATAACGACAAAAAGAGGATTTGTACAGAAAAACGTTATATCGATGAATATAAACAGGATAAAACCCCTTGGTTATCAGTTGCCTGCTGAATTCTATACACCTTCCTACGAGACGGAACAGCAGAGGGAGTCATCATTGGTAGATTCGCGTACTACCATTTACTGGAAACCGAATGTGCAGTTCTCGGAGAAGGGGGAAGCAATGATCGAATTTTATTCTGCAGATACGCCGACTACTTATCAGGTGGTTGGTGAAGGAATGTTGAGCTCAGGTAAAATGGTGCGATTAGAAAAAGAGATCACGGTAGAAAGCACTTATTGATCCTTAGAGATCTCTTCTTTCTTCTTTGTGTGCGGGATGATTTGTCCATCCCTTAAATTAGAGAATTTTTTTCAGCAATTCGTATGTGAATTGAGAAAAAAGATGTACCTTTGCACTCGATTTAAAACATGGTGGATGTAGCTCAGCTGGTTAGAGCGTCGGATTGTGGTTCCGAAGGTCGCGGGTTCGAGCCCCGTTTTCCACCCACTCTCACGAGAGTGAGATTTTTTAGATTTGTTTTAGGTGATCACGTATTTCAGATACGTGATTTTTTTATTTTATCCTACGTCGAAACTCCGCACAGGTGATTCCTGTGGCAACTGCCACATTTAATGATTCGGAAGTGGCTCTCTCTATGGGGAAATTTGGGATAAAGAGTTTCTTATTGATCCATTCCTCAGTTTCACTGCCAATACCCCTGCCTTCACTGCCCATGACAATGAATCCGTGGTCTGAAAGTGTGGCAGAATAGATATCCTCTCCTTCCAGAAAAGTGCCGTAAATGGGAAGATGTGAATATTGTTGCAGGAAAGTGGTGATGTCGGTATACAACACTTTTACACGGGCAATGGCTCCCATGGTCGCTTGTATGGTTTTGGGATTAAAGATGTCTACCGTGTCGTATGAGCAGATGATATGATCTATACCAAACCAATCTGCGATACGGACAATAGCACCCATATTCCCGGGATCCTGAATGCCATCAAGTACGAGATATAATTGGCTGAGAGGATCAATTCTTTCAATCTCTTGCGATGGGCGATAGAAGATGCCTATAATCTGGGGAGCTGTTTTCAGGAGAGTGATTTTTTTTAATTCGTTTTCATCCGCCGGGAAAATCTCTTCTGCTTTTAATTCCGGGTGTGCCAATAATAGGGAGGGCAGCGCGACAATCAATTGGCAACGACAGCTACCTAAAAGGTCGAAAACCAGTTTTGTCCCTTCTGCCACAAAGGTGTTGTGCTCGTCGCGAAATTTTTTCTCGTTCAACGACCTGATATATTTTATTTTGTTTTTACTTAAACTCATACACACTTCGCTATTGTTTGTGCTTCGCACGTTATTCAATTGTAACCACCGGATAGCTACCGGATAACCACTGGATAACCACTGAATAACTGCCGGACAACTACTGAGCCGGAGTGTAAAAGTAGCAATATTCCTTGTCAGAATTGCTACCCTGTCGGGAAAATTCATAACAGCATGCCAAAAAAACTCCCAAACATATCAATTATTTCAGTTCACAAATTAAAAAAAAAGCTACCTTTGTAAATAATAACCCTATCAGTGTTAAATCACGTCTGGATTAATAAATTAAGACTTTATATTTTACCGATATTTTATGGACAATAACACCTTAATGAACAAAGCGGCCGATAATATTCGAATTCTTTCGGCGTCGATGGTAGAGAAGGCTAAATCAGGCCATCCCGGTGGAGCAATGGGAGGTGCTGATTTTATCAATCTCCTTTTTTCTGAGTTTCTGGAATACGACCCTGAAGATCCGACATGGGAGTTGAGAGACCGTTTTTTTCTTGATCCGGGACATATGTCGCCGATGCTCTATTCTGTACTTTGTCTCAGTGGCAAATATTCCTTAGAAGAGTTGAAAGAGTTCCGCCAGTGGGGTAGTCCCACGCCGGGCCATCCCGAAATTGATGTGATGCGGGGTGTGGAGAATACATCCGGACCGTTGGGACAAGGCCATGCTTATGCTGCCGGAGCAGCCATTGCGGCAAAATTCTTACAAGCGAGATTGGGAGATGTCATGGATTATACCATTTATAGCTTCATCTCCGATGGTGGTATCCAGGAAGAAATCTCGCAGGGAGTAGGGCGTATTGCCGGCCATTTAGGACTGAGTAACCTGATCATGTTCTACGATTCTAACAATATACAACTCTCCACTACTACCGATGCGGTAACCAGTGAAGATGTGGCGAAAAAGTATGAAGCGTGGAACTGGAAAGTAATCACGATAGATGGGAATGACGCAGGCGAAATCCGTAGCGCATTGAAAGAGGCCAAAGCCGAGAACGAAAAACCCACACTGATCATAGGTAATACCGTTATGGGACGTGGAGCATTGGCGGCGGATTGCACCTCATTTGAATGCCAGGTATCCACACACGGACAACCGTTAAGTGCCGCGGGTGCTGATTTCGGACAAACAGTCAAGAATCTGGGTGGCGATCCTGAAAATCCTTTCGTGATCTTCCCTGAGTCAGAAGAATTGTATGCAGGACGGAAAAAGCAACTGAAAACAATCGTATCGGCTAAAAGAGCGAAATTGAATGAATGGGCCGAAGCCAACCCCGAACTGGCGGAGAAAAAGCGTAAATGGTTTGCGCGTGAACTGCCACAGATCGATTGGGCTGCTATTCAGCAGAAACCGAATGATGCGACCCGATCAGCATCGGCTAAGGTGTTGGGTGAATTGGCACAACAGGTGGAAAATATGGTGGTGGCATCTGCCGACCTTTCCAATTCAGATAAGACAGACGGCTTCCTGAAATATACGAAAGCCTTTGCAAAAGATGATTTCTCCGGCGCATTCCTGCAGGCAGGGGTTTCAGAATTTACCATGTCCTGCCTTTGCATCGGGATGAGCCTTCATGGAGGAGTTATTCCCGCTTGTGGAACCTTCTTTGTCTTTTCCGATTATATGAAGCCTGCCATGCGTGTGGCGGCATTGATGGAAACGCCGGTTATTTTTATATGGACACACGATGCTTTCCGTGTAGGAGAAGACGGACCTACCCATCAACCGGTAGAGCAGGAGGCGCAAATACGTTTGTTGGAGAAACTGCAGAACCATCACGGTAAAAACTCGATGCTGGTGCTTCGTCCCGCCGATGTCAATGAGGCGACTGTCGCATGGAAGATGGCGATGGAAAATAGTGAAACACCTACTGGGTTGATCCTCTCCCGTCAGAACATTACCGACCTTCCTGCTGCAGGTGAATCACGTTTCCGTGAAGCGTTGAACTCCGAAAAGGGTGCCTATATCGTGCAGGATGATCTGGATTATGATGTGATATTGCTCGCATCGGGATCGGAAGTGGCCACCCTGGTGGAAGGCGCGGATCTGTTGCGTGCCGATGGGGTGAAAGTACGGATAGTCTCTGTTCCCTCGGAAGGATTATTCAGGACCCAATCAGCCGAATATCAACAGTCGGTATTGCCTGAAGGAAAGAAAAAATTCGGTCTTACTGCAGGGCTTCCTGTAACCCTGGAAGGGCTGGTCGGTTCCGACGGAGCAGTCTGGGGAATGAGATCCTTTGGTTTTTCAGCCCCCTACAAGGTGCTCGATGAAAAACTGGGATATACCGGTAAGAATGTGTACGAACAGGTAAAAAAATTGTTATAATAAAAAGGACAGGGGCGGTTATTGACGGTTATGGCGAGTGACCGTCCCTATTTAAACTGATCAACATGTCTTTATTCGATAATTCAGAAAAGCCTATCGGATTAGCATCCGACCATGCGGGCTTTAAGGCAAAACAATTCATTATTAAAGTACTTCAGGAAAAAGAAATCCCTTACAGAGATTTTGGAGCCTATTCAGAGGAAAGCAGTGATTATCCCGATTATGCACATCCGTTGGCAAAGGCCATAGAAAACGGCGAGTGTTACCCCGGAGTGGCCATCTGTGGATCGGGAATAGGAATCAGTATTGCATTAAATAAGCATCAGGGGGTACGCGCTGCTTTATGTTGGACTCCTGAAGTAGCCTTCCTCTCAAGAGCACATAATGACGCGAATGTACTTGCATTGCCGGGCAGGTTACTGAGTGAGAAAGAGATCTATGAAATATTGATGATGTTTCTCAATACACCTTTTGAAGGAGGACGCCACGGGAGGAGAGTGGATAAAATCCCCTGTATATAGACTTTTATCCTATCCGGGTTATCCGGCTTTAACC
>Ga0172382_10009663_pt1 | contig 13106 bp, 9 predicted proteins | sample Leawel138RmetaG_FD_122245 | JGI IMG/M metagenome (GOLD analysis project Ga0172382, IMG submission 122245) | Leachate microbial communities from a municipal landfill in Southern Ontario, Canada - Leachate well 138R metaG | ecosystem: Engineered > Solid waste > Landfill > Unclassified | place...
AGTTCCTGCAGGACGCCGACGCCGTGGCCTACATCCGTTTCCTGAGCGTGTACCACGACTTCGATTCGGTCGACCGGTTCATCGAGGAGATCCAGCAACTCCCCACCAAGCCAGGCGAATCTCACCCCTCCCCGCCTAAGGGGGCGGGCCGCGCGCCCTCAGAGCCCGACGAGCCCTCCAACTGAACCCCTGGCCGCGCGCGGCCAGGTTCAGGTGTCCCAGCTGACGGTCGAGCCGCCCGGTCCCCTGCTCACGACCAGCCGCGCGGGCAGGCGCGCGCTGAGTTCAGGCACGTGGGTTATCACGCCCACCATGCGGCCCTCGTCGGTGAGCGACTCGAGCACACCGGTCACGGCCTCCAGCGTGGCGCGGTCGAGGGTGCCGAACCCTTCGTCGAGGAACAGCGCCCCCAGCGCGCTGCTGCCGGCGAGGGTGTCGGACAGCGCCAGCGCCAACGCCAGGCTGGCCACGAAGCTCTCGCCGCCAGACAGCGTGCGCGCGGAGCGCAGCTCACCACCCGCCCAGGCGTCGGCCACCAGGTAGTCGCCCGCTTCGAGCCGCAGGTCGTAGCGCCCGTCGGTCACGAGCTGCAGTATGGCCGAGGCGCGCCTGGCAAGCACCTGTTGCACCTGAGTCAGCAGGTGCTCCGGGAAGCGGTGCCCGTGCAGGTCGGTGTTGAGCTGGTGATGCAAGGCGTGCTGCGCGTCCAGAGCGCTCAGCTCGCGGCGCAGCTCGACCGAGCGGCTGAGGCGGTCGCGGGCGCGTTCCAGGCGCTCGCGCTCGGCGCCGAGCTTCTGCTGCTTCGAGTCCAGCGCCTGCTTGCGCTGGCGCAGCTCGCCACCTGCGTCGGCTACCAGCTGGGCGACCCTCTCGATCTGCTGGCCGAGGTCGCCATCGGCGCCAGGTAACACCGGCCGCGCGGCCAGCAGCGCCGCCAGCTCCACCTCGCGCCGCTCGACCTGTTCCAGCGCCTGCTCGTGCGCCCGCCGCTCAGCCTCCATGGCGCGCAGCTCCGCGGGGTCGACCACGGCACCCTCTGCGTCGGCTACGTCCAAGAAGCCTGCCTCCCTCACGGCCTCCTCCAAGACGCCGCTGGCGGCGGCCAGGTCACCTGAGAAGAGAGCCTCGTTCTCCGTGGCCGCCAGCAGCCGCGTGCGCGCCAGCTCCGCCGCGTTCGAAGCTGCGTCCTTGCGCTTCTCCAGGTCCAGCAACTGCGCCCGGTGACCCTCGAGCTGGCGGCGCCTCTCCTCGAGGAGCAGTCCCGGTTCACTGCCTTGCGGCACTTCCACGCCCGCTTGCTGCAAGCGCTGCAGGGTGGCCGCGGCGTGCGCGCTCAGCGCTGCGGCGCGGGTGGCCGCCAACCCGCGCCGCAGTTCGGCGCCCGCAGCGGCGCCGGGCACACCTCCAGCGTCCCTGTCGAAGGTGGTGGGCGCCACACCGTGACGCTCCAGGTCGCCAAGCGCCGCGCTCACGGCTGCGGTGGCGTCGGACAGCCCCGTTTCGGCGGCGGCGGCGCGCTCCCTGGCGTTGGCGAGGTGGGTCTCGTGGCGCGTCAGCGCCGTTCGCTCGGCGTCGTACTCCTTGAGGGCAGCTTCCAGCTGGGTGCTGGCGCTCTTCAGCGCCGCCTGCTTGGCCTGCAGGTTGGCTGAGTGGCTGCCGGGCGCGTGGTCGCCGACGGCGCCGCCGCACACCGGGCACGCGTCGCCCGGCTTGAGCCCCTCGCGCAGTGTGGCTGCCAGGTCCGCGCGCTGCGCGGCCGCCAGCTCCGCCTCGGCGCGGTCCACGGTCTCGCGCAACTTCTTGCCTGCCGCTACGCGCTGCTGCTGGGCAGCCTGCGCTTCGGTCACCGACCGGCCATGCTCGGCCACCTGCTGCGTCAGCCGCTCGAGCTCCCTGGCTGCCGCCGCGCGGGCGTTGAGGGCGCGCTCGAACGGTGTCACGAGCTGCTCGGCGGTGACCCAGTCGGACCAGGCGTTCAGGTCTAGTAGTTGAGCGCTGGGCGCCGCCGCAGCCAGGGCCAGCGAACCGCCGCGCTCGGTCAGTGCGTCGTAGTGGGGCATGGCCTCCTGCAGCGCAGCGATCTCGGTCGTCAGGCGCCTCTGCGCCTGCTCGGCCTGCGCGCGCGCCCCTTCGACCTCGCTGGTGGTGGCCTCCAGCTGCCGCTCGGCCGCTGCCAGCTCCGCCTCGCGCAGTGCGGTGTCCTCCGCCGCCTTGACGGCGCGCTCTGCGGCCTGGTCGCGACGCTGCACGTGCTGCGTTACGCCCGCCGCTCGGCGGCCGCGCTCCAGCAACTCGAGTAGCTGGCTCTGTCGCTCAGACTCCTGCTGCAGCCGCGACCGCCTGGCCTGCAGTGCGGCCCGCTCCTCCAGGAGCTTGAGGCTCTCGCGCGTCTGGCTGAGTTCGGCGTCGAGCTTCTCGAGCGCGGAAGTCTCGGCGGTCACGAAAGCGAGCAGTTCGTTCAGTTCTAGTTCCAGCGCCTTCAGCGTCTCGGGGGTCACGTCGGCGTACTCGGTCTGCAGCAGTGTGCGGCGCGCTTCGGCCTCAGCTTTCAGGCTGGCGGAGCGGCCACTGGCTAGTTGCTGGATGCGTTCGACCTTGTCGAGCCCCAGCAGCGAGGACAGTAGTTGGCGGCGCAGGCTGGCGTCGCCCCTTAGGAACTCGTCGAAGGCGCCTTGCGGGAGCAGAACGGCCCTGGTGAACCCGTCGTAGTCGAGGCCCACGATCTGTTCCAGCGCCTGGTTGGCGTCTTTGACCCGCTCGCTCTCTGCCAGCTGGCGCCAGCCGCCCGCTGCCTGCGGGTCGGCGATCTCGATCCGCACCTCCGTGCCCACGCTGGCTGCTCGGCGCTGCGCTACCCGGGTGGCGCGGTGCACGCCGCGCGCGGTCCGAAACGTCAGCTGGGCGAAGAGCGACTCGGAACCGGGACTTATGAGCCCACCGAGTCCCTTGCCTCCCAGCCGCGCCGTCTTGCCGTAGAGCACGTAGGTAATAGCGTCGAGCAGCGTGGACTTGCCCGCTCCGGTGGGGCCCGTCACGGCGAACAGGGCGGTGTCGGCGCCCCGCCAATCGACGGTGGTGTGCTGCCGGTAGACGGTGAAGCCCTCCAGCTGTAGCTCGAGTGGCGTCACGCGCTCACCTCGTCATGCAGGGCCTGGAACAGCGCCACCAGGCTGTCCGGTTCTTGCATGCCCCGCTCGGTCTCGAGGTAGGAGCGGTAGGCGTCGACCAGGGAGAGGGCCCGCAGGTCGAGGCTGACCAGGTCTTCCTCAGTCTCGCCCGGCAGCAGTTGCTCGACCGTCAGCAGGTCGGGCAGGTGTTGCTGCAGCCGCTCCTTGAGGCCCGGCTTCGGTCGCTCGAGCTTGATCACCAGTTTGAGCCAGCCGTCCAAGTGCGCCAGCTCGTCCAGCCGGCCGTCCAGCTCTTGCTCGGTCACCACCACGCGGAACAGGCGCCGCCCGGCCGAGAGCGGTAACGGCGTTACCGTGCTCGGCTTGCCCGGCTCGGCTTCGACCAGAAGCGCGGACTTGTGGTCGCCCACTTCACCGAAGTCGAGCTGCAACGGGCTGCCGCTGTAGCGTGCCTTGTTCTCCGGCAGCCCCTCGATGGCCTGCGGCTTGTGGATGTGCCCCACCGCCACGTAGTTGGCGGTGGCCGGCACCAAGGAGGCGGGCACGGTGTAGCTCGAGGTGCAGTGGAAGGCGTACTCGGAGTTGGCCAGGGTGGCGCCCTCGAAGGTGGTGTGCATGGCCAGCACGTTCACGCCGCGGTGATCGAAGCCCTGCGTCAGGTTGGTGACCAGCTTGCGCATGACCTGGCGGTAACTATCGCGCTGAGCTCCGAGGTCGAGCTTGAGCAGCGCCTCGGCGTCTATCATGCGGCGCTCCGAAAGGAACGGCAGCGCCGCCACCTTGAGGCGGCCAGCAGCGAGCTCCAGCTCTACCAGGCCGCCCTGGCCAGCCGGCCGGAACGCCCCCACGGTGTGCACCTTGGCGAGCCGCAGCACGTTGGAGACCGCATCGAAGCGAGCGGGCGAGTCGTGGTTGCCAGCGATGGCGACGCTGGGGATGCCGGCCGCGCCGGTGCGCAGGAAGAAGTCGTAAACGGCGTCTTCGGCCGCTGCGCTGGGGTTGCGCGAGTCGTACAGGTCACCGGCCACCACGATGGCGTCTACGCGCTCGGATATAGCCATGTCGGCCAGCTCGCCTAGCACCGCGCGCACCTCGGGGGTGCGGTCGGCACCGTGCAGCGTGCGGCCTGCGTGCCAGTCGGCGGTGTGAAGGATCCTCATGCCTTCGAGTTTACGAAGCCGCTACGGCAAGTAGCGACGCGCGCGGTCGCGGCGCCAGCCGCGCAGCATCGCGGCTGCTATCATCCTTCGCGTGTCCAGCGACGAGAACCTGGCCGAGCTGCCGGCGGCGTTCATGCGCCGCCTGCGCGCGCTGCTGGGCGAGCAGGAGGCGCGCGAGCTCTTCGCGGCGCTGTCCCTACCGCCAACAGTTGGCCTGAGGCTCAACACGCTGCGCGGCGCGGCCACCGAGCTGGCAGCGCGGCTGCCGTGGGAGCTCTCGCGCGTGCCGTGGTGCCCGTCGGCATTCACGGTCGGCGCCGCTCTGCTGGCTGACGGCCCGGCCGTAAGCGACGCCCCGCCCAGCGCCGTGACGCCCGGTCGCCACCATTACCAGCTGGCGGGCGCCTACTACTTGCAGGACCCTGCCGCCACCGCGGTCGCCGAGGCGCTGGCGCCTGCCGCCGGTGACCTGGTGCTGGACCTGGCCGCCGCGCCGGGCGGCAAGAGCACGCACCTGGCGGCGCTGCTGGCCGGCACCGGCTGGCTGGTAGCGAACGACGTGCATCCCCAGCGCGCCCTGGCGCTGGTGAGCAACCTGGAGCGTTGCGGCGTTCGCAACGCCACGGTCACCAACGAGACGCCGGAACGCCTGGCGCAGGTCTGGCCGGAGCGGTTCGACCGGGTGCTGCTCGACGCGCCGTGCTCAGGCGAGGGCATGTTCCGCAAGTCGGGCGACGCCCTCAAGATGTGGAGCGAGCAGAACGTTCAACTGTGCGCCGCCCGCCAGGACGCGCTCCTGCTGCAGGCGGCGCGCCTGGTTAAGCCGGGCGGTTACCTGGCCTACTCCACCTGCACGCTCGCGCCGGAGGAGAACGAGGGCAGCGTGGCGCGCTTCGTGGCCGCCAGCGGTTTCCAGATCGTGCCGCTGCAGCTCGCCGGCACCGACCCGGGCAGACCCGACTGGTCGGGCGGCGCGCCGCTACCGGAGCTCTCGGGCACGGCCCGCATCTGGCCTCACAGGGGCCCCGGCGAGGGTCACTTCGTGGCGCTGCTGCGGCGGCCGCCAGGCGGCACGGCCGCGGGCGACGCGCGCCCTGCCCGGCAGAGCGCGAAGAGCAAGAAGTCGGCGGCGACCGCGCCGCCGCGACCCGCTCTGACGGCGTGGCACGAACTGGCTTCGGAAGCGCTCGCGCCAGGCGCCGCGGCAGCGCTGGCGCCGACCGGGCTGCAGGGCGAGTGGCTGTTGCGGGCGCAGGACAGCCTGCCCCTGGGGGGCATTCGCTGGTTACGCCACGGGCTGCAGCTGGGTAGGTTCGCGCAGGGCGCCAAGGCGGCGCGCGTCGAACCAGCGCACGCGCTAGCCATGGGGCTGCCGCCGGGCGGGGCCGCGCGCCGGCTGGACCTGCGGCCGCACGACCCGCGCCTGGCGGGTTACCTGGCTGGAGCCGACGTGGAGGGGCCCGGGGCACCCGGTTACTTGCGGGTCGAGGTCGACGGGTTACCGCTGGGGTGGGGTAAACGCAGCGGCACCAGGGTCCGCAGCCTCCTGCCGAAGGGTCTCAGGCGCCCAGGTTGACGCGCGGGCTCAACGCAGCAGCGCCGACGCTTCGTCGTCGCTGACGTTGCTGGCGCGCTCGGCGGCGCGCGTAGCCCAGGCGGGGAACGGGAACGTGACCATGACGGGCGTGGGTACGTCGGGTTGGTGCACCACCATGGTGCCCGGCGCCAGGATGGTGGTTCTTAGCCTGGTGCTGGCGGGCATGAAGCGGTACTCCGGGCGCTCGGCCTCGGCGGCGTCGAGGCGCCCCGCCACGCGCACCGCCGCGTTGGACACGATGCGCCGCTCGACCTCGCTGGCAGTCTGCTGCGCCCCGATGAGGATGACGCCCAGGCTGCGACCTCGCTCGGCGATGTCGAGAAGCACGTCTTTGATGGGACTGTGGCCCTCGGCGGGGGCGTACTTGTTGAGCTCGTCCAGCACCACGAACAGCTTGCCGCCCTCGCCTTGCTCCTTGGCGCTGAAGAGCCCCTTGAGTACCACCCCGACCACGAACATCTGCGCTAGCGGCGCCAACTGGTGGATGTCGATGACGTGCACCTGCGCCTGCGCGCCCAGCACGTCGAGTCGCGCGTTCGCGCGCGCCTTTGGCCCGATGTCGCCGCGGATCAGGTTAGCCAGGTGCTTCTGCGCGCCGCGTAGTCGGCGCACCAGCGCCTCGCGCGTGCCCCGTCCCTGGGCGGCGATCCAGCGCGGGTCGCCGCCCCGCTGGCGCCCGCCGTCATCGTCATCCTCGTCGGCTCCCTGCAATAGGAGCTTGTGCTCCACGTAGTCCACCAGCTCGCCGAAGGTGGTGAGCCTAGTTACCGGCGCGACTCGCTGCTCGAACTGCGCGGCCGTGAGGCCATCGTCTTCGCCGATGCGGCCGGGAACCAGAGCGTCTTCGTAGCCGGCGGCGGGACTGTAGTCGGTTACCTCGAGGTAGGCGGCGGTGCCCGTCTGCGCCTGCGCCAGCTGGTAGAGGCGCTCCTCAACGTGCTGCAGCAGGAACTCGAGTTGCGACATGGCGCCCACGTCGGCGAACGCGAACGGCAGCATGCGGGAGCTGCAGAACTCGCGCAGCGTCCACACGTACGGCCTGACACCCTCGCGCTGCGTGACGTCGGCTATGAGCGCGTCGCCGGCCTGAGGCAGCGGTGGGCCGTGCAGCGCGCAGCTCTCGAACGGGCCGGCGGGCAGGCCCAGTACCTCGTAACGGCTGCGGCTGGCGCCCTGCCGCGCGGCGAAACGCTGCTCCTCCGCTTCGTACCTGGCGTTGGGCTGATCGAGGAACAGCAGGTCCTCGCCCTTGACGTTGAACACCACCGCGCGGCCAGCACCTGGGTCAGCGAGCAGCGGCGCGCCGTCAGGCTGGTTGCGCCCGTGGAACAGGGCGTACAGCAGGAAGAGGGCGTAACTGGTCTTGGTGGCCACCCCAGAGATGCCTGAGATGTTGACGTGCGCGCCGCGCGTGCCGTCGATGAACTCGAGGTTCAGGTAGCTTGGATCGCCGCTACGCAGCACACCGGCGGCCAGGCGCGCGCTCATGCCGTCGACGTAGAGCGCCATCTCGAGCGCCTCGCCCTGCGCCAGGTAGACGGCGTCGCCCGGCAGGGGCGGCAGGTACTCCTCCGGGTCTAAGCGGGTTACCAGAACGTGGGCGGCGTAGCTAACCTCGGCGGGCATGAGGCCCTCCGCTACCAGCTCGGCGTCGCTGTCGAACTGCACGCCCTCGTGCCGCCTTCTGACCTGGTCGATGACCCCGTAGAACGTGACGCCGCGCCCCTCGCCCGCCGGGTCGGCGGTGGTTAGTACCACTACGTCGTCGAGCCGCGCGCGCGCACCTGGCGCCACGGCGAACCAGAACGAGATGGGCGTGGCGTCTTCCGTGCCGAGCACGCGGCCCAGCGGCGCGCCCTCTTCGGTTAGGAGTGGCTCGGTGGTCACAGGCTCTGTCCTCCCTGCGGCAGCGCCGCGAGCACACGGCGCCGTAAGAGCGGCGCGCTGCCCAAGCGCCGCCTAAGCGTGCTTTCGAGCGCGCGTACCGGCAGCAGTTGCTGCGGGGCGCGCGGGTCCTGGTGGCTCCTGGTGGCGAAGCGCGGCAGCTGGCTGCAGCTCCAGTCGGCCACCTCACGCGCCCACTCGAGGTGCTCCGCTGGGTTCGGGCCAGCGTAAGCCTGCAGCCTCACGCTGCCCGCCAGGGTGTGCGCCCAGGCGCCCGGGTTTCGTAGCCGCAGGTACCATTCGAAACGCGCGAACTCGCCCGCTCCTACCAGGTAGAGCGGTGAGCGTTGACCCTCGGCCAGCGCCCGCACGACCTCGAGCGCGCTGGGCGGCAAGCGCTGAGCCTGAACGGTCTTTATGTAGCCCAGCACGCGAGTGTTGGAGCCCAGCAGCGGGCGCGGGCCGTCGCACAGGAGTAGGCCGTTGCCGAGCCCGGCCAGCAGGCGGGCGGCGAGGAGCCGCTCCGCCTCCTGCATCTTGGCCTGCAAGTGGCGTACCGGGGCGTCGACGTCGTTCTCGGGCGTGCTGCTCAGCGTGTAGTGCAGGCCCTGACCGCCGCCGCGCGCCTGCACCAGCAGCGCGCCCTGCTCGGGCCGCCCGCCGCCCAGGGCGCACCAGCGCTGCACCAGCGGCTCCTCCACGAACTCTGCCGGAGCCGCGCCGGGACTGCACGCCACGGCGGCGACGCCGCAGCTGCCGAGCGCCCCGAACACCAGGGAGGTGTCCTCTATCAGCAGGCGCGCCTCGACGCGCCGCACACCGTCGAGGAAAAGCGTGCGCTCGACTCGCATGGTTGTGCGCCCCGCCAGCGGTCGCCACCGCGCCAGGGGTTCCTCGACCTCGAGCGCGGCTGGTTCCAGCGGCGCCGTTGCGGAGCTGTCGGGCTCCTGGTCGTCCGGGTAACCGGCGCCCGCGCTGCCGGCGTCCTGCACCGAGCCGACGTGATCGACGCCCCACGGCTCAAGCCTCACGCGCCCGAACAGCGCTTTCAGTTCAGGCGTGGAGTGCTGGACGGTCATGGCAGGGGCCCTCTTCTTGGTGGTGGCGCGCAACTGTAACCAACGTCTGCTTGGCGGCGGTCGGTGACTTCGCTTCGCATCTTACCGGCGCGGCGCGACAGGTAACGCCGCACCCTCTAAGCGGCTCGGCCACCGCCGCCCGCACAGCGTCAGCCCGGGCGGCCTGTACAAGCCGGCTACGAACGTGCTAGATTAGCGTTTGGCTTCAACTTTGCCGCCCCGATCAAACCGGCAGAGCCTTGAATCAGCAACCCGCTAGGACGTGACTACAGTGAAGACTTACTTTCCGAAGGAGACCAGCAACGACTGGGTCGTGATCGACGCAGACGGTCAGACCGTTGGTCGCCTGGCAACACAGATCGCTTCGGTCCTCAAGGGCAAGCATAAGCCCACGTACACCCCCAACCAGCCTGGTGGCGACTTCGTCGTCGTCGTCAACGCCGAGAAGGTCGCGTTCAGTGGCCGCAAGCTCGACCAGAAGGTGTACACCCGCTACACGGGTTACCAGGGCGGCCTGCGCGAGACCACCGCCCGCGAGATGCTCGCCAAGCACCCCGAACGCGTGCTGGAGCACGCCGTGTGGGGCATGCTGCCCAAGACCCGCATGGGGCGCCGCCTCATCCGTCGCCTCAAGGTGTACGCCGGTCCGGCGCACCCGCACGAGGCGCAGCAGCCCAAGAAGTTGGAGTTGGCCTGATGGAACAGTTCTACGGAACCGGTCGGCGCAAGGAAGCCGTCGCCCGCGTATTCCTCCGCCCTGGTAGCGGCCGCATCTCGGTCAACGGCCGCGAGTTCCAGGAGTACTTCCGCGGCATCCTGGTCGGCGTCCAGGCCCTCGAGCCCCTCAAGGACACCAACACCGCCGGCCGCTTCGACGCTGTCATCACCGTCAAGGGTGGCGGCCCCAGCGGCCAGTCCGACGCCATCAAGCTCGGCGTGGCCCGCGCGCTGCTCAAGATCGATCCGAGCTACCGCCCGCTGCTCAAGCAGAAGGGTCACCTCACGCGCGACGCTCGCATCGTCGAGAGCAAGAAGTACGGCCTCAAGAAGGCCCGCCGCGCGCCGCAGTACAGCAAGCGCTGAGAACGCTGCGCGCTGCGGCTTAGCAGCCTGCGCTTTCCTGACGAGGCGTGTGTCTTAGGGCACCGCCTCGTTTCGTTGTGACTCCCGCGCAGACCCGCGGCAGAAAGACCGAAGCTGGTGCCTAGATGAACGTGATCCAAGCCATCGTCCTGGGTGTGGTGCAGGGCCTAACGGAGTTCCTGCCCGTTAGCAGCTCCGGGCACCTGGTGCTGGCCAACTACTTCCTGGGCTGGGGCGACTCGCTCGAGCTGTACGTCGACATCGCCACCAACACCGGCACGCTGCTGGCGGTGCTCATCTTCCTCTTCGCAGACGTATCCAAGGCGTTCACTGGCTTCTTCCGCGGCCTCGTGTCCGCTGAGGGCCGCAAGGAGGAAGGGTGGCGCCTCGCGCTCTTGGTCATCGTCGGCTCGGTGCCCACAGCCGTCATCGGTTTCGGCATGCGCTCGGTGTTCCACGAACTCAACCGGCCGCTACCGGTGGCGGTGGCCCTGATCGCCACCGGCTTCATCCTCTGGTTCGCGCCGCGCTCGGGACCCAAGCACAGCGTGCGGCAGTTAACGTTCCTCGACGCGCTCATCGCTGGCACCGTGCAGGGCCTGGCGGTCGTGCCTGGCATCTCCCGCTCGGGCGCCACCATCGCCACCCTGCTGGCGCGCGGCGCCGACAAGGACCTGGCGCCAAGGATGTCGTTCCTCCTCTACCTCGTGGTGTCCTTCGGAGTAGCGCTGTTCGGTATCGAGGAGGTGCGCGGGGCCGACATCCAGCTGGGCCCGCTGGTGGCCATGACGCTGGCCTCGTTCGTGGTGGGCTACGCTGCGCTCAAGCTGGTGTTCGCGCTCCTGAGGCGCGGCCAGTTCCGCGCTTTCTCGCCCTACCTGTGGGTGGTCGGCGCGTTCACCATCCTCTACGTCACCTTCTTCGGTTGAACCGCCACTATGCCCGCCTGGCACGCACGTTACCGGCGGTTCGAACCGCCGAACGCCACGCTATGATGCCCGTATTAGGAGGCGCCTTTAATGGAAGTCGTCACCCGTATAGCCCCGTCACCCACAGGTGACCCACACGTCGGAACGGCCTACATCGGCCTGTTCAACTACGTGTTCGCCAAGCACCACGGCGGCAAGTTCATCCTCCGCCTGGAAGACACCGACCGGCAGCGCTACCAGGCCGGCGCAGAGCAGCGCATCCTTGAGATGTTCACGTGGCTCGGCATCGAGCCCGAGGAAGGCCCCGGCATTGGGGGCGAGAACGGACCGTACAGGCAGAGCGAGCGCCTGGACACGTACCGCCAGCACGTTCAACAGCTGCTCGATAGCGGCAAAGCGTACCGGGCGTTCGAGTCAGCCGAGGAGCTCGAAGCCATGCGCACCGAGCAGAAGCGCCTCAACCGGCCGCTTGGTTACGACGGTCGGGGCCGCAGCATGCCGCGTGAGGAGCAGGAGCGCCGCGCCGCTGCTGGCGAACCTCACGTCGTGCGCCTGCTGACGCCCGACGAGGGTGAGGTCACCTTCAGGGACCGCCTCAGGGGCGACGTCTCGATCCCGGCAGGCGAGGTGCGCGACCTGGTGCTCTTCAAGAGCGACGGCTACCCCACCTACCACCTGGCTAACGTGGTCGATGACCACCTCATGGGCGTCACGCACGTCATCCGCGCCGAGGAGTGGATCTCGAGCACGCCGCTGCACCTGCTCCTCTACCAGGCGTTCGGCTGGCAGCTGCCCGAGTTCATCCACATGCCGCTCCTGCGTAACCCAGACCGCAGCAAGGTCAGCAAGCGCAAGCTCGACACGTCGGTCGACTCGTACCGGCAGCAGGGCATCCTGCCCGAAGCGCTGCTCAACTTCCTCGCCACCATGGGCTGGAGCATGCCCGACGGGCGCGAACTGTTCAGCGTCGAAGACATGACGGCGCAGTTCGATATCGACCGCGTGTCGCTCGGGGGCCCGATCTTCGACCTCAAGAAGCTGCGCTTCTTCAACACCAAGTACCTGCGTGACGTCCTCTCGCTCGACGAGGTCGCGGAGCGCGTCACGCCCCTCTTCGAGGCGGCGGGCTACACGTGGGACGACGAGGATTACCTGTACGACGTGATCGACGTCCTCAGGCCACGCTCCGAGACGCTCATGGACCTGGTGGACCAGGCTGGCTACTTCTTCCGCGACACCCTGCGTTACGACGAGGCGGCCCGCAAGCAGCTGGCTACCGGCCAGTCGCACCTGCAGGGCGTGGAGCGCGAGCTCTCCATGCTGGAGTTCTTCGACTACGACGGCGTGGACGACATGCTGCGCGACTACGTGCAGGATCAGGCCGTCGCCATGGGCAAGGTGCTGATGCCGCTGCGGGCGGCGCTGACCGGCACCACTCAGGCGCCCGGCGTCACCGACCTGATAGTGGTACTGGGCAAGCGCGAGTCGCTGAAGCGCATCGGTCAGGCTCTCACCTTCATAGACGCGGGCCTGCCCGACGACGACCCCCAGCGCGCCCTGGAGGAAGAGAAGGCGCGTAAGGCGGCCGAAGCGAAGGCGCGCACCAGTCACCGCAAGAGCCGCGGCGCCGATCACGCTGAGCGCCAGCAGGCGGACGACGCTCAGGCGAGCGCTGCCAGCGACGAGACCGCCTGATGAGCTGGTTCGACCGACTGAGGCAGGGACTCGGACGCACGCGCGCAGGCATGGGCGCCGACACCCAGCAGTCGCCCGCCGCCAACGCGTGGGAGATGGACTGGGAGGACCTCGAGTTCGCGCTGATCGGGGCCGACGTCGGCGCCAAGCTGGCCGCTACCGTGGTGGCAGACGCCAAGCAAGAGCGCGAGCGCGGCACCCCGTTCGTCGAGTCGCTCGAGAAGGCGCTCCTCGACCAGCTGGAACCCGACCGGATGCGCCAGAAGCTTAGGCGCGTGGGCTTCGACCTCGACGTCTCGCGCAAGCTGGTGGAGCCGAAGGGCAAGGTCGTCATGATCGTGGGCGTGAACGGCGTGGGCAAAACGACCACCATCGCCAAGCTGGGCGCCTACTACAAGAAGCACGGCCGCAAGGTCATGTTCGCCGCCGGCGACACCTTCCGGGCTGCCGGCAGCGCGCAGCTGGCCGTGTGGGGCGAGCGCCTCGGCATACCCACGGTCACCGGGCCAGACGGTGGTGACCCCGCCTCCGTAGCGTTCGACGCCGCGCAG